>Ga0209596_1003645_pt1 | contig 12062 bp, 13 predicted proteins | sample M_130807_MF_Meta_FD_187314 | JGI IMG/M metagenome (GOLD analysis project Ga0209596, IMG submission 187314) | Freshwater microbial communities from Lake Montjoie, Canada to study carbon cycling - M_130807_MF_MetaG (SPAdes) (version 2) | ecosystem: Environmental > Aquatic > Freshwater > Lake... | reverse complement strand
AGTTGGACCGCTCCAGTGCCAGTCATCAACTTTGCCGACCGGGACATCGTTGATGGTCGTAGCAATCCGTCGGAACAGATATGCCAAGTCACGATTTTCGCTGAGAACTGTCGCCAACTTGGCGGCACCGCGTAAACCAGGCACGTCCCACTGGCCGGCTGCATCAGGTATGTCTTCAATGCGTCCGTAGCGCGCCAAGACTGAAGCTGCAGATTTCGCACCCCAACCTAAGAGGCCCGGGAAACCATCGGCAGTGTCGCCAACGAGACCCAGATAATCAGCGATGCCCGAAGGTGGAACGCCAAATTTTTCAAGCACAGCTGCTTCATCAACTAAACCGTTTTCGCCCTTGCCCATTTTGCGACGATCAATCTGCACAACGCGTATGCCTTTCACACATTGACCAAGATCTTTGTCAGGACTCAAGATCTGCACTTGTGTCACGCGCGAATCTGCATCGGCGATAGCAGCTGCCGAAGATAAAGCATCATCGGCTTCGTACTCAACCATCGGCCACACCGTGACGCCCATCGATCGCAAGGCTTCTTCCATAATTGGAATCTGTCCCAAGATTTCGGGCTCCATACCCTCACTTGTTTTGTAACCAGCCCACAAGTCATTGCGAAAACTTTCAATCACATGGTCACTTGCGACACCGATATATGTTGCGCCTTCGGTGAGCAATTGCATTGTCGAATTCAAGACGCCAATCGTCGCGGCATTAGGCGCGGGCGTCGAAGAGCGAACTGCTTGGCCATAGTGCTGGCGATATAACTCATAGGTTCCATCAACAAGATGAACGATCATGTCAAAACTTCCGTTGTATTTACTTCCACTGTGCCCATTGACCAAAAGCGTAGCCCTGTGATGAACAGACTTTTCCTCCGATGTCGGTCACAATGGTGAAGTGAGTAAACCCCACGACCCCGCCATGCGACCGCTCTTACGGGGCTGGTCGCATTTGGTCTCGTTCCCGATCATGGTTGTGCTCGGCACTGTTTTATTGATCGTGGTCAATTTGCCTTTTAACTCGCTGTTATCGCTGCTCTTATATGTGGTCGGAACTGCGACGATGTTTGGTGTCTCCGCGCTCTATCACCGCGTGCCGTGGAGGCCCAAAGCCAAAGCACTCATGCAACGCTTCGATCATTCGGCGATATTCCTCGCCATTGCTGGTGGCTACACGCCGGTTGCGGTGCTGTGTCTTGATGGTTGGACCCGATGGGCGGTTCTTGTTGGTGTCTGGGGCGGATCCGTCATTGGCATCGCCATTCATTGGTTACCCAAAGTGCCCACGATTTGGCACGGTGCGAGTTACATGATTGTTAGTTGGTCGGCCATTGTCACCTTGCCGGCGTTGTGGCGTGGACTTGGCCATCTAGGTTTTGCACTCATTTTGTCGGGCGGTGTGTGTTACACCATCGGCGCAATTGCGTTAGCAACGAAACGACCTAATCCGTGGCCCAAGGTATTTGGCTTCCATGAAATCTTTCATGCGTTCACTGTGATTGCTGCTGGCTTACAGTTCGCGGCCATTGCCGGAATTGTTGCCCCGCGCCTCGCCGCTTAACGCGCATATTTTAAATCGTGGCTACGTGCACCTTGTTTGCATGAGCAGCCAGATTCTCAATGTCGATTCGGTCTCCGGTTATAACTGTTCCGCCAGGTTCGGCGAACGCAACGACGATGGCATCGACCGCAGACCCATGACCAGACTTTCTCCTCAGTTCAGCAGCACGTTGTGCCGTACCCATTCGCAGAACTTCTTCGATGACACATTTTCGAAGGAATCGAAGGACCGGTGCATCTTTGGGAGAATTTCCGTGCAGGCATTCAACTACAACTGGCGACGGTACAAGCATGACATCATTCAAAGCAATCAGTCGTTTGAGTAGTGCCAACGAATCAAGTGATCGATCAGCAAGTTTCGAAATTCCACCGCTGTCTAAAACAATCACGTTCAACCTGCTTGTTGAAGTTGATGAAGCTGAATATTACGAACGATTGCATCTGCTCGCGCATTTTGTTCGTCAGATGGACTACCGATTTCTTCTTCAAGTTCGCGGATGTACTGCTCTAAACCTTCACGAGATTTTTCACGTTCAACGACAGCCCTCACCGCAACCTGCAGTATTTCGGATGCGGGAAGACGGCGAGATTTAACCTCTTGGTACAAATCGTCTGGCAAATACAGTTGAATCCTTGGCATACGCATAACTATACGCCTATATGTTCCGAATATCTCTTCGTCGGACCGTCAAGGGATTGTTAAGAAGGGGTCCAGTCGGTTGAGGAGGGTGATCCCATGACCGATAGACACCCGTGTTTAATCGGTCCGCGCCCAAAGAATCAGCAGTCATCAAAGAGTCGACCGCCCCAGACGTCTCCACTAAGGCTCGGGTAGCCGAACAGTCACATAACGATGACGATGGGCCAGTCGTCCAGATGGTCACCTCGCTCGTCAGCCAGGGGCTTCGCGACCGAGCATCTGACATTCACGTCGAACCACTCAACGACATCTTGCGTATTCGTTATCGCATTGACGGCAATTTGGTTGAAGCACAAACACTCCCGCTGAACATGCACTCAAGTTTGGTCAGTCGCTTAAAGATCATGTCGGGCATGAACATCGTCGAACGTCGCCGACCCCAAGACGGCCAGTTCTCAACAACGGTTGACGGCCGCGAAGTCGACGTACGCGTCGCCACCGTCTCAACTGTCTTCGGCGAAAAACTTGTGATGCGACTTCTTGACAAGCGTCGATCAACAATCGGTCTGAGTGAACTCGGAATGCCGAACGACACTCACCAAATATATTCACAAATGGTTCGCTCACCTTTTGGCATGGTGATTTGTGCCGGCCCCACTGGTGCTGGCAAGACCACCACTCTGTACGCATCACTCATGGAGATCAATGACATAGGCAAGAACGTGACGACCATTGAAGATCCCGTTGAATATGTTTTCCCCGGAATCAATCAAGTTCAAACCAACGAACAAGCTGGCCTCACATTTGCGACCGGGCTGCGTGCGTTGTTACGCCAAGACCCCGACGTCATCTTGGTCGGCGAAATTCGTGATGCCGACACGGCACGAATCGCTGTCCAATCGGCGCTCACTGGTCACTTCGTTTTGTCATCACTCCACGGCACCGATGCAGCCGCTGCTCTGCATCGATTGCTTGACATGGGTATTGAAGCATTCCTCATCGCTTCGTCCGTCATGGGCGTCATTGGTCAACGCTTGTTACGCCGAATTTGCGATTCATGCAAACAGCCATACGAACCAAACTCCGAAGAGATGGATTTGTTTCACCACCATCTTCCTAACAACAGCAAAACACTTTTCTTTCATGGTGCTGGTTGTAATGACTGCTCACAAACCGGATACCGCGATCGCATCGGTGTTTATGAACTACTGAAAATTTCACCGGCTATTCGTCAACTCGTTGTCGAACATGCCACGACCGAACGAGTGCGTCAATGTGCAATTGATGAAGGTATGCGTCCGATGATTGCCGAAGCAGTGAATTTAGTTGAAGCCGATGTCACCACGGTCGCCGAAGTCATCAGAACTCTCTACGTGGCCTGATTGGACTTCTGATGCCTAGGTTCGCTTACAGCGCAATAAACAACGAGGGAGTCACCGTTGAAGGTGACACTAAAGCCAACAGTATTGGCGATGCTCGTGCACATCTGATGAGCCAAGATCTCTACCCCACCAAATTGGCAGAAAAGCGTGGGCTTCTTCAATTTGAACTCACCAAAGAAAAAGTGAAGAAGAAGGAGTTGATGCACTTCACGCGCCAACTTGCCGTCTTCGTACGTGCTGGCATTCCCATTACGACCGCGCTTGAAACAATTGGTGACGAAACTCAAGACACCGCTTTGCGGCGAGCAATCACAGCGATGATCGAAGAGTTGCGTAACGGCGGAACTCTTTCAATGGCAGCTGCTAAGCACACTCATGTTTTTCCGAACTATTACGTCGGAATTTTGCACAGTGCCGAACTCACTGGTCGTCTTGACGAAACCCTCGACAGTTTGTCGGCGTATTTGAATCGCGAAATTGAAACTCGATCCAAAGTTGTCAGTGCGTTGTCGTATCCCGGAGTCGTCATGGTGATGGCAGTCGTTACTGTCATCATTTTGGCTGGTTACGTGTTGCCAAAGTTCAAACCACTCTTTGCCGAACTCAATGCCGATCTTCCATTACCGACACGCATGCTGTTGGCAGTGGCATCGCTATTCACTGATCTCATCTACATCCCCATGACATTTTTTGCATGTGTCATTGCTCTCGCGATTTGGATGATGAAGACCGACAAGGGTCGGCGGTTCAAAGATCGAGCAGTTCTCAAGATTCCGGTCATCAAGGGAATTATTGAATACGCCATTCTTGAACGCTTCTGTCGGATTCTGGGTGCAATGGTGCGTGCTGGAGTCCCTCTTCCCGATGGCATGCAAACAACCACCGAAGCCACGGCCAACACGGTGTACCGAGAACGTCTCGAAATAGCGCGCGAAGAAATGCTCCGCGGATCTGGATTCTCTGGACCGTTAGCGGCAACTCAACTTTTCCCTGGGGCTGCCAAGCAGATGTTTAAGGTTGGCGAAGAAACTGGAACCCTTGATGAACAACTCGCTGCAGCAAGTGAGTACTTCGACTCCGAACTTGAAGTGCGCATCAAGCGCTTCACCACCATGTTTGAGCCAATCATGATTATTGGTGTGGGCTTAATGGTCGGCTTTGTTGCAGTGGCCCTGGTATCAGCGATGTACGGAGTACTTGGTGGAGTAGAGGATGCTGCGTGATGATCTGGTTGAATTCAGTGGCCCAACACGACATCAATCAGGTTCTGCCCATAGAAGATTGCGACAATCGATCCAGCAGCCAAGAATGGGCCGAATGGCAATTGCGTTTGACGACCGGCCTTACCAGCAATCATCATCACAACTCCGATCACTGCACCAAGAATGAATCCGTAGAACAAGCCCACCAGTGCGAGCCCCGGATTTATCCAACCCAAATACATTCCGAGCAACGGGCTCAATCGCACGTCTCCGTCACCAAGCCCGCCTCGACTCACGGCATACAGCGCACCCATGACGGCGAGTGCGATGACAGCGCCGATCACAGCCATATAGATACGGCGTGGCTCATTGTCAATCAACGCTGCAATGACGAGCAGTGGTGCCCCCAAGGCCATCACGGTGTACGACACTTCGCGGGGCAAACGCTGAGTCTTCAGATCAATGACGGTCAAGCCAGTCAGTCCGGCGGAAAAAACACAAAATGCTGCAACGAGAACACTGCGCTCAAAATGAATTGCCATCAAGGTGAACAGAGTGGCTGTCACAATTTCGACAATGATCGGCTCTGCCCCAATGGGTTGACGACACTTGCGACATTTACCGCGCAATACGAGCCACGACAGCACCGGCACCAAGTCAAGCGGGCCAAGCTCAAGTCCGCACGAACCACATGCCGATCCAGGTTGAACGACCGACGCACCACGCGGCACGCGATCGATCACCACTGTCAAGAACGAACCAATGAGTAACCCCATGACAACAGCAATCCATAACACCGGTGTCGCAATGTCGATTCCATTCGCGCAAATCATTAACAAAGGACACTAGCGATGACTTCGTTTACTCAACTCACCATTGACCCAGAACTCGACAGACTCTTGAGAGCAACTGTCAGCGCTTCGGCATCCGACTTGCATCTCACTCTTGGTCGCCCCCCGATGGTGCGCCAAAGCGGTGATCTGATTCCAATGGAAGGAACCAGCGAACTCAATGCGACCGAACTTGATCGCATGATCGGCAGCCTCTTGGACGACGCGAAATCTGCAGAGTTCACCCAGAATCATCAGGTTGACTTTTCATTCGGAATCAACGGTGTTGGCCGGTTTCGCGCCAACGCCTTTCGCCAACGCGGATGCATGGCACTGGCCCTGCGTGTTGTCCCCCATCGCATTAGTCCACTTGACGAACTAGGCGCACCCGCAGCCTGTTCGAAGTTGCTAAATGCTCCATACGGATTGGTCTTAGTTGTTGGCCCAACTGGTTCGGGTAAGAGCACCACATTGGCCGCCATGATTGACCAGATCAATCGTGATCGAGCGTGCCATATCTTGACCATTGAAGATCCGGTCGAATTTGTGCACACGCATAAGCGGTCCCTAGTCAACCAACGTGAAGTTGGTACTGATGTCAACACTTTTGAAGACGGATTGCGATCTGCCCTACGCGAAGATCCTGATGTGATCTTGCTTGGCGAAATGCGCGATCTTGAATCGATTGCGATCACGCTGACTCTTGCTGAAACTGGTCACCTCGTCTTCGCAACCTTGCACACCAACGATGCATCACAAGCTCTCGACCGTATCGTCGACGTCTTCCCTGCTGAACGACGTGACCAGATTCAGATTCAGCTCGCTGGTTCGCTACAGGGAATCATCAGTCAACGCCTCATCCGATCCGAACACGGTGGTCGAGTTGCTGCCTACGAGGCTCTGATGGTCAACGATGCAGTGCGCAACTTACTGCGTGAAGGCAAAACTCGTCAGATGCGCAACGTCATCAGTACTGGTCAAAGCGAAGGAATGCAGACACTTGAAATGGACTTGGCACGCTTAGTCATCGCTGGCCATATCACTCAATTTGATGCAATGAGTCAGAGTGCGTACCCCAAAGAAGTTGTCACCCAGATCGCCACGCAGCGTTCACAACTCGTCAATAGCTAACTAAAACAACGACAGCAAAAAGGCCGGCCCTTGCGGGCCAGCCTTTTAATTGTTGGCAAATTTGAATGGCTTAGGCGCAAGCTCCACCGACTTGAATATTCACTGCACCAGCAACTCCAACGTCGTACAAACCAGACTGCGAGCGAATGAACTGCGCAATCACTAATTTTGCTTCAGTGGGATCACCAACAGTTGCCGGCGACTGATCTGCATACCAAGTTTCAACAGCTGTCTCCAATACTTTCTTATCGGTTTCACAGGCACTTGCTTGACCTTTATCGGTGATTCCTCGAACACCAAAAATGGTCACTGTCGCCAGGATTCCTAAAATTACGACCACGATGAGCAATTCAACGAGAGTGAATCCCTTATCTCGAGGGGCTTGAGTTGTTTCTTTGTTGATTTTCATGTTTTTTCCTTTCAATTGAAGAATGTGATTGACGCCTTAGATATCGGCACAGACACGCTCGGCTAAATATCTGTATTGTCAAGAACGCGTCAAGGCTCTTTCAGGTCGTACCCTCTAGGCAATGACCATCGAACCTTCAGCCTCACTGCATCTCAAAGCCGATCGCGATCGCAGTATGAAACGCGGACACCCGTGGATTCTCAGTGGTGCCGTCGCCAAGGTTGATGGAGATCCGCAGCCCGGCGACACGGTTCGCATCATTGCGGCGAATGGAACCGAACTCGCAACTGCTTCATACAGTCCGTTCTCGGCACTTCGTGCTCGCGTGTGGACATTTGATCCCACTGTTGAAATTACTGCTGGCTTTATCGCCGAGACGATCAACAAGGCCGTTGCTCAACGCACTGCCGACCCCGAACTTACTCACACGTGTCGCTTGATCTTCGGTGATGCCGACGGTCTTCCTGGTTTGACTGTCGATCGCTACGGCGAAGTGGCCGTGATGGAAATTAATAGTGTCGGCATCGAACGTTGGCGCGACGCCGTTGTTTCAACACTCATGAAGGTTGACGGAATTACGTGCGTGTATGAACGTAGTGAAGGAGCCGATCGCGAACGTGAAGGCCTCACCGTGCGTAACGGACTTGCTGCTGGCGTCTTGCCCGCAAAGATTTACGCCGTTGAAGGCAACGAGAAGTACATCGTCAATGTCGAAGAAGGACATAAGACCGGTTTCTATATTGACCAACGCGATTCACGAAAGTTAGTGGCCGCTTTGGCGCCAGGACTGCGTGTTCTCAATGTGTTTGGTTACACCGGTTCATTCGGAATAGTCGCCGCAAAGAACGGTGCAACTTCAGTGACCACTGTTGAATCATCTGGCCCCGCACTTGAACTTGCAAAGCAAAACGCTGAATTAAATGGTGTTGATGTTGGTGAAGTTATTGAAGGCGATGCCTTTGAAGTACTTCGTCGTATGCGCGATCGCCGCGCCGAGTTTGACTTGATCATTCTCGACCCACCGAAGTATTCAGCGAGCGCAAAACATATTGAGCGTGCCACCCGCAAATACAAAGACATAAACTTGGTCGGTATTAAGTTGCTCGCACCTGGCGGCAAGTTGATGACGTTCTCGTGTTCGCAATCAATGGATACAGATCTGTTCCAGAAAGTTGTGGCAGGAGCAGCCGTTGACGCGAAACGCGATCTGCGGATTATCCGCCGACTTGGTCAACCAGTTGACCATCCGGTGCACTTGCACTTCCCCGAATCTGAATACCTCAAGGGCTTGCTACTTCAAGCCGACTAAAGCTCACGTTAATTTGTGATTCTGGTGTCGTTTAAATCGGTATTACCAACTAAATCGACACCAGAATCACAAATTATTCTTGAACGAGTTCGATCAAAGTTCCGAAACTGCCCTTGGGGTGGATGAATGCAACAGTGGTTCCACGGCTACCGGGGCGAGGTGCCTTGTCGATCGCGGTTGCACCTGCGGCCAACATCGCGATTAACGCAGCGCCGCAATCGGCAACACGGTAACCAATGTGATGAAGTCCTTCGCCACGCTTTTCAATTGCTTTGGCGACCGGACTGTCGGGACGAGTTGGTGTCAACAGTTGGATGTAGCTTTCGGCCACTTTCAACAACGCTTCTTCAACACCGTCACTTTCAACGATTTCGCGATGATCAACTTCGGCCCCAAAGGCCCGCTTGTAGTAATCAATGGCGGCTTCAAGATCTTTGACAGCAATGGCGATGTGATCGATTTCGGTGAGAATCATGTCAACAGAATGCCACGAAAGATCAGGCGCGCTGGAATCGGGTGATATTGGCTTCGCCAACTTTGGCGCGGAACGCAGGATCGGTGATACCAAGACCACGTTCTGGAGCCAGACACAAGACGCCAAGCTTGCCCTCGTGCATGTTGTTGTGCACTTGGTAGGCGGCCTCACCAACATGGTTCAGATCGAACGTCTGACTGAGCACCGGATGAATCATGCCCTTGGCCAATAGGCGGTTGGCTTGCCATGCTTCTTGGTAGTTAGCGAAGTGACTACCGACGAGATTCTTCAGTCGCATCCAGAAGTGGCGGTTGTCGAATTCCATCATGAAACCACTGGTGGCTGCACAGGTCACAACAGTGCCACCACGCTTGGCGACATAAATCGACGCCGCAAATGTTGAACGGCCTGGGTGTTCAAAAACGATGTCGGGGTCTTCGCCCGCGAGATCACGAATATCGGTTCCGAGTCGACGCCATTCACTTTCATCGTGAGTGTGTTCGTCTTTCCAGAACTTATAATTCGCGGTCTTGCGATTGATGATGTGTTCAACACCCATGTCACGCAAGATTTGGGCCTTTTCATCGCCACTGACGACACACACCGGAATGCCTCCGCCATTCAAAACATATTGAGTTGCATAGGCACCGATGCCGCCTGTTGCTCCCCAGATCAAAACAACATCGCCTTGTTTCATTGCCGCACCATTGCGGCTGACCAACATGCGATAACTCGTCGAGTTGCACAATGCATTCACGGCTGATTCTTCCCACGTGAGGTGCGCAGGCTTGGGCATGAGTTGATTGGCTTTCACAACTGTCAAATCGGCGAGACCACCAAAGTTTGTTTCGTAACCCCAGATGCGCTGATTCGCAGCCATCATCGAATCGTTGTGGGCGGTGTTGTCTTGATCATCAACATGGTTGCAATGCACGGTCACGTGATCGCCAGGCTTCCACATACGAACAGCCGAACCGACTTTGACAACAACGCCAGACGCGTCACTACCAATCACCTGATACGGCTGATCGTGGCGCTTGGCCCATTCGCTTTCACGCGAGAGGCGCTTCATTGGGCCGAACGTTGAGACTGGTTCAAAGATGCTCGACCACACCGTGTTGAAGTTGATACTGCTTGCCATCACCGCGACATAGACCTCATCCGGCGCAAGTTCGGGTGTGGCAACGTCGCCGACATGCAGGCTTTGGCGCGGATCTTTCTTCTCTGATGCCACGCCTTCCCACATGGTGGCTTCACTCGCCAAAATATGGGCAGCACGGTAATTATCGGGAATGCTGAGGGCTCCGATGGTCGCGCTATCAGCACCACTCATGATGGCGTCAAGGATTTTTTCCATGCTTCGATGTTACTCAGGAGTAGGTTCTGAGGGCACTTTGGCGACACAATAGAGATCTGACAATTGCGTCACCCAAGAACGCCTTACGAAAGAGAGTCCACCATGGCCGGTTCATACATCGTCGCTGGAGCCCGTACGCCGATCGGCAAAATGAGTGGAGCGCTTGCTTCGTTCAGCGCCGCCGATCTAGGCAGCATCGCCATTAAGGCCGCTCTCGAGCGTGCCGGTGTCTCACCGAACGAAGTTGACCATGTCATCATGGGCCAAGTATTGATGGCTGGTCAGGGTCAGGTCCCGAGCCGTCAGGCCGCCGTGAAGGCTGGCATTCCGATGAGCGTGCCCGCCATCAATGTCAACAAAGTGTGCTTGTCAGGTTTGAACGCGATCTACCTCGCCGACCAAATGATTCAGGCCGGCGATGCCGACATCGTGATTGCTGGTGGCATGGAGTCGATGACTAATGCTCCGTACATCGCTTCAGGTGCACGTGGCGGTTTCCGTTACGGCAACACCGAACTCAAGGACGCCATCATCGCTGATGGATTGTGGTGTTCATTCGACTCATGCTTGATGGGTCTTGGTACCGAGCGTTACACCGCTGGCAACATCAGCCGTCAGCAGCAAGACGATCTCGCCATGAAGAGCAACCAACGCGCCGCAGCCGCAATTGCTGCCGGTCGTTTGGCTGACGAAATCATCGCTGTTTCAATTCCGCAGCGCAAGGGTGACCCGTTGGTGATCGCGAACGACGAAGGTGTGCGCGCCGAAACCACCATGGAAAGCCTCGGTGGACTCAAGCCCGCATTCGACAAAGATGGCACGATTACTGCAGCAAATGCTTCGCAATTGAGCGATGGCGGTTCGGCAGTTGTCATGATGTCTGAGCGTTTCGTGAAAGATCGTGGCATCAAGGCTCTTGGCCAGGTCGTGAGCTACGGAATGGTTGCTGGCCCCGACAATGCATCGTTGTTGACCCAGCCAAGTCGCGCCATCTTGAAGGCACTCAACAAAGTTGGCATGAAGGTCAGTGACATCAACTTGTTCGAACTCAACGAAGCGTTCGCCACTGTTGGTATTGCCTCAATGGCCGATCTCGGAATTAGCGATGACATCGTGAACGTCAACGGTGGAGCAATTGCTCTTGGTCACCCGATTGGTATGAGCGGTAACCGCGTTGCGTTGACCATCTTGCACGAACTTCGTCGCCGTGGTGGTGGCGTTGGTGCCGCTGCATTGTGTGGTGGTGGTGGTCAAGGCGACGCCATCATCGTGCGCACCGTCTGATACCCACATTTCATTGTCATTCTGGTGTCGTTTTGTTTGCTATTGCCGAATGAAATGACACCAGAATCACGAGGTTAGGAAAGTAGTTCGCGGATTCTTTCTTTGGGTCGGCCCACAATGGCCTTCTTTGCGGTCACCACAATCGGTCGCTGCAACAGTTGCTTGTGCTTGACCAACAACTTCACGACCTGATCGGCGGTCTTGGCATCTTTTTCTTCGAGGCCGAGTTTCTTCCACATGCTGTCTCGCCGCACCAGACTTGTCACCGGATCTTCGAGCTTCGAGATGATGTCGCGCAAGGTGGCCTCGTCGGGCGGATTCTTGATGTACAAAACGATCTCGGCGTTCACGCCTAATTCCTCAGCAATGCTCACGGCACTGACGCTGCTGTTTCAATGCTGATTGTGGTAAATCGTGACTTTTCCGGGCTTTGCCATAGAAAAGACCGTAACTCACGTCCCAAAACTTGACATG
>Ga0209596_1003643_pt1 | contig 12063 bp, 13 predicted proteins | sample M_130807_MF_Meta_FD_187314 | JGI IMG/M metagenome (GOLD analysis project Ga0209596, IMG submission 187314) | Freshwater microbial communities from Lake Montjoie, Canada to study carbon cycling - M_130807_MF_MetaG (SPAdes) (version 2) | ecosystem: Environmental > Aquatic > Freshwater > Lake... | reverse complement strand
AATTGATAATAGTACTGCTGTGGTCCCTCTGGCTGTTACTGAAAATATAGAGATTGTTCGCGATTGTCCTGTGGGTAAGGAGTTTAATCCGCTTACTAAGCGGTGTGTGAAGGTGTGTGGGCCTGGGAGGGTTAGAAATCCGAATTTTAGGTGTGTTAAGGATCGCCCGCTTAAGGCTAAGGTTTGCCCTGCCGGTAAGGAGCTCAACCCGGCTACAAAACGGTGTGTTAAGACTTGCAAATCCGGTCTCATCAGAAACCCCGCGTTTAAGTGCATTAAAGATAAATCGGTTAAGGTTAAAGTTTGCCCTGCCGGTAAGGAGCTTAATCCGCGTACGGGACGGTGCGTCAAGGGGTGCGGTGTGGGTCTTACCAGAAACTCCGCGTTTAAGTGTGTTCGCGCTAATAAAACACGTAAGGTCATGTCTCCTATTGCTACCAAACAACCGTCCTCTGTCAGTATGATGTTAAATATTCCCGCCATGGCGGATTCTAATAAGTGGGCAAAGGGCCTCTCCGATAATTGGTCCAAGTCCAAGTAATTAGTGTAAAACAACAATAAAATTTCAGAAGTATTGTTTATTGTTGTTTATTTATTGGGTTATATTATTACTTTCTTAGATACAAGACGGCTAATAATGTTATCTGCGCAATGAGGCCACTTACGCCGTCCGTGTACATGCTTCGCGCGACTCCCAAATTCTTATAATACGTGTCTACCAGGTCGGGGAATAACCCGGAGAACTTCATTACAAAGCCATAGAGGGCGCTTACGATAAATGTGGTTATCATGAACGTGACAAATGATGTCGGGGTTGTGGGCAACTTGTGTAGGTTTAATATGATTACTTGGGTTGTTGCGCCTACAAAGCCTGCGATTAGGGCGGCACCTAACAGCGTTTGTCCCTTAAAGTATGGTTGTAAATATCTCATGAAATCCGCTTGGAAGAGAGAAGGCAGACTATTGTAGTTCTCGGACATTTTTCTTAACACGACGTCCCATAGGGCGGTGATGACGAAGGTTAAAATATAGATATTACAGTTGTCCATATCAATTAATATACTATAACGCGCTATAAAAATTTGTTTGTTTTTGGTTTGTTTTGTGGATATATAAATAAAAAATTGATTGCTTTTTTCGTGAGCAGTGTACATCATCTTCTAAACAATGGCAACCTCTGTCGCAAACAATTTAAATAATAATCGCAGTCTTGAAGAGACAGAAGCCGGAGAGAAAAAGCAAGTTGTGCTGGAAATTCATCCTTCTTCTTCCGGTGAGACGTTGGATGGGGCGGGTGGTAAGCGTAAATATAGTCGGGCGTTTTCCACGAATAGTGGGGCAAATAATTACGATGATGCGCGTTACGGACAGCATATCAGTGACTCGTTCTTTACTACAAATTATGGGCACGGGGTGTATATATCGGATACTGCAAGACTTATGAGTACATTTGCGGCGAGGACTGGAGGGGGCGTTATCTATACTCAAAGGGAGATGAATGAGTGGCGCGAGTTTTATAGGGCTAATAGGAACCTGTTTAATGTTTGAATTACGTGATTGATTTGAGAGAAAATTGGGGCGAGAGAATTTGGTGGAGAATTGGCGGGCCTATTTAGCGGCTGATTTTTTACCTATTGCAAGCGGTACTCTGTCATCCTCTGCAACCGTACGGTGACCCTATAATACAGCCCACTTCCCCCCAACTACCATGAATTCGGCCCTCGCCGTCAAATAGGCTGCAATAGTGCAAAATAGGGCTTCCGAGCAGCAGCAGGCAGCAGCAAGGCTTGCCGTCTAATACAAATTTTTAGTAAACGCAAAAAATCAGCAAAAATAAAAAAAATGAAAAAAGAAATAAAGTAAAGATAAAGGGCATCAAAAGCATTAACTTAACCAGTAATCAATCAATTAACAATGTCCACCACCACCATCGTAACTCAGACCGTTACCATTGCCCCTGTCGCCAAGGTGCTTCAGAAGGAGCAACTCCGCCCTCGCTTCTTCAAGGCGATTGAGCGCATTGTCTCCAAGAAGCAGACCGAACAGAAGAAATTCGCCCAAAAGTACACCAAACTCGCCATCAAACAACGCACTACGCAAGAAAAGATGATGAAGAAGCTTTTGCGCGATCTTCCCAAGACTGTTCGCAAGCAACTTCGCGACAAGGCTGCTGCCCAAAAAGCGGCCATAAAGGAGGCCAGAATCGCGGCAAGAGCGGCAAAGGCGGCGGAGAAGGTGCGCAAGGCGGCGGAGAAGGAGGCCAAGAAGGTGGCGCAGGCGGAGAAGGCTGCCGTGAAGGAGGCCAAGAAGGCGGCAAGAGCGGCAAAAGCTGCTGAAAAGGAGGCGGCAGAGCAGGCAACAGTTCAAGAAAAGGTTGAAAGCAGCGAAATGGAGGCCGAAGAGCTGGCAGAGAAGCAGCGATTGGAGGCTGAAAAGGAGGCCGAGGCTGTAAAGGCTGCTGAGGAAGCGGTCAAAGCTGCCGAGAAGGAGGCAAAAGAGCTGGCAAAGGCTCAAGAGAAGGAGGCCAAGGCGCAGAGAAAGACTGCCGAGAAGGCCGCCGAGAAAGAGGCGGTGGCGCAGAGAAAGGCTGCCGAGAAGGCCGCAGAGAAGGAGGCAATCGCACAGAGAAAGGCTGAAGAGAAGGCCGCTGATGCGCTCAGAAAGGCCGAAGAGAAGGCAGCAAAGAAGGGGGGCAAGAAGGCAGTAGCCGTAGAGGTTTAAGTAGTATATAGTAGTTAGTTAGTAATTTATAAAAAACAATCATAAAAATGCTCGGGAAACCGGTCATTTTTTCATTGACACACTCCAATTAAATCACCCTTATTAAAAAAATTGAAATTCCCCCTATCAAGAAGTCTTATGGTATCTACTTCAAGAATGCCGTCTAAGGTTACCGCTCAAACAATGGAAGCTGTATATGCTCTCCTTTCTCTTTCTCGTTCAAATGAGCAGCTTGGTAAGCAGTACTACCTTAGAGATAGAAGTCAACCTAATAGAAACATTGTTGTGCCCGAACCTGTGCCCACCAAGTGGCAGCTTAGGGACAGAAATCAACTAAAACAACCGGTGAGATTTTATTAAAGCCATAACTTGAAAAATACTCTAAAATGCGTAATCAAATAAACAACAAAATTGGCATTACATGCCCTTTTTTGTTTACTGACCTGGTGTGGCAAATCATTATAAATTTTTAGTTTTCTCTAAAATCGGCTTTATTCTAAAAAAATTGAAATACTTTTTTTAGAATTTGTTGAGCAGTACATTAGCTTAATAGCATATAACCAATTCAAATGGATTCTCATAAAACGTCTATGGTCGCCGGAGGCGGGGACCGGTTCAAGGAGTACTTGGATCGCACAAAAATGGACCACAAACAGTACCAATATGACGGCGTTCAATGGATGCTGAACAACGAGCTTCGGTCTGACCCTGTTGCAGGCGTACGTGGGGGCTTTATTGCCGACGAGATGGGCCTCGGTAAGACTATCATGATGATAGGTACCATGCTGTGCAACTTTCGCGCACGAACTCTCATTGTCGTGCCGCCAGTTCTCGTTGACCAATGGTACGCCCAAATCTACCGCACAACCGGCCACAAACCCCTCATATATCACGGTAACAAAAAGAAGCAGATTTCGCAGTTCTTGCTCAGCCAAGCCACCATCGTCATCACGACATACGGTGCAATCACGCTCACAAAAAAACAGATAGATGCAAACGCCACTACGCCGCTACACCAACTTCAATGGGCGCGGGTTATATTTGACGAGGCACATCATCTACGCAACAAAAATACGACGCGATATATCAGCGCAAAGAGGCTGCCGGCAAACATTCGCTGGCTCGTTTCCGGCACACCCGTACAGAACAAACGTCAGGACTTTTACAGCCTTTGCTCCCTGCTTGGCCTTCCTGCCAGCTTCTACACTGAAGTAGACAATTTGGCCAAACTGACGGCTGACTTTGTATTGAAGCGGACGAAGAACGGCGTCGGAATCAAGATGCCCAATGTGGTACACGGCAAAAATATGGTTAGCTGGGCCAACCGTAAGGAGATGGAGCTGTCAGAGGAAATACACTCGGCTCTCGGTTTCAGCCACGTTTCGGCTTCAAAGGGCCGCGAGTTTGTCGCAAATTCGCTGTCAAAAGGCGGCGTGTTATCGCTAATATTGCGCGCCCGTCAGACCTGCATCTACCCCAAACTTCTCTCTAAGACTCTTAGTCAAAATGAGAATCTATCCGCATACAGCGAAGCCTTTAATTGCAGCAGCAAGCTTGACTTTGCGCTTGACAAGATATTGCAGCGCAAGGATAACGGCTGCGGCAAACTCATCTTCTGCCACTTCCGCGAAGAAATTGACGAAATCGCCGCCAGATTGCGCGCCGGGGGGATGGCCAAGGTGGCGACATTTGATGGGCGGACCACTGGTGGCAAACGCGTGGAAGCTCTCAATGACAAAAATGATGCGCTTATATTGCAGATTCAGACCGGATGTGAGGGGCTCAATTTGCAGGAAAACTACAGCGAGATCTACTTCATATCGCCGCACTGGAATCCGGCTGTTGAAGACCAGGCCGTCGCACGGTGCCACCGAATTGGGCAGACAAAGCCGGTGTATGTGGAGCGGTTTGAGATGGCCCCATTTGCCGCCACAGAAGGCGAGGATGAGTTGCCAACCAGAACAGTGGATAATTACGTGGGGGCTGTTCAAGAAGGGAAGCGCGCCATTGCACAGGAATGCATATAGTAAGACTTTGTTTGTAAGGCAAATAAAAAGGAGCCATGTGTGGGCAATTTTTTAGTATATATAATTTAAATACTTAAAGTACAGCGATTGTTGCACAATTTGTTTTATTTTGTAGACCAGTTATGCTTATTAACAAACGCAATAAAGGATTACCGATAATATAAATAATGATACCATATTCATGGTTGAATGTATTTTCATCTACCTTTTTTTTTACGAACGCATACAGACTATCATATAAACCTGAACACGCATCTTACTGTTATACGTTTACATTGTTAGCCTGTAGTTCCTCATTGCATCACGCAATGCCCGAAATTGCGCTGTTGAACTATATTGATAAGATCGCCGCATATGGCGTGGTTTATTACGGGGGTGAAGCGTTTTACAAGTACCTGACCGCTGATTCGCGAAATATTTATTCTCTCCCGTCAATTATCAACGTTGTGGCGTTTGGTACGGTCATATGGCTATATGTCTACGGCTATTTTGCTGGCAAATATTCCTTTGATACAAATGGCTGGGCGAACATTTACCACGTTGGAATGCACGGATTAAGTAGTTTGGGGCACCATTGTATTATCTGCCTGTTGTAAGCGGGGTTTATAATATATAATGTTTGGGGTACTTAAAGAACCGAAAATATCGAGTTTTTTCATGGGAAAGTTTCTTCAGAATTTCAAAATGGACAAAAATAAATGTCCAAAAGCGAAAAGGGGAAATACTTTCCCCGAAAACATGCGTTGTGACCATAATTGATTTTTATGGTCTGGTCACAGAAAAAATAATTTTCAATTTGTGACGATAATTTTTTTTATTTTTTGAGGAAGAAGTTTAGCAGAATTTTCTATTGCTAATATATAGCAATGTTTAGCAATGAAAATCTGCCAGAAATCGGCTTCAAATATTATTGCAAAAAGTGTGACTATGGTACGAGTAAGAAAAGTAGCTACGACGACCACATTTTGTCTACAAAACACAAAAGAGCAATGGATTGCAATGAAAATCTGCCACAAATCTGCTCTGATTTTGTATGTAAAAATTGTAACAAAAAATATAAGGATAACTCTGGTCTATGGAGACATAAAAAGAAATGTAACGAGGGAGAGAACATTTCAATAGATATACAGGATGCCCAAAAATCAGATGAAATAAACGAACTCAAGGAATTTATGAAATACTTAATGCATGAAAATTCCGAGATGAAGAATATGATGCTGGAGGTGATAAAAAATGGCACCATTTCTAATAGCCATAACACCAACACTAACAACTCGCACAACAAGGCATTTAATCTGCAGTTCTTCCTCAACGAGACCTGCAAAGATGCTATGAATATTACCGATTTTGTTGAATCTATTAAGTTGCAATTATCCGATCTGGAGAATGTGGCAGAGGTCGGTTATATAGAAGGAATCTCTAACATTATTGTCAAGAACCTTAAGAAGCTGGATGTTACTCAAAGACCGGTTCATTGTACGGACAAGAAGAGAGAAACCATGTATGTGAAAGACGAAGACACTTGGGAGAAGGACGAAGAAAATAAGCAGATGCACAAGGTTGTTAAAAAGGTTACAGACAAAAATGCGAGGTTAATTCTCAAGTATAAAGAGGCCCATCCAGATTGCATGACCTATCACTCACGATTCAACGACAAATACAATAAGATTATCGTTGAATCTATGGGTGGTTCAGGGAACAATATGTTTGAAAAGGAGGAGAAGATTATCGCGAAGGTATCCAAGGAGGTGACGGTGGACAAGGAATCTCTTTAAATAGGTTGCGTATACAATATATTTAAAATACTTAAAGGGTCGCACGATTAACGGACCTTACGGCGACTTGTTTTGCGACGACGGGACGCCTTCTTCTTCTTACTCGCTGCCGACCTTCTGCCTCCTTTTCGGGTTGCACGTTTACGACCGCCTTTTTGCCTCTTAGGTGTTTGCCCTGTAAGAATGGATACAACCTGTTTTGCTACGTCGGGCGGTAGTTGTGCAGAACCTGGTTGTTTTGCGACATTTAAAAAGGCGTAACCTTGGTCAGCCTGAGAAATAATTCTAACGTTATTCGCGCCATAAAATGTGTTGCTATCGCCAAAATGTAATCTCGGAACCGCTGTAGCATTCAATTTATCCAAGGCGGGCTTTCCCATAACCACCAGTTTAAGCTTCGTATCAGCGAATGCGGATTCTCCAATGAGCGAGATATTAGACCCGGGCAAAAATGTTACTTGTTTCAGGTTTGTCGCGCCGCTGAATGCACCCGGGTCAATGGCGGTCACAGATGGTGGAATGTCAATCGTCTCTAAGGCTGTCGTCTCTGTGAACGCATAGTATTCAATGCTTTTAAGATGCGAACCCGTCTCAAACGTTACTTGTTTCAGGTTTTCCGCGCCAGCGAAAACGTTCCGTCCCATTTTTTCAACAGATGCAGGAATAGTAATTGTCTCCAATGCGGTTTGATTGAAAGCGCCTGCTCCAATCATAATCAGCGACGAACCCGGCTCAAACGTTACATTTGTCAAACTTATCGCCGCACTGAACGCATGTTGGCCGATGCTACTGACTGATGCCGGAATTCGAATCTCACGCAAACTTGTCGCGCCACTGAATGAGCTTTGGCCAATGCCGGCGAGCTTAGAATTAGGGTCAAACTCTACCTTTGCCAGACCTGTCGCGGCACGGAACGCGTTGTCTCCGATGCCTATAACAGATTCTGGGATGTAAATTGTCTGCAAAGCAGTCGCACCGCTGAACGCACCCTTGACGATGATCGTGACTGATGATGGCAGGTTTATCGTCTGCAAGGCTGTCGCACCTTGAAACATGCCGTCTGATATGCGGTCAAGACGACACTCGGGGTCAAACGTTACTTGTGTCAAACTGGTTGCCCCATTGAATACGTTTGCGTCAATTCTTGTAACGGACGCGGGAACGTCAAACCGCCACAAAGAAGTAGCTCTACAGAACGTGTTTGCTTCAATTATGGTAAGGCCTGAACCTGGCGCAAATGTTACCTGTTCAAGGCCAGTGGATTCAAAAAAGGCTCCCAATCCAATCCTCGTTACGGATGCCGGAATTTTAACCTGCTTCAAATTTGGCGCATATGCGAGCGCCATTCGCGCAATAGTTGTCCAACCCTCTCCTAAAATAAGGTTTGATGGACTTCCTCTGACAACCCAAATCTCGTTGGTAAATGTCGGGTCGCCCCCAGGGAATTCAATAGTAAAAGGAGGTTCCATTAATATATGAAGACATATTATTCCGCGGTAAAAAACATTATAGAATGGAATGGTTTCTCTGGGCAATATAATGTATGTAAATATAGTTCATGTCTACTATTTTGGTGCGACCGTTTTCAAATAATTTCGGATATTAAATTGTCCCCTATATCACTACAATTTGCAGCAGCAGCAGGCAGCAGGCAAGGGCCGCGCAGAATCTAAGAATCTGAATCAAATGGCTGCTTTGTTTTTCCGTCATATGGCACCGCATGACCATTCGTCAGCATCCATTTATTTACCAATAACTCATGGCCAGTCTCCGCGACAAGATATACGTTTGCCAAGATACGACCGTACTTTTCAGTTGAAATTTCTCTCAATAGGACTGTTTTGTTTAAGACAAGGCCCTCTAATGCCTGCTGTGACTTATGTGCTGCCTCCTTTTCTTTCTCTGTTTTACCCTTTATTTCCGGCGAATCAATGCCAAGTAATCTCACTTGGAACCTGTAGAGCCTGGATTCTGGATAGGGTAGTCGCCCCGCTATGGTTATCGTGTCACCATCGTACACCTTAATAACATATCCGCTCGTTATAGGCGGCACAAATGGCGCACAATCTTTCCACATAATGGTCTCGGCCTCTGACCGAGAACTTCCGCAAATCGCTGATACAATACAACGCCACATTTTTGTGCACTATTTGATGTCAGTCAAGGCGATCTCAATTTTATGCAGAATGTAAACAAATTTGTTATCTATTTGATTACATTTTTATATCAGTTTAGACTGCAATTTGCCAGCATATAGCAGCAGCAGGCAGCAGGCAGGGTCTATAATATATAATGTTGAGGCACTTAAAGAACCGAAAATATCGTGTTTTTTCGTTGGAAAGTTTCTTCAGAATTTCAAAATGGACAAAAATAAATGTCCAAAAACGAAAAGGGGAAATACTTTCCCCAAAAACATGCGTTGTGACCATAATTGATTTTTATGGTCTGGTGGCAGAAAAAATAATTTTCAATTTGTGACGATAATTTTTTTTATTTTTTGAGGAAGAAGTTTAGGAGTTTTTTCTATTGCTAATATATAGCAATGTTTAGCAATCCAAAAAACTCAGAAAAACTCAGCGATTATTCATGTGAAAAGTGTGACTTTAATACGTGCAACAAGAATGATTATAATAGACATCTTAAGACCAAAAAACATGTTAGCAATGGTTTACAATCTTTTTCAATGGAAAAAACACCAAAAAACTCATACACGTGTGATTGTGGGAAAACATATAAAGACAATTCTGGTCTGTGGAGACATAAAAAGAAGTGCAATAACGGAGAGAATATTTCAATAGATATACAGGATGCCCAAAAATCAGATGAAATAAACGAACTTAAGCAATTTATGAAATATTTAATGCAGGAAAATTCTGAAATGAAAAATATGATGCTTGAACAGTCAACTATGATGATGGAAGTGATTAAAAATGGCACAGTAGCAAATAGTCATAACACCATAAGCACCAACAACTCGCATAACAAGGCATTTAATCTGCAGTTCTTTCTCAATGAGACATGCAAGGATGCCATGAATATTACCGATTTTGTTGAATCTATTAAGCTGCAATTATCCGATCTGGAAAATGTGGCTGAAGTGGGTTACATAGAAGGAATCTCTAACATCATTGTGAAGAACCTTAAGAAGCTGGATGTTACTCAAAGGCCTGTTCATTGTACAGACAAGAAGAGAGAAACAATGTACGTTAAGGATGAAGATACATGGGAGAAGGACGAAGAAAATAAGCAGATGCACAAGGTTGTTAAAAAGGTTACAGACAAAAATGCGAGGTTAATTCTCAAGTACAAAGAGCTTCATCCAGATTGCATGACTTACCACTCACGATTCAACGACAAATACAATAAGATTATCGTTGAATCTATGGGTGGTTCAGGCAACAATATGTTTGAAAAAGAGGAGAAGATTATCGCGAAGGTATCCAAGGAGGTCACGGTGGACAAGGAATCTCTTTAAATAGGTTGTGTATACAATATATTTAAAATACTTAGTGCACTATGCTACGTTGGTGCGACACTTTCATTATCTCGGGATTGGCCTGACTGGCCCTATATCGGCTGCAATTTGTGCGATGGTTTTGCAGCGTACGGTCGGACGACTTATAGCAGCAGCAGCAGGCAGCAGGCAGGAAAAAAGGGTTGCCCCTTTCCTATTTGGTTTATTTAATGATTTTATTTATATAACTAACTACTAACTATTTGCCTTCTCTCTACGCCTCATATTCGTCTTCTGATTCCTCTTCATCATCGCATGCTTTCTTGAAGTCTATTGCGCTCGTCTCGTCGTTCCATTGACCCACCACAATTTGGTCGCCAGTCTTGATGTACTCTGCGTAGTCATATACGATGCCCGTCTTCTTTGACTTTAGGTACTTGTTGCCTGCGAATTCTATCTTCTTGACTACCTCGGCTTGGTCGTCCTCCTTTGCTGCCTTTTCGGCTGCCTTGACGGCGACCTTTTTAACGGCCTTCTCGCTCTCCTTCGCCGCCTTTTCGGCCACCTTTGCTGCCTTTTCGGCCACCTTTTCAGCTTCCTTCGCTGCCTTTTCGGCTGCCTTTTGTGCCTCTTTTTCAGCCTTCTCGGCCTCCTTCGCCGCCTTCTCGGCTGCCTTTTGTGCATCCTTTTCAGCCTTCTCGGCTACCTTATCCGCTGCAGTTTTGCTGACCTTGGCGACTGGCTTTTCTACAACCTTTGGCACCTCTATTACTTCAACGGCACTATCTGCAACGACCTCCACTTCAACGGCACTATCTGCAACGACCTCCACTTCAACGGCACTATCTGCAACGACTTCAACGGCCTCTTCTTCTGCCGACACTCGGTTCGCCTGTGCCACCAAATTCGCGAACAAATCCTCTTCGTCACCCGCGATCTCCACCACCTTCTTCTCCTTCTTTGGGCGGCCCTTTACGCCAGAGCTCACCTTTGCTGGCTTTTCCGACTTCGGACGACCACGTTTTGACGCATCTACTGGCGCTATGAAGTGGCTCGCATCCACCTTGATGCCATGTTTGTTTGCCACCTCCATCACCTGCTCTTCCGTTAAATTCAGCTTTTTCATTATTTTTGTGTAGTGAACTTGTTTACGACCCTTGCTGTCTACGTAATCCTGTAGACCGACTTCCATGCGAGACTCTACGGTGCCATATTCCGACTCACCTGACTCACCCTTTTTTCCGCATTGGTTGCAGTAACGGCTTGAACCTGATTTCAACGATTGGCATTGCGTGTACAGACCACTGTTTTGACGCAGCGCGATGCAGCACTCTTCCGCTATCTCACCGCTAAACGGCAGAGGAATTCCCACTGACACTGACGACGATACTGACACTGACACCTTTTCCTTTATAACCACGACCGTCAGACCTAACTCTAACAGAGCCTCCGCTGCATCAAATTTGTACTTTGAACCGCACCTTTCCACCGCTTCCTTTACCGCATTCTTCACTGCTTCCTTCATTCCTCGCTCCACCACCTCACTCAAATTCATTTTTAATGACATTGACATTGACATTGACATTTTGCTTTTGCTCCTTTTTTTCCTTCTTCCACCTCACTCAATTTTTTTTTTCTTACTACCTTTTTTTACTTCACCTTTTTTTTATTTTTTTCGGGGGAACCAGGTTTCCCCCATGCCCCCTCCTCTCGCAAAGAAAATGTCACCAATATATTCCATTGGGTTTGGGCCGCATTATTTACCCAGCTTTATAGAAAACTGGTTTGGGCTAAATTTTGACCCTCTCCCCTTAATTGTGGTAGTGGTGTTTATCCGGGTTTGCACATTTTTGGTCCGAATTACTGCAAGCTCGCAGTGAATTATCCTTTCCTTTACTTGCTCGCCATTTTTAACTCTGGCAAACAATTCGCGCCGTTTAGATTTGCACATCAGACAACGGCAACCTTCATCTACATAATGTTCCGGCTGTATATCATTTATGTACTGATTCTCCAGACACACCTTCATATAGAACTTATATTCTTCCGGCGTATATGGAGTATAAGAATCACAAACTTGTTTCTG
>Ga0209596_1003641_pt1 | contig 12070 bp, 11 predicted proteins | sample M_130807_MF_Meta_FD_187314 | JGI IMG/M metagenome (GOLD analysis project Ga0209596, IMG submission 187314) | Freshwater microbial communities from Lake Montjoie, Canada to study carbon cycling - M_130807_MF_MetaG (SPAdes) (version 2) | ecosystem: Environmental > Aquatic > Freshwater > Lake... | reverse complement strand
ACGATATCTTCTTCGATAATATAGACACTATTATACATTTAGCCGGTATGGTGAGCGTGCCGAAATCATTTGAAGATCCAATAAATAGCTTTGGCAATAATACGTTCTGTACTATAAAATTATTATCAGCCGCCCACCTTCATAAGATTAAGAAATTTATCTTCGCTTCTAGCGCAGCGGTATATGGCAGTAAAGAAGGCACCGTGAGTGAAACTGATGCCGCCGAACCTAATAGTCCATACGGATTAGATAAGTTAGCGTCCGAAAAGTACATACAAATGTATTGCCAATTATGGGGTATTGATTATTTAATATTTCGCTTCTTCAATGTGTATGGTGAAGGACAGAATCCGCAATATGCTGGAGTCATAACGGCATTTAATGTCGCCGCTCAGAAAAAAGAGCCGCTGATCGTTTATGGAGATGGTGAACAAACTAGGGATTTCATCGGTATTAACGATGTGTGCAATTACGTTTCTAGATTAATAATTACTGTAGTAAAGAATGAGATATTTAATATAGGTATTGGTAAATCTATTTCTATAAACTCACTTGCAAAACAATTCGGTAGCCATATAATACACAAGGAAGCAAAAAAAGAAGTCCGTCACTCATGCGCTGACGTTAAAAAGTTATTTTCTATTTTAAATGTCTAACATATTATTATTAACTGGTTTCACTAAAAACGTATTTTGGGAAAATTATGGAGACTGTGATTATGGCAAATTATGTGCAAAAAATCATTTAAATTACGCACTAAAACATGGATATCATTTTCATTGTGAAATTATACAAGAATTTTTAACCGACAGAAATCAAACATGGCATAAAATAAATTTAATTAAAAAATATTTACAAAATTATGATTATGTTGTTTGGATAGATGCTGATGCGGTGTTTATAAAAGAGGATATAAAATTAGAAGAATTTATTTATTTAGGTATTGATTTGATTTTACCTAAAATGCAGATAGACAAAAGAACAGGTTTACAATTAACTGAAACGAGTACTGGCTTTATGATTTGGAAAAATTGCGATTGGTCTATTAATTTGTTAAACGATATGTGGAATAACCCTGGAGATTATGCCTATGGATACTTTCATGAACAGTCTCTACTTGACGAGAAGATATCAATAAAAAATGAATCAACATTTAAAACTTTTAATAATATAAAAGTAGTATCAGAAAAATATCATAATACAGACTCAGATATTGAAAGTGATTTTATATATCATGCTGGTGGGAATACTTATACAAAATTTTCAAGAATAAAAGATCAGTTGAACAAATTAATTCAATGAACGAAAAAAACCATATTTTATTAAAGATTTTTGGGGCTGGTATGGGCGATGCTCTTACGGCTACCCCATCTATTAGAAAACTTTCTAATATATATTCATCAAAAATATCTATACGCTCGAAATATCAAAGTTTATTTGAAAACAACGCTTATATTGAAAACAATTTTAATCTTAGCGACGTTATAGACGAATCGCCTTATCAGGTTTTTAGCGTTTTCGAACAGCGTTCTATTACAGAATCTAATCAAATACGTTCTTTAAGAAAACATCATTCATGTTTTACTGAAAGAAGTTGCGCTTATGATTTGGGTTTTGATTTAACAAGTGATGAGCTACAATTAGATTTTTTCCCAACAAATAATTGTATTTATAATATAAAAAATCTTGGTAATTACATATGTTTACACACTACGTCTAATTGGAAAAATAGAACGTGGAGTCAAGAAAATTGGCAAAAACTTTCTGATAATTTATGTGAATTGGGTTTTAATGTAGTGATTATAGGAAAAGATTACGAAGAAATTAATTTCGACAAATCTATTTGTTATAAAAAATGTTTTATTCCGTTAGGAGGAGAGAAAATTATAAACATAACTAATGATGGTAGTTCTATAAATGATCTTTGGCATATAATTAATAACGCAAAAGCTCTTGTTACATTAGATTCTGGGCCATTACATTTAGCCGGAACAACAGACACTTGGATTTTTCAAATAGGTTCCGCAAGACATCCAGAATTTAACGCTCCATATAGAAAAGGCTCACAAAATTATAAACATAAATTTATTGGTGGCGAATGTTCGTTGTTTTGCGCTAGTGATATAAAATATTCAGTTAGAGAATGGAATACTATTAATTCAATTCATTATTTACCGATGTGTCAAGAAAACTATGACACAATGCGTTGTCAGCCAAATTTTACAGAAGTTTTTAAAGAAATTAAATCAATAATAATTTAATTTAAATAAAAATTTTAGCTATTTATAATATAAATGAAAATTTTAATAATTAATCCACACTTGTCAACAGGTGGCTGTCCTGAATATTTATATCAATTTATATTAAATAACAAATATAAATATGAATCTATAAAAGTTATTGAGTTTTCTAATTTTTCTAACGAATACGTCGTACAGAAAAATAAAATTAAAAATTTAATTGGAGAACAAAATGTGATTTGTTTGGGTGACTTTTGGGAAGATGACATTACATTTGAATCTAAAAAATATGAATTATTAAATATAATTAAAGATTATGATCCTAATATTATTTGGTTTAATGAGTTTCCAGAGGCTTTTGAATATAAACTGCCTCCCGAACAATTGATTAAAAAAATATATAGTCTAGATAGAAGTTATAAAATAATAGAAACCACACATAATAATAGTTTTGATTTTAATAGTAAAGTTTTTATGCCTGATGAGTTTATGTTTTGTTCTGAATTGCATTTGGAAAAGTCAAAAGACATCAATATTAAAAAATATATTTGGGAAGTTCCAATTGAAAATAAAGAAAGACCAAATAGAGAAAATGTTTTGCGATCTCTAGGTCTAGATCCAGATTTTTTACATATTTTAAATGTTGGAATCTTTAATGCAAATAAAAATCAAAAATATATATTTGATTTAGCAGAAAAATTAAAATATTATAAAATACAATTTCATTTCATAGGTAACTCTTGTTTTTTAAATGAATGCGGAATTGAACAGGGCAAATTATTATTAAATAATTGTAAAGTTTGGGGTGAAAGATCGGATGTTGACGTATTTATGTCTTGTATGGATATGTTTTTGTTTCCGTCGTATAACGAATTAAATCCATTGAGTGTGAAAGAAGCTTTGTCTTGGAATATGGATGTAGTTTGTAAAAAATGCGATAATTATACAGGAAAATATTTAAATATATCTAATTTTTATTTATTAGAAAATATAAATGTATCTGATTTCATCCTAAATAAATTAAAAAATTTAAAACAAATAGAGTATAAAAAATCTAATGAAATTAAATTCGCTTTATACACTTCGTTTTATAATTGTTCTAAATATGTAGACACTATCTTTAATAATGTTTTAAATTTAAAATATGATAATTTTACTTGGTTCGTAACTGATGATTTTAGTACAGACAATACTAAAGATGTGCTTTTTAATAAATTAAAATCATTAAACACTGATAAAATAAAATATGTAGAACAAAAGTTCAAAAAAGAAATGTATTGGCAACCGAATAATTTTATAAATAAAACTTTTGAATATATAGTTTTATTGGATGCTGATGATTATTTTGATTTAAATTTTTTAAACATATACAATAAATTCATCTCGCACGACAAATCAATTCATCTTATAACATCTGATTTTAAAAAAATAAACGAGACGGGCGGCAGTTTACATTCGTTAGGTTTATTGGATAATAGCGAATCTTTAAAAACAAAAATAAACAAATTTCATCCATACGTTGATTATTTAAATAATTTAAATTACTATTGTTTTGGATATTTAAGATGTTTTAAAAATATTAATGAAATACAATTTTTAATAAAAGATTTTGATGCATGTGCCGAGGATTCTTATCATACTATGTATGTGAATTCATTTGGTAAGTGGCTCCACATACCGAGGAATTTATACACATGGACGTATAGAGAAAATTCAGAATCCAATAGCGTAAGAAAAGATAATTTCAATAATAATTTTGATACAGCTTATCAAAAAATGATTAATTCAGATTCTTTAATCGATACTAGGTTTAATTGTTTATATAAAGAAACATGCGCTTTAAATTATCTTGATTTAAATTTTAATGAAAGCTTGTCTATTTTTACAAAAAATAAAAATACTGAATTACTGCGTGATTTATTTTTTGATAAAAAATTATCAATTAATGACGCTTCTTATTCTGATGTTTATTTGTTTATTTATAACGATTTTAAAGATTCCGAAATAAGTGAAATTTCCACAACGTTAAAGAATAAAAATGCTAAAATAATAATATACAATCAATTCGATAAAAAGTACGATTCAAACGACGAGAAAGACGATCAAATCAGTCAGAATCGCGATTTATTTTTAAATAATTTATCAAAAACATTTGATATTAATTATTGGTTCTCTTATATTAGGCATTTATATGTTACAGGTGAGGTAAGTAAAAATTTATTTTCAGATATTGAAGAGAATAATATTATAAATATTAATGGTTTGAATCCTGATGATTGTAAGATAGATTATAGTTTAGGCGATGGTTTTAAAGGTTTATATGATTTACAAATAAATGATTGCAATTCTAATCTTCTTATTTATAAAGAAAAATTATTTTTAAATAAAAACATAAGCTATTGGACATCTTTTAAGTTCGCTAAAAATATTATTTATGATGACGTCTTTATTAAATTTTTAAAAGATGATGTGGTTGTTTTTAATAAAAAATATAAAATAAATAACGCACCGTCAAATGCGGCTATATTGCTAAAAGATATGAAATTTGAATCTGATTTTGACTGCGCTTCATATGTTGAGGTGTTTACAATAAATCAATATAATAAATATGGAATTTCAGTTGAGAAAGATGATGTGGTTGTGGATATTGGTGGGAATCTTGGGGCTTTCATAAAATTAAGTTTACTAAATGAATGCAAAAAAATTTATTGTTGTGAGCCTAATCCAAATTGTATTAAATTGATAAAAAAACATTATGGCGACAATGATGAATTAATATTAAACGAGTATGCTATTTCAGACAGTGCAGGTATAAATTATTTAAAATTAGACATTAATAATAAAGTTTCTGGAAGCTCGCAATTGATTAATGCGGAAGCGTTTTGTAAAGAAGATAATAATTTAATAGAAGTAAAAACTAATACATTCGCTAATTTTATTAAAGAAAATAATATACAAAAAATAGATTATTTAAAGGTCGATTGCGAAGGAGGAGAAAATTTCATATTCAATAAAGATAATATAGAATTTATAAAAAACAATGTTAAAAAAATTGCAGTAGAATATCACAATGGATATAAAAATGAAATAAAAAAATTACTAATAGATTCGGGATTTTTTGTTATTGAAGACGTTTTTTCTGAAAATTTTGGCTTTTTATACGCTTCTAAATTCATTAATATAGTAAATGAATCTGGTAGTTTGGGAGACGCTATTGCATGGACGCCAATCGTAAATAAATACGCTGAAGAAAATAAATCTAAAGTTAATTTTTTCACTCCTTATAAAGAGTTGTTTATTAATTCATATCCAATGATAAATTTCTTTGATTATAAATTAAAACCAAAAAATAATAGTATTTCAATCGGTTGTTTTGATGAAAAAATATGGCGACCATTATCTTTACAACAAATAGCTTCCGATATTTTAAAATTAGAAAATAAAGAGGTTAATTGCAAATTAGATTTTGATAAAAATAAGAAATCTAATTTTAATAAAAAATATGTTTGCATAGCAACTCAATCCACTCTTCAATGTAAATACTGGAATAATAAAAATGGTTGGATTGAGGTTGTTAACTATCTTAATGAATTGGGTTACGATGTGGTTTGTATTGATCGTCATGAAAATTTTGGATTATCGCCTAATCACATGAACAATATTCCACACAACGCTATCAATAAAACAGGAGATTTTTCTCTGCATGATAGAATTAATGATTTATATCATTGTGAATTTTTTATAGGTTTAGGTTCTGGATTGTCTTGGTTAGCTTGGGCTTGTGAAAAGCCAGTCATTATGATTTCTGGTTTTTCAGATCCTAAATCTGAATTTAATACTCCTTATAGAATTCATAATAAAAATGTTTGTAATAGTTGTTGGAACGATCCATCATTAGTACTTGAGAGAGAAAATTGGTTGTGGTGCGCTAAGAATAAAGACTTTGAATGTTCTCGCGAAATAACATTTGACATGGTGAAAGAAAAAATAGATCTTTGTATTCAAGATTCGTCAAAAAAATGAAAGTTAAAATAACTATAACCACTTCTTCTTTAGGAGATACCATTGGTGCTGTTGCTCAAGTAGATAAATATCAAAAATTAACAAACAACGAAGTAGGTTTTTATATAAATAATTCTTATGTTTGTCTCTTTAAAGATTCTTATCCTAATATAAAATTTAATCCAATAAATTTTGAATACGAAAATCAAAAATTAATAAATTTTTATTTTGATCGTCCTTTGCAGAAAGGGTTTTCTGATGATTTAGGAATGGAGTACGAAGAAATAAATACAAAAATAGATAATCATATTGGTGCGCGACCAATCAAGCAAAAATATATAACTATCTCCACTCATTCTACTCATCAAGGCCGTTACTGGAATAACGATAATGGATGGAATGATTTAATAAGATACCTTAAGTCTAAATATGATGTTTCTACTGTCTGTATAGATAGAGATTACTTGTTTGGGATAAAATCTTGTATGAATCTCATACCAAAAAAAGCAATTGATCGATCAGGTTTAAATTTAAAAGAATGCGTTAATTATATTAACCATGCAGAGTTTCATGTCGGAACCTCAAATGGATTATCTTGGCTGGCGCACGGAATTAATAAACATGTCTTATTAATATCGAACGTGACTAAACCTTGGTGCGAATTTACTACAAATATAACAAGAATTTATGATGATTCTATCTGTAATGGTTGTTTGAATGAAGAGCGATTTGACGCAACAAATTGGTTATGGTGTCCGAGGCAGAAGAATTTTGAATGCACCAAGAAAATTTCTTTTGAAAGTTTTAAATCCAAAATAGATGATTGCGTAATTAATTTATGATAAATTTATTAGTAGATGAGGCTTATGCTTTTGATTATCTTAGTATTTTAGAAGTTAAAAAACAAAAATCTTCTATATCTAATGACGCTTGGACCAAATGTTATGTATATTTACAAAATCAATTTGATAATGAAAAATGGTTACACATGATGCATTCAAAAGAATATGAAAACATGATTAAAGCTAATGAATTAACATTTGATGCGGTTGATAAAGCTAAAAATAATGAAGTAACCGCACAACACGTTGATTATTGTAATTATCAAAGATATTCAGCAAAACAAAATTTTCAAAAGAAATTTTTTACATCTGATTTGTCTGAGTTAAAGATAGGTTACGAAAAATATGAAAACTAATAATGAACTATATGTCGAATCCGCTAAATTCGTACAAAATATTTTACTCGAAAACAATATAAAATGTTTTTTAATAGGAGGCTCTTTAATAAATTCTATAAGAGATAATGGAGTTTTAAATACAGATGATATAGATTTTGCAATTTTGAATGACAATGACGATGTCGATAATATGGATAAATTAAACCCTATATTTGAAAAATATTTAGGATATTACGCTTGGGAAAAACATCATAACCTTTTCTCTATATATATTTATGGTGATTACAAAAAGAAAATAGATTTTTTTAAATTCTCAAAAAGACATTTAAATTATTATATGTATGATCTCACTTGGATACACGAAAGAATAAATCATTTTCAAACATTTAAATCTGAAGAGGTTATTTTAGAAAATAAAAGTTTTTTAACAATGTATAGGCCGGATTTGTTTTTAAAAACAGTTTATGGCGATTACTCTAAATCGACAAATGAATATAAAAATATACACGGAGGAAATACAGAGCATCTTCAAGAGTGTGTTTACTATATTGATCCTAATAATTTCAAAACAATAGATTTTAAAATAGAAAATTTAAAATTTTTTTTCAAAACCGTATTAATTAAAAAAAATATATCCGATATAGATAAAAATAAAATTAATATTTTCGATGATATCTATGTTGATAAATTTGACACAAATAAAAATTTATTTTATAAAGATTTTACTAAATTTTTAATAAAAAATAAAATTGAGTTTAGCGATTTTTAATTATTCGATTTATTATATCAGAAGTGCAAATATGGCTAGTTCTATCTAGTAGTATTAATTTATTTTCACTTACTTGATAGTATTTTTTTATATACTCTTCTTCTTCTCGCCCAGCAAAAACATAATCGGCTCTCAGCTTATTTAATAAATCATCTGTAGTGATTAAATCTGCATTTTCATACACTTCATCAACATATTTGCAACAACGTATCATTTCCAAACGATCTGAATATAGAATAATTGGGGCGTTTTTATAGGTAGTTACTTGCTCGTCACTATGAACGCCTACTATAAGTTTATCGCAATTTTCTTTTATTCTCTTAAATAAGTTTACATGTCCTACGTGAAATAGATCATAAACTCCGTATGTATATGCGGTCATAGCGTTAAATATTTAAAAATATATTCATAATAATCACACTGATGTTTAATTGTAAATCTTGAGTTAGCGTTTTTATAACAATTTTCAGGATTAATAAGCTTATCTATGTTTTGAGTAGCGTAAATCATATCATTCGTAGTAGAACATCTTAATCCAGTTTCTCCTTGCAATACCGTTTCGGTAAAGCCGCCAAAATTTGTTGTAATGGTAGGCGTTCCTGAAAATTGAGCTTCAATAACTGTCCAATTGCATGGCTCCATAAACAACGAAGGAGCAAATAAAAATTTCGCATCGCTTAGTAAATTCATTCGTTCAATAGGACCAACGAATCCTGCAAATTTACAATGTTTAGTTTCTTTAAGATTCAGTATGTTTGGCCCTGCGAATACGATATCCTGTCCAACATGATTGCAGATATCATAAGCAAGTTGTGCGCCTTTTTCTTCGACTATTCTGCCTAAAAATAATGCTGTATTTGATTTTTCTTTTTTGTATATGAAGTCGTCAGGATCAAAGCCGGGATAAACAATATGTTCGCATCCTAATTCAACATATGTTTTAGAATGACCGTGCATTTTATGCATTTGACTATATGTTTCAAATATCTTAATTGGCGCGAACATACTATCATAACCTATGCTTGGTTCTACTACTATAGCTTTATCATAAAAGTGTTTAACACATGGTTCATGCGCGAAACCAAACCAGCATAATATAAATTCATTACTTGATTTTATTCTTTTGTTTAACTCTGTAACACAATTGTCATTAAATACATTAACCGCTTTTGTATTAACGTTTTGATCAAAGCCTTTAGTCTTCCAATCATTTAAGTTGCCATAGCTATTAATTAATATATCATTATTAGTAACATTAATATGTTCTGTGCAATTAACAATAGAGTTTTCATGACCATAATGATAAACAGTATGACCCCTTTTAGTCATTTCGTCGCAAAACTTATAAACTTTTTGCACAAAAGCGCATAATGAAACATCTTTTCTAGTAGGCGAGTAAGGAACGCTCAAACAGTGAAAAATCATATATAATAGTGTAAATTTATTTATAGTATGTCAATCAAAAAGAAAAAAATTCAAAAAGAAAAACACGATCTAAACGAAATTATCGCAGATAATAGTTTTAAATCGGCTAAATTAACAATCAAGAATTTTAATTTAACAGACAAGCAAAAAAGTTTCGCTCAAATAGCTTTTGATAAAAATACTAAAATCGTTTTTATTAATGGACCTGCTGGAAGTTCTAAAACGTTTTTGGCTGTTTATTGTGCATTGCATATGTTAAATATGAATTCAAAGTACGAGATCAAATACATTAGAACAATCGTTGAGTCTGGAGAAAGAGGGTTAGGCTCTTTGCCTGGAACTGTAGATGAAAAGTTTAATCCTTTTATGATACCGCTGTATGATAAGTTAGATGAGCTTATTCCTATGGGTCAATCAAAATATCTTGAAACTAGTGGTATTATAGAGGCTTTGCCTGTCAACTTCTTACGAGGTGCCACATGGAACGAGAAGATTATTATTGCAGACGAATCTCAGAACTATAGCAGTAAGGAATTGATTACTCTTCTCACTCGTATTGGCGAGAATACTAAAATGTTTATCTGTGGAGACGCTATGCAATCAGACATTGGAAGCAAATCTGGTTTCATGAAAGTCTATGATTTGTTTAATAACAAAGAAAGCGAAGATAAGGGTATTTATTGTTTTGAATTCAATGAAGAAGATATCATGCGTAGTGAAATTCTTAAATATATTGTTCACACGCTTAAGAGATTAGATAAAACAAACATCCATTGATATAATAACCATGAGTAACATTTACTGTTCAAGTTGTGGAACGAAACATGCTCTAGGCTCTAAATTCTGCACCAATTGTGGATTTTCTTTAGGAGGATTTGCAAATGTCAGTAAACCGACTTTACAAAATTCACTACAATCGAGATCTATCTCTCGCAAACAAAATACAGAAGTCGATGAAGATGGCATTCCCACTGTATTTGTTAGACCATCGAAGCTTTCATACGAAATAGAAAAACCAGCAGGTAATAAATATTTAGGAAAAGATTTATTTAACGCTCCTCCAGTCGATCCAAGTGAAAGAATAAATTCAAGACCGAATTCTAATTACAGAAAACTAAGTAAAGAAGAGTTTTTAAGTCAGTCGTTGAAAGAGTGTAGTTCGCGCCCAATACAAGACATAGATGAATCGTAAAAAGAAAAATTTTGAAGACATGTATGAGATTATTAACCAAGTAATCAAAAAGCGCAGAAACAAGTGGAAGTTAAAAGCGATTACTTGGTTTGATTTTGAAGATATAGAGCAAGTCATCAAACTTCATATATATAAAAAATGGCATCTGTGGGATCAATCGCGAGCGATTGAACCTTGGGTGAATCGTATAGTCACGAATCAAATTAGAAATATAATACGTAATAATTATACAAGTTTTGCGCGTCCTTGTTTGTCTTGTCCATTTAATCAAAATAAAGAAGGCGATTCTGGAATAGAAATGTCATGTGGTTTCACAACCAGCGGCAAACAATGTAATGAATGTCCATTATACGCTAAATGGGAGAAAGTAAAAAAATCCGCTTACGATGTCAAGATGACTGTAAGTTTAGAGAACCATAAAAATTATTTTATGAATTGTGAATCAAGCATAAGTTACGATTATAAAAACGCTGAAAGCAAACTTCATAATCTAATGAAGGCTAACTTAGGCGATAAACACTTCTTTATATATAAAATGTTTTTTATAGACAATCTTAGCGACGATCAAGTAGCTCAAGTATTAAGGTTCAAAACGAGCGAAAAAGGAAGAAAAGCGGGTTACAAACAAATAAAAAATTTAAAAAAAATGTTGTATGTGAAAGCTCAATTGTTATTAAAAGAAAACGATATATTCTCATCTTAATATGTTAACGGACGAAAACAAAGCATTTATATTAAAAAAGATTAACGAAGGAATTCAAGATTACGTCGTCCTCGCTAATCTACTTTATAATCGTGAAGATTTAACGGGCAGGTCTAAAGAAGCAAAGTTAGTCAGAGACTTTCTTCTAACAACTGGATTTGTCAAAAAACAAGAAAAGCCAAAGCCCACACAAACAATAGAAATACTATCAAAAGAAAATTGTGAATTTATTGAACAAAACATTAAAACAAGAATAACTCCTAGGCAAGTAACAGAGTTAATATTTCATGAAAAATTTCTGGGCCTTGAAAACTTTAATATTTTTATCACACCTGAGTATAGAGCCGTTCAAAAATACATAAAAGAAAAATATCCTGATTATCTTGTAGATAACGAATCTGGAGTTGGCGACAAATACTCTGTTCCGCGATCAATCAGAACGGTAATCAATAAAGCAAATAAATGGTGCGGCCAAAACATTTCTGAAGAAAAATTATCTTTGCAACATAGAAAATGGATGGAAAAATTATTAAATTATTTATCAAGTCCAAGATTCGTT
>Ga0209596_1003639_pt1 | contig 12073 bp, 1 predicted proteins | sample M_130807_MF_Meta_FD_187314 | JGI IMG/M metagenome (GOLD analysis project Ga0209596, IMG submission 187314) | Freshwater microbial communities from Lake Montjoie, Canada to study carbon cycling - M_130807_MF_MetaG (SPAdes) (version 2) | ecosystem: Environmental > Aquatic > Freshwater > Lake... | reverse complement strand
TCCTTTTTGTCTAATTACTAAATCAGTATAACCATTATCAATATCACCTAAGTAAAGTACACCTGATGTATTCCAAGATGCAATTCTATAAGATGTATTAGTATATATATTTTTATTTGCAGGTAAATATAAATCGGTTCCAACGGTTACACTACTAGAGAATGTAGCTGCTCCTGTTGAGCCGCCTATCTGAAGTAAGGGTGTGTTTAGAGTATTTCTAATCATAAACCCATAAGCATTCGTTGCTCCACCATATACATCTATTGTGGTAGCTACTGCTGTTACAACAGTTGCTCCTGTTGGGGAATTATAAGTTCCCATAGCCCAGTTAGTATCAGTAGCACTTCCATTGCTTCTAAAATATATGCTTTTATCGCCACCTGATGTATAAAAAACAAAATTACCATTAACTTGTAATTTTTCACTTGGACTTGTAATACCTATACCTACATTACCGCCACTTGTAATACGCATTCTTTCTACTTGGTTCGTACCTAACGCTAAAGCATAAGCACCAACAGTTGTAATAGCCGACTCATTTGCTCCTGTGCCTGTTTGTATGTAATTTGCTACTGAACCTTGCGAACCCATAATCATCCAACCTGTTCCATTATTTGCCCTTGTTGACATATAACTTGCATCAGTATTAACACCCGCAGTTAATATTAAACCTTCATTTTGTTTATTTATTGTAACCAATCCTCCTGTTGTTACACTACTAGAGAATGTAGCTGCTCCTGTGGTTGAAATCAATAATGGTACAGATGTTCCACTAACAAATACAAATCCTTTTGAAGAAGATGAGTTATTAAATGCTAAATAATTCCCGACTCCTGCGCCTGTTGATGTAACATTATTTTGAATATAAGTATGTCCCCAAGCACCTGCATCTAAATCTAAATATGGATATGTGCCTTTAATAATTAATGCATCACTAAACCTTCCTGTACCATTAACATCTAGTTTATATAAATTTGCAACTGCTGAATTACCAATTTCAACATTACCACTTGTAGTTATTACAAGGTCAGTATTATTTTCTCTACCGCTTAATGACAATGGAAGATAAGGTGAAGATGTTAAATAATTACTTGATATTAAATTATATCCACTATTATTTGGTCTTAAATAAATTGTAGCATTAGCATCTGTTGCTACCGCTTGTAAAACAACACCATTTGTAGCACTTGCTCTTATTACTGATTGACCACTAACATCAATCTTATATGTGTTATTGGTATTCCCTATTGATAAATTACCACTTGCATTCAAGGTCATTGCTTGGGTAAAGGTTATAGCGTTACCTGCCGAACCACTTGCTGCCGAATACCAAGAATGTGCGCCACCATTTAATCTATACATTGTTGATGTACCTGTGGAAATATATCTAAAATCAGTAGGCGAACCACCATAATAAACATTTGAACCAATGATAGAGTTATCCGAATTATCATAGTTAGCAATAGATGCAGCTTGTACTTGCATTGCTTTATACAAACTCCAAGAACTCGGTGTAACTCCTAATCCTAAATTGCCTCCTGATGGATTAATAATTAAATCTCCAGCACTTGAATCATCTCCTATTTGAATTTGTCCTTGCTTTTGACCTGATACACTAATACCAAAATACCCACCTGTTGCTCCTGTTCCATTTGGATGAACTAATTGAATACCTCTAACAAAAGAAGGAGCAGCAACTGATTGTTGAACAATAGTTAAAGTACCATAAGTTGTTGATGCAGTTGTTCCTATTTTAATAATACCACTAACATCCGTAATCGCACTATTACCTATTGTTGTTCCACTACCTGTAAATTTAGCAACATAATTAAGTGTGCCACTAAATTGTGCATTGGTTCCACTTGTACCAGAAGTACCTGCTGTTCCAGAAGTACCACTTGTACCGCTTGTTCCACTAGAACCAGAAGTTCCTGTAGTACCTGAAGAACCGCTAGAACCTGTAGTACCACTAGTTCCTGTAGTACCAGAGGTGCCACTTGTAGCTGATGTACCACTAGAGCCTGATGTTCCTGTGGTTCCTGATGTACCACCTGTTCCATTGGTTCCACTTGTACCACTTGTTCCTGTTGTTCCAGAAGTTCCTGTTGTTCCAGAAGTTCCAGAAGAACCACTAGTACCTGTTGTTCCAGAAGTTCCACTAGAACCACTAAGACCACTAGATCCACTTGTACCAGTGGTACCAGATGTTCCTGATGTACCACTAGTTCCATTTATACCAGAGCTACCTGATGTGCCATTAGTTCCATTTATACCACTAGTTCCTGAAGAACCCGATGTACCATTAATTCCACTACTGCCTGAAGATCCTGATGTACCATTAATTCCAGAAGTACCACTTGTTCCTGAACTACCTGATGTTCCTGTAGAACCAGAAGTTCCTGATGTTCCATTAATACCACTTGTACCAGAACTTCCAGTAGTTCCTGATGTTCCTGTTGTTCCACTAGTACCACTTGTTCCACCTGTACCATTAGTACCAGATGTTCCTGATGTAGCTGATGTTCCACTAGAACCAGATGTGCCTGTGGTACCACTAGTTCCGCTTGTTGCAGAAGTTCCAGAGCTACCACTTGTTCCTGTTGTACCTGATGAACCACTAGTTCCAGTGGAGCCACTTGTACCTGATGTACCTCCTGTACCATTGGTAGCAGAAGTTCCACTAGATCCTGATGAACCACTTGTACCTGTTGTTCCACTTGTGCCTGTTGTTCCACTAGAACCACTCACCCCACTACTACCGCTAGTTCCTGTAGAGCCAGATGTACCACTTGAGCCACTAGTTCCACCAACACCAGAAGTACCAGAAGTACCACTAGTACCAGAAGGAGCTGTGAATGTAGTTTGTACATAAGAATAGTAAGAACCATCTTCTGTATAGAAAGTTATTGTGTGAGATTGGTTAGCTGTATTTGTAGCCCATAATTCTATATATATTCTATCTGTTGAAGCTAAACTTTGACCAGCAACAAATGTATCATAGAAAAATTGCTGAACAAGTGCACTATAAGCTATTGGAACCAAGTTTGTTGTTCCTAATAATGTACTTACACCACCTATGCTATATTTATAAACCTTACCATAAACATTGAATGATGCATTACTATTTTGTATTGTAAAATGAGTAGTAAATCCCCAGTTACCTCCTGAAAGACTTGTTAATCCTGGTACACCGCCATCTGTGATATATGTATTTATAATACTAGATGCACCACTTGAAATAGTTGAAGTAATAGTTTGAGTTGTTGTACTTGTTGGTGTTGGTGATAATTGCCTATCTGTATTTACTGCAGGACTTGCTGCCACTGATTCATTAATCCAATATACTTGACCTCCAGATATACCATTGATACCTGAAGTACCTGCTGTTCCGCTTGTACCACTAGTGCCTGTTGTTCCACTTGAACCAGAGGTTCCTGTAGTACCACTGCTACCACTAGTTCCTGTTGAACCACTAGTACCTGATGTAGCACTTGTTCCTGATGTACCAGCAGTACCACTTGTACCACCTGTTCCATCAGTTCCACTTGTTCCTGAGCTTCCACTAGTTCCTGTTGAGCCTGAAGTTCCTGTTGTACCACTAGTTCCACTAGAGCCAGATGTACCACTTGTTCCACTAGTTCCTGTTGTTCCACTTGAACCACTAGAGCCTGTTGTACCTGATGTACCAGAAGTTCCTCCTGTACCATCAGTTCCACTTGTTCCACTAGTTGCACTTGTTCCACTAGAACCACTTGTACCTGTAGTTCCACTTGTACCTGTAGTTCCAGAGCTACCACTAGTTCCGCTTGTTCCAGATGTACCACCTGTACCATTGGTACCACTTGTTCCAGATGTACCAGTGGTGCCACTAGTTCCACTAGAGCCAGATGTTCCACTAGTACCTCCTGTACCATCAGTACCTGAACTACCACTAGAACCACTAGTTCCAGTGGTTCCTGAACTACCACTAGTTCCTGTTGTACCTGATGTACCACCAGTTCCGTTTGTACCACTAGTACCACTTGTTCCACTAGATCCTGATGTGCCACTTGATCCTGATGTTCCACTAGAGCCACTAGTACCAGTTGTACCAGAGGTTCCTCCTGTTCCATCAGTACCTGATGTACCTGATGTACCTGTTGTTCCTGCTGTTCCACTTGATCCTGAAGTTCCACTACTACCACTAGTACCTGTAGTACCTGAGCTTCCACTAGTACCAGATGTTCCTGATGTACCTGTAGTACCAGAAGTTCCTGAAGAACCTGATGTACCAGAGCTTCCTGAAGTTCCTGTAGTTCCACTAGTTCCAGTTGTACCACTAGTTCCAGTTGTACCACTAGATCCACTGGTTCCATCTATTGCACTTGTACCACTGCTTCCACTAGTTCCACTAGTTCCTGTAGTTCCAGAAGAACCACTAGTTCCACTAGTTCCTGATGAACCATCTGTACCACTAGAACCTGCTGGGATAACCCAACTTCTATTAGCTGCTAAGTTTTGTGTAACACCATTTATTGTTAATGTTCTAGTTGTTGGAACAGGAGTATATCCTAATGCAGATATAATATCTAAACTGCCTACAGGAGTAGCTGATGTAACTAATCCTTTAGCATTCACTGAGAATTTTAAGAATGTATTACCACCATATATATTACTATTAACATTTGCTAATGTTAGTGTTGTAGGAGAACCTGTTACACCTATTCCTGTTACATCACCTACAAATATAAGAATACCTGAAGGAACTGTTATAGTTACAGGAGTGATGTTTGTTACAAGTCCTTTTGTATTCACTGTTACTATAGGAACTTGTGTTGCTGTTCCATAAGTACCAGGATTAGGATTTACACTAGCTAGTGTGAATACACTAGAACCAGGACCTGTGGCTGTACCATCTCCTGTTAGAGCTGATATATAATTACCAGAAGGTTGATATGGACCAGGATCAAGACTACCATCTCCTTTTACAAAATCAGAAGATGTACCACCTGTTGTTATTAATGCACCAGACTCAATAGAATCTGTAATCTTAAATGTATAACCACCACTAAGAATCACTGTGTTCTGCATCAAGGTTCCACCTAGTTGTACAGGTAATCCTGGACCAGTTTGTATTATACCATTTTGAAATATATATCCAATGGCAGCATCACCAAACTTAGCATCTATTTTTTGTAGAGCAGTTTGGACACTATCATTTGTATTGATACCTGTGTATACTAAGTTAGCACCTTCATAAAATACGCAGGTAGCATTCAGTATTACAGGACATGGTACAACGGAGCAATTAATTTCCATATATATTAAATAATCAAAATGTATAAATAATTAACACACAGCTATGTGGTATGCAAAATAGGTGTACATCCTAACAATATACACCTATATACGCAAAAGTAACGAATTTAATTTAGTTTCAATGTATTAGATAAACTTATCCTACATAATATAGCATTAGTATAGAGCTTTATTATCTAACCAATCCAGAGCTAGACTGCATTTGTATTCCTAAGTTTTTAGCAACATCAGGAAACACCATTGGTAGATATTGTTGCATTTGATTAGCTACAGGGAATGTCTTCATTACATATTTAATTGTATGAGCATTCTTTACCAAGTCATCATTACCTGTCAATAACCCAAAGTTATATTGCATGAAATTTGTAAATATCTTTTCAAAGTTTGTAATAAGCTGTACTGATGGAAACACTCCAGAAGAAATCAATTGAGAGAAACTACTTGGATCATAGAAATAAGTAATCTCATCACGTAGTTTATCAGCAGCTCTTAATAAGAATTTATACTGATTTCTCACTGCTGCATTCTCATCTTTATCAGGAGCATTTGCTTTTAATCCCATGTATAATCCAATCATTAATGTCATAGCAATAACATCATACATTTGATTTCTAATATTGGTTCTGAACATATCTAAGAATTCAGAAGAACTCATTTCAAATGTCTTACCAGTTTCTTTCTCATATTCTTCTTTCTTCTTTTCATAAAGGTCTTTCATGAACTCAACTCCCTTATCATTTCCCACTAATGAATCACGAAGATTTGATAAGCTTTTTAATACATTAGGAGACAAAGCTGCAAATACACTTCTCATTCTTCCCCACTCATAAGCATCTGAAGCTGAGTTATATATTAAACCACCCATTCTCACTTCAACAAGTCTAGGGATCCAGTTCTTAAATAACATGAATGAAGATCCATAAACAGTCATATTTAATAGACGTTTGTTTTCTTCAGTCATTGTACCCATTGCATCTGATGTAATCTTTTGTACCTTTCTTGTAACCTCAATTACAGAATCGGACTTTCTATCTACACCAGGGAGAACAAACTTACCATCCTTAAATTCTCCCACCTTTAATACACCCTTATCTTCAATAATCTTTTTTACATCCTCTTCATATTTATCAGCTAATGCTTTTCTTTCTTCTTCATTACCTGCATACATATCAGAATATTCAGGAGTGGTTTTTAAATACTCTCTAGCATTTATCACCTCACCATTAATTACAATAGAGTTTTTAATAAAGCTTCTGAAGTTTACAGTTTGTACATGTTTATCAGAATGTCTCATTAAGAAATATAAAGCATCTTGAACATCTTGTTGATTTAACTTATTGACACTCAGCTTCTTAGCAAACTCCTTACTATAATTTTCTGTAAGAGGAAGGAAGTAATCAAGTGCTCCAACAAACTTTTTTCTTTCTTCTTCACTAGCACCACCAAGCATTTTGCTATTTATCCACATCTCTGATTCAATATAATCACTCTTAGTATAATACTTACCAGCATTAATTAATGCTTGAGATGTACCTCCAAATAAGTTTGATGTAGGAGATAATAAACTTAAGCCCATTGTTTTAAGCTGGAAGAAGTTGTTAATTGTATTAATAACCTTATTAGCTGATATTTGTCTTCCTGCTAAATTTTCAGGAAAGATTTTCATACCAAGTTTATCATTAATCACTTTACCAAAGTTACCTATGGTTCCAAGAGCATGATCAAAACTTTCATCTTGTAAATACTTTTGTCCATATATAACAGACTTAATCATGTTATCTAATAGATTGGCATTCTTGCTATTGTCTTTAGTGATTTCTAGTACACCATCTTTATATATACTTTTACCAAATACAGATGTTGCAATAGCTCCTTTGTTTCTTTCTATATCAAGAAGTCCTAATGCTTGTCCTTCAATATCAGAAAGATATTTAAACTTAATAGCCATTTCATTATAAAGAGCCATTGTTTTAAACAAATCATCACTAACCTGTCCTTCTAACTTATGTGTAAAATATTTTGGAATAGTATTAACTATTTCTCCTGTACGAGGATCAAAGCTACCAAATCCTATATCTCCCTCATCCATAGAAATACTTCTTAGAAAACTTTCTCCAAGAGAAACATCTCCTCCAGTGATAAGCTTTTCCATTAAGTCTTTTCTTACCCAAGGAAGAAACACTCTTGCTTCACCTCTATTTAAATATCCAATAGATTGGTAATAGTTATTTCTTTCTAAAATATAATCATAGAAATCTTTAGCAGCCTTATTTGCAGGCTGGTTTAATTCTTTCCATTCTGTAGATTCCCATGAAGATTTAGGAAATTTCTTTATAGAATTATACATTGACCAACCAGGAGATGTTGGTGTAGAGATGTTGAATAAGTCAAATGCTTTACTTCTTTCTCTAACAATATCATTAACTATTTGCTCATCTGTACCAACTCTTGCTTTATTTTCAATCCTGTTATATTCTTCTTCAAGTTTTTCTTTTAGAAACTCTCTGTAAGCAGCTACATCAATATTATCAGATATCCAAGCTTGATCTTTCTCCTCAATCTTTTTCTTTAATTCAATATAAAACTCTTTCTCATATTGATCAATTAGTTCATTCTTGTCACTTTTTTTGATTAGATTAAAATAATCTTTTCTACTAAGTCCTTTAGATATAGCTAATTTATTATATGCTTTTTCAAGTTCTGTTAATCTAAGAGCCTCATCCACAGAGTCTTTTTTAGCCTTATCAAGAGCTCTATTTGTTTTCTTAAACAAAGCACCCATAGCTCTCATTTGTAATGTAGAAGGGCTACCAAACAAACGAGCAATACCCTTAATAATCTTCTCAGGAAGTGTGATGTCTCCAGCTTCTTCTCTAGCAGCATTGAAGTCTCTAGCAAATTCTGTATTTACATCATCAAGTTCTCCAGCTAATGTTCTAGCATTTTCAACAACATCTTTAAGATCATCTTTAAGTTCTTTTTCTTCTGCTGTTAAGTCTCCAGAAAAAAGTCTTTTTAAATCAATATCAAGATTTAAATAAATAGATAAAGCTTTCTTAGCATCTAATAATTCTTTTTGAAATTTAGTAAGAGCTGCATCATCATAAGACATTGGATCAGTACCTACCCATGTATCATTAAATGTATCAATAGTTTTCTGTATAGTTTTATTTAAAATCTTAGCTTGTTGTACTAATGGAGCAATGTTTTGCCTCATTTGTAATTGCCTAATAGCAGTGAATAAACTATTTAGTTGTTCTGCTTTATTTGCTTTCTCAGAAAGAGGAACACCTTTTTCAGATATAGCTTTATATTCAGCTCTAAGCTTTGCTAAAAGATCATCAAGTTTCTTATTACCAGTCTTTTCACTTTCAAGTCCTACAGGAATTAAATAATCACTTGTAATATTCTTAACATTAACATCTCCTATTTCAATTTCTGTAAGATGTGGAAGAATCTTATTCTTTATATCACCTTTGGTATAATATGTTTTAATAGGAATCATTCTTGTTTGCTCAAAGTTTTCAGGCTTAATGTTGTAATTCTTTTCAAGAATCTCCTTATATTTCTCCATTTGTAAATTCCATGCTGCCACCTTATACCAAGGAACATCAGTGTGCCTATCTACATTTATATCTGTAAACTTCCAGTCAAGGATACTCACCTTACCATTAGGTGTGATAGCTAAGAAGTCAACAGTACCTGCTGTGTTTTTTCCATCATAGATAATAACTTCTGCCATGAACCTAGTTCCTGGTTTAAATGATTCAAGTCTTTCTCTTAAGTTATTCTTTAAAAGCTCATAAGCAGTGTTGTCATTAGGATCTAATTGAGAAATGTAACCACTATCATCTATATTATCAAGATCATCTTTTAAATACCCATCATCATCTACAAATAGTTTTTGTATATGCTCAAGATCAGCATGTCCAGCTGTTCCTTTTTCTGCTTTTAAATCATCAACAGCAGTTTGGAATTCTGATTTATTTATATCACTTGTGTTGAATCTTCTTGTATACCAATCTTGTACAAAGTCTGAAACCCTATTAAGAATCTTCTTACCTGCAATATAATAACCATCATCTTTCTTAACAATAGTAGATCTTACATCTTTAAGTTTTCCAATAATGCTATCTTGTGTAGCTGGTTGAGCTTTCTGTAAATAGGCTTCACCTTCTGTAGCTACAATATCTTCAACAGTTCCTATGTTCTTTCCAGAAAGAATATCCATAGCAGCAGTATCAAATCCTGATTTTTGGAAAATAGCTTTAATAGAATTGATTAGTTTCTTCCACCAAGATTCTACTTTAGCTAAAAGCTCAGGTCTTTCTGTAATACCTTCAGATTGATTAATAATCACTTCAGCCAAAACCTTACCTATAGCCTCTTTTTTAATCTTAATTACATCAGGTTTACCATCTTTAGTTTGGTAATTTGGATCACTGCTATATGTAGCAAATGTTTCTTTTAGTATATTATAGTCATTAATTTCTTTCAATAACTGATTAAATAGCTTAGGATCTTTTTGTTGAATAATCTCAACAGCAAAGTGCATAGCTTCTTCTGTAATAGCTACATCTTCTTTACCTTCTGTAACTTGTACAAGCTTTTGTGTAATAAGAGCTACAGCGTTAGCATCTACTTTTATACCATTAACAACTATATCTTTAACACCTTCTGTACTAACACCAATTCTTGTTAAGAAGTCCTTAACTATTTTTAATGTTTGTGGAGATGCTTTAGAACCTTCTGTTCCACTTAATTGAAATAATGTTGGTGGATTAAGTTTGTCATATTCTTGTTGGGCTAATGGGTGCACATTCACTTGAACACTAGCATTGCTACCAGCTTTTGTAAGCTTTGAGCTAATTAAAGACTTACCAATAGGAGAATTATACTTCTTATTAATATCATTAATTAATGCAATTTGCTTTGCATTTTCCTGACTTCCTGGTTTAGAAAATAAATAAGTAGCATTATTACCAGTTCCATATTTTCTAAATAGATTAGACTCTGTTATAGATTTCCAAATAGAATGATAGATATCTGTTAATCTATCAGCCAATTTTGGATAGTCTTTTCTATATTCTGTCTCAATATATTTTACTTTACAAGGCATAGTTTGTTTTATTTATTGTCCACAAGAATTAGGATCTTCAGCTCCTTCAAGGTTATTTTCATCAGCAGCAAGTGTGCTTTGTTTGTAATTTTCTCTTAAATCTGCAAGAGCAGCATTATTAATTCTAGTTTCATAAGCACCTTTAGATTCTTCCTCAGCATCATTTTGTAAAATACTATCATGCTTCACTTCATGAATTAATGCAAAGGTAAGGAATTCATTGAATGTTTTAAATGTATTTGCTGGAAGAGGTTCAGCTTTACTATTATCTGATTGTGTAGCAGGATTAGTCCAAGCTTTCTCATCAAACTTTTGTTGCATCAACTTCTCATCTATTTTAATAACACCAGTGGTTCTATTGTTCTGCATTGCTACAGGAACATCTTTAGTAGTTTCAATCTTATTTACAAATTCAATAGGCTTATCTCTAAAGGTTCCTTTTGATTTAACACTATCTACAGTAGCAAAGTTTTTAAGTTGTATAGGTTGAGATGATAATAACTTACGTTGAGCTAATTTTAATCCTTCTAAAAAAGTTTTATCTATTAATTCATTTGTATTATGTGTAAAGTTTTCATATTGAAGTAATTTTTTAGCAGCTTCTGAGTTAGGATTTTGTTCAAAAGATTCTACCACTAAATCTTTCATTAGTTGTAAGTTACCTCTCTTACCCACTTCCGTAAGTTTAGGAGCTATCTTCACTCCATATCCACCTTTAGTTACATAAGCATCATAAGTAGTTTTATCAAACTTACCATTTTTATTTGATTGATAAGCATGTTCTACACTACCATATTCTCTAGTAATACCATCAATGCTTTCATAATTAAACTTTCTTGGAGCTAAATTAGAAAGTATTCTTGTAGATGTAGGTGATTCAGCTTGCCCCCAATATACATTGATTGTTCCTTTTGGTTTAACCTTATTTATAAGCTGAGCTTCTTTAGCTAAGGCTTTATCAAGTCCTTCAGGAGATTCAAAATTAGCAGTGTTTAATCCATATCCAGGTTCTATTTCAACTTGTCTACCTAAATCTGTTTGCTCAGAAACAACTGGCTCACCACCATAATATTCAATCAATACATTATCAGGAATCTCTTGATTGATTTTCACTGTACCATTATCTAATATAGACATTCTGTTATCAGTGTAGTATTCACTAGCAAATCTACCATCTCCTAATAAGTTAATCATTTTATATACATGATGAATATCTCCTTTCTTATCAACATGAAGTAGTGGACTGCCATCTATAAGTTTAACTTTTGCATATCCATAAACATCATTTAGAGTGTTATCTCCTTTTTGTTTCCTGATAGCATAATCAAAGTCTGTAATAGTTTGACCATTTCTCATATCTACTCTTTCACCTGAATAACGGTCAGTTACCACTCTAGGAACTTTTATAATATCATCTTTAAGATTGAATGAGTTATATTTTTCACTTAATAATAACACCTTTCTATCAGTGGATTTTATGCCCATTGCTTTAATACTTGGAAATGCAGGAGCCCAATATTGATAAATATCAGCAATGTGATCACCAAATGAATTCAATTGTTCTGCAATAGGAGGAGCATCTATATCAGAGAAGAACTTTGGAAGGAATGTTGGAACAATCTTATCATCTTTCCAATTGTTCTTTTGGAATGAATG
>Ga0209596_1003633_pt1 | contig 12084 bp, 7 predicted proteins | sample M_130807_MF_Meta_FD_187314 | JGI IMG/M metagenome (GOLD analysis project Ga0209596, IMG submission 187314) | Freshwater microbial communities from Lake Montjoie, Canada to study carbon cycling - M_130807_MF_MetaG (SPAdes) (version 2) | ecosystem: Environmental > Aquatic > Freshwater > Lake... | reverse complement strand
TTTCTAAGAGAAAATAGAGACTGTCCTTTTTTTACCGCCTCTTCACCAGCAATTTTCCATGCACTTTTATAAGTGCCTATTAAAGTTTGTGGCCAGAAAGCATATAAAGATTGGTTGTATTTAGCTGTACTTGGGTCTGCAGCCGTTGCCACATGCTTGTGATGACCTTTATTATGCTCAATAAAAAAATGCATGTACAAACTAGTTAATAGTAGCATCTTGGCAAAGGTCTGTTCCATTTTATTTACACGATGCCCCAATTCATGAGCCACATTAATGCCGAAAGTACCACATAATAAACCCATACTAATAACCCTGCCTATAATAGTAGCTGTAGATAAAGAGGGTGCTTGTAAGGAGTTTACAAAAATCCATAAGGAATAATATTGCATAATCACAGCTGCATATAAAATGAAATCGTATAGTTTATTTTGTTTCGCTAAGGATTCTTCCACCTCATCTAAATTAGTAGAACTTGCTTTTATAAATAGTTCTAGTATAGGCACAGCAAAAAAAGTATATAATAAAGGAGCGTAACAAATTAAGCCATTACCTTGAAAGGCTAATAAGGATAATACATATAATATAAAAGGAGTGATATATTTAAAAGCACTAATAGAAGTATACATAGCAATCGTTATTTATAATTTTTTTATTTTTAAATATACACATTAATTAAATATATTAATGGTACATATCAATTAAGACTTAATTTAAATAAAGGTCGGCAATTTTTTTAGCTTCAATGATGGGATCTCCTTCATTTCTATTGGTTAATACAATAATCATTAATTTTTTATCTGGAAACAATAAAATATTATTTCTAAAACCAATAGAACTACCATCATGGTAAGGATGCGTTATATTATTATACTCTTCCACAAACCATCCATATCCATAATCAATCGTTTTACCATTGTCTAATTTTTTTCTGCTCCAAGCATTTTTTTGCATTTCAGGACTTATTAATTTATAATCCCATAAAGCCTTGACCCACTTAGTCATTTCAACTGTATTAGTATAAATACCCCCATCTCCTAATACAGCACTGGTAAGGCTTTGGTCGGTCTGAATCCATATTCCATTTTCAAAAGTACTTCCATAGGCTCTATTAAGTACCGTCGATTTTCCTTGCTCAAATGCCACCGTTGATTTCATCCCCAAGGGTTTGAAAATATTTTCCTTTAAAAAACTAGCATAGTCCTGTCCACTTACTTTTTCTACAATGAGTGCTAAGATAGCATAACCTGTATTGCTATATTTATAATTTGTTCCTGCTGGAAAATACAGAGAATCTGCTAAATACATTAACTGCAAACAATTGGTATCATGTAATTGTTTTTGTTGAGTAGAGGACATAAGGTCTTCGTAATCTATGAGGCCTGAACTATGGGTAAGTAAATGTTTGATTTTAATTTTTTTACCATAAGCCGGAAAACTTGAAAAATATTTAGTCAAGGGGTCCTCTAAAGAAATTTTATTATTCTTAGCAAGCAGTAGTATAGACATTGCTGTAAACTGTTTGGTAACAGAGGCTAATCTAAAATTGGTGAAAGGATCAATTTTTTCAAAACCACCAAGTTCTTTTATTCCATATCCTTTTTGAAAAACAATTTTATCGTTTTGGTATACAAGTACACTAGCTCCAGGTTTTGAATCTGAATTATACTCCGACAAAATAGCATCTATTTTTTTCTCCTTTATTAATAAAGAAGTTGGCTTACAAGCGCCCAATAATAATACACCCAGGGTGAAGATTACTATTTTATGGAATAATGTTGAACTCATTTTTTTAATAAATTTTCTAATTCAGCCTGGGTTTCTTTCACTGCTTTTTCAGTTTGTGAAGTAGGCGCCATTTCTGTACTTTCTAAAATATTAAATAATCCTGTAAATTTTTGATAAATAGCAGGAAACTTATTCATTGACTTTTTACGGCCTTCATAACAAATCATCGATAAATCGTGTTGACGTTGCCACTGCGCTATACCCGTTTTTACTCTTGGGTCCATGTTGATGGTTATAGGCTGTTCCTGTGTTTGACCATTTACAGTTAATCTTATGGTATAATTACCTGGCATTACCCATGGCGCAGTTGCATCGGGTGGGGTATTATGAATAATGGCAGTCATTGGGTAGGCAGCAGGGACATTCAAAGCCTCGTATCTCATATCCCATAAAAAACGGTGAGCGCCTGCAGTAGCTGCTAATATTTGTTGAGGTCTAATCCAATACAGAGGAATATTTACTTCTGGTATTTTATAGAGCGTATCATTGCTAGTGAAGGTTCTAATAATAGTTCCTTTCGCATTGAGTATTTCTAATTTTACAGGACTGTTGCTATTACTATTTAAATAATAATCAATCATGGCACCATCAGGAGGGTTCTCACCTGCTGGTTCTTCAGGAGGAAGTGGTGTATCGGTATTCATATTCCATCTTACTCTAATGGCTTTCTGTGGTTTGAATAAAACGGTTTCTTTCTTTTTATTCAAATTGATTTGTCTAAGCGGTGTGATATTATCTAAAATCCAAAAACTACGACCATGTGTTCCAATCACTAAGTCATCATCTTTAATGACTAAATCACGAATGGAAGTAGCAGGCATATTTAATTTTAAAGACTGCCAATTTTCTCCAGCGTCTAAAGAAAAGTATACAGCATTTTCTGAACCTGCAAATAATAAACCTTTTCTAACCGCGTCTTCTCTCACTGAATTAATGGGTTCATTCGGCAGTCCATTAATAATTTTTTTCCATGTCACACCGCCGTCTGTTGTTTTATAAATATGTGGCGTCATATCATCCACACGAATTCTGTTCACTGCTACATAGGCCGTGTTTACATCAAACCTACTTGCATCAATCATTGAAATTTTACTCCAAGATGTAATAGTAGCAGGAGTAATATTTTTCCAATGCTTGCCGCCGTCTTTAGTAATATGAATAAGACCATCATCGGTACCTGCCCATAAAACATTTATGTCTTGATAAGAAGGGGCGAGTGAATACACTACACCTCGTTGGCGCATATTTTTTAATGAAGGCGTATTGTAAATGCCAACACTAGCAGGTATATCCCAGGTTTCACGAGTTAAATCGGGGCTAATAGTTTCCCAACTTGATCCGCCATTGGTGGTTTTAAAAATAATATTACCTGCAAAGAATAAAGTTTTATTGTCAACGGGTGAAAATAAAACTGGAGCTGTTCTAATAAAACGAACCTTGCCATTTCTTACTGGGTTAGGTGCAATGTTTTGAACTTGCGCTGTGCGCTTATCATACTTTGTAATTTTTCCTCCATAAATAATATTAGGATCTAAGGGGTCTGCTGCAACATATCCATATTCTTCCACACCCACAGAATGCCATTCTCTAAAAGTAATACCCCCATCGTTAGAACGTGATGCAATACCTACGGAACCACTTTCTTGCTGACCTCCATATACATTATAAGGAAAGGCATTGTCTGTACTAACATGATAAAACTGAGCAGTAGCTTGGTTATACCAGCTTGAATAAGTTTCACCACCATTCACTGTAATGGTTCCACCTTGGTCTAATGCAATTGCAATGATATTAGTATTATTAGGATTTATCCAAAAGCGGTGATAATCATCTCCACCTGGCGCACCCTTAATTCCTTCCCAATTTTTTCCACCATCTTTCGATTTCCATACTACTACATTCGCAGAATAAACAATGTCTTCATTTTTAGGATCGGCCTTTACTTCTGCAAAATCACTTCCTCTTCCCCATAATCTTCCATCGGAAGCTAACAGATACCAAGACTCTCCTGCATCATCACTTCTATAAATGCCTCCTTTTTTTGTTGCATCTACTGTCGCGTACATTCTATTTGAATTACTAGGGGCAATGGTAAAACCAATTCTTCCTAAACCATCTTCGGTAGTGGTAGGAAAACCTTTAGTAATTTTTTTCCAAGTATTTCCGCCATCGATTGATTTATATAAACCACTTGCTTCACCGTCCCAGGCACCATTTTCCCAAGGCCCTTGTCTTGCAGCCCAGATAGTGGCAAATACAATATTGGTATGATTCGGATCTATTAAAACTTGCACCGCACCTGTGTTTTCGTCAATGTATAATACCTGTTCTAAAGTTTTACCGCCGTCATTACTTCTATATACACCACGTTCTTTGTTGGGACCATAAGGATGTCCTAGTGCGGCTACAAAAATTCTATTTTCATTGGTGGGGTCAATGCTAATGCCTCCAATTTGTTGTGCATCATGCAATCCCATATTGGTCCAAGTTTTTCCAGCATCACTTGATTTATATAAACCATTACCAATAGATAAATCGGGGCGTTGAATTCCTTCTCCACTTGCTACATATATAACATTTGAATTGGAAGGCGCTACGGCTACATCACCGACAGAGCCTGTGTTTTCAGCATCAAAGATGGGTTTCCAGGTATGGCCATAGTCGGTGGTTTTCCAAACGCCTCCATTATTGACACCTATATAAAATACATTGGGTTGGTCCGCTACCCCAGAAATACCTACTGTTCTTCCAGCTCTATGTGGGCCAATCATTCTATATTTTAAACCAGCCAATTGTTCAGTACTTACCTGCGCATAAGTGGAACTAACAAATAGGATAGATACCATTAATTGTAAGAAGAAATAACACTTGCTTTTTAGACCAGTTAAAAGGGACTTCATATATTTAATTTAGGTTCTTAAATATACTAAATATTAGATTTAAATAGGCCAAATTAAGCCCCACTTCTAGACCTGGCTAATGTTATTTATTCCACCAATAAGTAAATTTCAAGACCACCGCTCTGTTTTTAACAAATACAGGTCCGATATAGTAGTTATCGGTATAGACTATAAATAAGTCAGAGACAGGTTTATAGCGCCATTGAAATCTTGTATTAAAGTTGATATTTTTAGTTTGCTCATTGTACTGGTAGAAGGCAGTAAAAAATAATTTATCTGTCATGGTGATATCTACCTTGGGCCCAATTAAGAAGAAATTATTATTTCCCCATGGTTGTGGAAGTTCAATATGATTATAAGTAGCGGCCACATCAAAGTTTACATAGGGTTGAATACGATAACCGATATTGCCTGTAATACTTAATAATTTGCCATCGGCATAGTAACCTCCTTTACGTGCGGTTAAGTAATAAGTAAATTTATGTTGAGGTGCTGAAATCCAATCAAAGCCTACCGTTGTCCATTGATGTTTGGTATGCGCTGCTAATGGTTGTTTACCAATTCTAGTAGGATCAAAGGGTGCTAATAATTCTACATAATCGTTTTGAATGACAGAGGCGATAGTGCTCTTGTCTCTAAATGTAATGAGGTAATTAAATAATTTTGTGTTGTCCGTTAAATTGAAGTTTGAATTATAATAATAAGTAGTGGTCAATTGAGGACCATAGCTTAAAATGTTTCCGCCTTTAGGAAAATACAAGCGTGTAATACTGGGTGTAAACTTGATATAATTATTTCTAGGAATATAGCCCACTTCTGCATTGTAATTATTTCCCACAATTTCGTGCTGCCATGATATAATCCACTTCCTGCTACTGTATTGTAAATTACCTGCATTTAAATAATCATTGCCTGTTTTATTAGGTGTAAATGATTTTATTAAAATAGTTTTACCTGTCCAAGGATTATTTTTTGGTGCTAAATTATATTCAAAACCAAAGTTTCTATTATAAGCATTACCCACTGCAGCAGATGTTGTGGTTTGTGTGGGATAATCAAAAGCCGTTTTATCAATATAGAATAATTCAACACTCGATTTTTTAAATAACTTTCTTTGCAAAGCGAGTACTGAAAAATTTTGAGCTAAGAGTCCTGTGCTTTTATCATCGCTTGTTTTCATGTCCATAATACCAATGCGCCAATTTTTATCTATTCTGCCACTCATTCTAGCACCAAAATCAATATTGGTATTTAAACCAATTCTTCTGGAGAAAAAAGGACGAACATTTTCAAAACCTAAATTGGAAAACAAATCGGCGTTTTCTAAAAAGAACTGTCTTTTTTCCGGAAAGAATAATTCAAAACGACTTAGGTTGCTTACTTGTCTATCTACTTCTACTTGAGAGAAATCGGGGTTTACTGTTAAATCTAAATTGAGTGAAGAAGACAAACTAATTTTTGCGTCTAAACCGTATGTATTTTTATTAACAGATGCTTGATTAATTTTTGTACCATCACTCGTGGCGAACTCTTTAGAAACACTGGATTTAAAATAAGGAATAAGTGAAAAATTATTTTGATGTTCAGGAAGAGGTGCATCCCAAACCAATGATCCTGTATAAGCTAATGAAGCAGTGGGAAATTGTCTAGGCATGGGTGCCCAGCTTGACTTCTCTGTTGTTTTTAAATCGTTTCTACTAAAGTTCACCCCCCATTCTTGCACACCTGTTTTATATCTAATGGATTTAAAGGGAATGGCTGCCTCCAAAACATATTTTTCAGCGTCGTTATAAATTGCCGAGGTCCATTTATTATCCCAGTTTAAATCCACAGAACCTCCATCAAACATAGTACCATCCCATTGGGCGCCCACCGCGCTTGCACCAAAGGCAAAACCATTGGTTAAATCTCCATAGGTGTCCATGAATAAAATGAAATTATCATTCTTTCCAAAGTTCCAATCTCTTTTCAGTGACTCTACCATATCTACACCATCACCCACCTTGGTACAAATGGCAATAATATATAAATTATTTTCATCGTAAGTCATTCTTACTTCAGTAGGTACTTTAGAAACACTGGTATCCATGGGTAGTACCATGGGAAATTTATTTACAGCCTGCGCCTTTAACCAAGACTGCTCATTCATTAGGCCATCCACTTTAATGAGGTCAGTTGCTTTGTGGATATAATATTTAATATTAGCGTTCTTTTTTTGTGCGATGGCTTGTTGAAAAGCAAATACTAAAAAAAGAAAACAAGAAAGGCGAATTAGTTTCAAAGGAAGTTGGTTTATGGTTTGAATAGAATAAGGAAACCCCTATTATTAAAGGTTAAATTTAAAGTTTTTAACTTATTAAAATGTAATATCTTTAATACCACTTATGTAAAACATTTTAAATTGTATACTATGTCAGTTAATAGAAGAAAGTTTTTAGGTATATCGGCAATTACAGCCGGCAGCTTAGGTTTGAGCAGTTCTATATTTGGAAGACAGTTAGATGAAAGCGAAACTGCATTAAACTTACCCGAAGCTATTCGTAAACTAAGTCCTCAAGTAGCAGGCATAGTGCCCATTTCAGTGGCAGAAAGAAAGTCAAGAATTGCTAAAGCACAGGAATTAATGTCCCAAAATAAAATGGATGCCATTTTCTTGGAGGGCACTACATCATGTTATTATTATACAGGTATGCGTTGGGGTCAAAGTGAAAGAACCTTTGGTATAGTGATTCCTGCAAAGGGAGCACTAGTATATGTATGTCCAAAATTTGAAGAAGATAGAGCAAGGGAACTAATACTACCTGCTTTTGGAGATGAAGTCCGTTGTTGGGAAGAGCACGAAAGCCCTTATGCTATTATAGTAGGCATTGTAAAAGACAGAGGGACCATACACCATGCCATTGGAATGGAAGAAAGAGTTCGTTTTTTTATTGCTAATGGCGTAAAAAAAGAAGCGGCTGGATTTGAAGTGGTAGACGCCACCCCTGTAACAGCTGGATGTAGAATGATTAAATCACCTGCAGAAATTGCACTGATGCAAAAAGCAAGTGATATTACTATTGAAGCGTATAAAGCTGCCTTTACTACTATTGTGCCTGGTATGTCACAAACATTATTAAGTAATAATATTTCAGCTGCTTTTAAAAAATTAGGGTTTAGTGGAGGCGCTTCTGTACAAGTAGGAAAATATTCGGCACTTCCTCATGGAAGTATTACACCACAAACTATCCGTGAAGGAGATATTGTGATGATTGATGGAGGTACTAGTTGTGAAGGTTATGCATCGGATATTACTAGAACTATTGTAGCAGGTAAGCCTACACAAAGACAAATAGATGTTTGGAATTTAGAAAAGCAAGCACAGAACGCTGCTTTTGCTGCTATTAAAATTGGAGCACCTTGCGAACAAGTAGATGCGGCTGCAAGAGCAGTGATTGAAAAAGGAGGCTTTGGCACTAATTATAAATTACCAGGACTACCGCATAGAACCGGCCATGGTATTGGACTAGAAGGGCATGAGTGGACAAATTTTGTCAAAGGAAATAAAACGCCCATTGCAGTAGGTATGTGCTTTAGTGATGAACCTACTATTTCAATTCCAGGAGAGTTTGGTATTCGATTAGAAGACTGTCTTTATATCGCAGAAGAGGGTGCAAAGTTTTTCTCGAAACAAAGTATTTCAATTGAAAAGCCTTTTGGATAATTTTTGTGGTTAATTATTAGTTTAGTTTTTGTAAATTGATATAAACACTGGGCGTGGCAGGTCTTGAGGGACTTGATTGCGCAGTAGTGCCAGTCACTACACTTGTTAAATTTTTAACACTAAAATAAAGCTCTATATAATCATTGGCGCCTAAGTCTATCAAATAATTTCCAGTAAGTAAATTTTTTAGACTACTTCCAGAAATATTAAAATTAGTATTGGTATTTAGATAAGCCGATCCATTTCTTCTTATCCAAACACTTAATTCATCCACGCCCACATCTGCTTTTATAATTTGAATAGCATAGTGAACATTATATACACCTGCATGTAAGACGCTAATTTTAGTGGGCTGGCCACTAGTATTGGGCATGACGCTTATATTATTCAATAATCCATCATAAGAAAATTTAAGGGCAGTGGCGCTGGATACTGCGCTAGCAGCTTGTTTAGCTGTATCGTAAAAACTGCCGTAATCGTATACTACAGACAAAGAAGACATATTATTAATTCTATTAGATAGGCTAATGGTGTCCTTACTATTTAATTTTAAATTAATACGGTTACTTAATGAAATAGTATCTGCTTTTTTTAATTTATCATTTATAGCTGTCAAGGTTAAATTACTAATAGGTTTACTGCTATCAGGGGTGTTATTTATTTTATCAATATTGTATAAAACTTTCACATCTTTTAAATTATCGAGTCCTGTACCGCCTTGGGAAAGGCCAATGACTCCATTGATATTTTGAGCACCCACATTATCAGCATAAAAAGAAAATGGCACATAATTTATTTTTTGTGTCCCCATATAAATAAAAGATAAATCACCTACTGTATCAATTTCTATTTGCAAATATTTTTCTGCTTTTGACCAGTTAATATTTTCAAATGGCCCTACTGTTATAATTTTATTAACTTCATAAGCCCCCACTACCACGGTAAATAAACCAAGTACATTAGTCGTTATAGGTGTTATCTCTTGGTATTCACTTTTACTTGAATTAGAATCCGATTTAATGGATATTCTAATATTAATTGATTTGTTAGCAAGTATATATCCATTATTGTCTCTAGCAATACCTTGAAAGTTAATGCCCTTATTGGTTTGAGCGAATCCGTAATTAGTAATAATTCCTAGTAAACAACAAGATAATAAAATACATTTACGATATGTCTTCATTTTATATTTTTATAATTTTAATTAATTTCACCTGCTTAAATTTATGAGCTACAATATAATGGATGGCGATAAAGTAAATACCAGTATTAACCGAAACAAATGATATTTGTTTTGAAAATTGTAATCCAGCAAAAGGACCTTGTATAATTTGAATTATATTCCCATAGTTATCCATTTGATGAATACTTGTAATATCTATGCCAGCTTGCTTAGAAGATAGGAGTAAATAGTTAGATACAGGATTGGGTCCCCATACTAATTTAAAATCAAAAGCCTCAGGCCTTATTAATGCAGGATTAAGTATTAAACTAGGTTGTAAAAATCCTGTAGAGAAAATGATTTTATTTTTAGAGCACCAGGTTTGAATAGCAAAGGATTCACCCAAACTCCAATCAAACATCCAGTTAGTATTTGCTTGATTTGTTTTGGATACTATATTTATTTTTCCTCCAGCTGAATTTATAATAGATGGATCTAAGCTTTGTGCTTGTATAAAAAAGGGTATACCTAGAAGACAAGAAAGAAAAAATATTTTTAACATCTAATTTTAAATTGCCTTTGGTTGAAGGGCTCTCAAAAATATTTGAATAAAAGGCTTAAACCCAGTTTGTCTGCTTGAAAACAGGCTCAATTTTCAGCGCAAATAGGCATCCCAAAAACATAAAATAATCGAAAGCTCTCTTAAATGCAAAATACTGTAAATCAACCTTTTACATTCAAATACCGAGGCTTTAGGCAAGGGTTCTAAAAAAACTTTCCTGCCACCCACCTTTTTTTGTAACTTAAATACAAATTATTAATATGAATAAAAATTTATTTTCATTTAAAACATTTTTTGTGCTCGCCATTGCATTGTTATCAAGTATGCAATTAATGGCACAAAAAAAGTATTCAGAAAAAGAGTTGGCTGCGATGAAGCAAAAATTATATACAAGTGTTGCCAGTCATGCAAAGGATGTACAAGTCATGGTAGATAAAGTTTTTAGTTTTGGAGAATTAGGATTTCAAGAATTTGAAACCTCTGCCTACCTTACGAGCGTACTTGAAAAAAATGGATTTACTATTGAAAAAAATATTTCCAATGTACCTACAGCCTGGATGGCTAAATGGGGCAATGGCTCTCCGGTTATTGCACTTGGTAGTGATATAGATTGTATTCCAAAAGCTTCACAAAAACCAGGCGTTGCTTACAAGGATCCTATAGTGGATGGCGCACCAGGACATGGTGAAGGACATAATTCAGGACAGGCAGTTATTATATATGCAGCCATTGCGATGAAAGAAATGATGGAAAAAGAAAATATGCCAGGCACCATTGTTATTTGGCCTGGAGTGGCTGAAGAAGTATTGGGTACAAAAGCTTGGTATGTAAGAGATGGGTATTTTAAAAATATCGACGCTTGTATTTTTACGCATGTGAGTGGTGAATTTGGATCTGACTATGGTGATGGTGGTGGCAATGGTATGGTAAGCGTACGTTTTGATTTTAATGGAGAAGCAGCGCATGCAGCTGGCGCCCCTTGGCGTGGGAAAAGTGCATTAGATGGTGTTGAGTTAATGAATATAGGATGGAATTTTAAAAGAGAACATTTAAAACCAACAAGTCGCTCTCATTATGTAGTGGTAGATGGTGGAGACCAGCCCAATGTAGTACCAAGTAAAGCAAGTGTATGGTATTATTTTAGAGAGCGTACCTATGAGGATATTAAAATGAATTATGAATCAGGTATCAAAATTTCAGAAGGTGCAGCTATGATGACGAATACAACAGTGAGTCATCAAATTTTAGGAGCAGCGTGGACAGGACATTTTAATAAACCATTAGCAGAAGCCATGTATGCCAATATTAAAAAAGTAGGTATGCCTGTTTGGGATGATAAGGATATGCAAATGGCAAGAGCAGTGCAAGCATTAGTGGAAGCCCCTAAAAAAGATATGGAAGGCAATCCAATAGATGGTTTAAAAACTACCATTGATTCCATTAAAGGCTCTGTTCCTTTTTCTTGGGGTGGAGGATCGGATGATATTGCAGATATTTCTTGGAATGTACCAACCATTGTATTGGGTTTCCCTGCTAATATTCCTGGTACCAAGGGACATCATTGGGCTGATGCCATTGCGATGGCAACTCCTATTGCACATAAAGGTGCTTTAGCGGGAGCAGAAGCAACAGCAATGACTTTATTAGATTGTTTTACCAATCCTAAATTAATTCAAGATGCAAAATCTTATTTTACAAATGTGCAAACTAAGGATGTAAAATACGCCTCCTTTATTAGTGCGACCGACCCACCTGCTACACACTTAAATAAAGAAATTATGCAAAAATATAGAGAGCAGATGAGACCTTTCTATTATAATGAAGCGAAGTATGGTACTTATTTAGAACAATTAGGCGTGACTTACCCAACGGTTAAAAAACCTTAAGGGGAATGACTTACTGATTGGAACAGTTAAGTTGCTAAAAAAGTATTTAAATTAAAAAGCTCGTCCGAATAAAATAAAGTTAT
>Ga0209596_1003632_pt1 | contig 12085 bp, 8 predicted proteins | sample M_130807_MF_Meta_FD_187314 | JGI IMG/M metagenome (GOLD analysis project Ga0209596, IMG submission 187314) | Freshwater microbial communities from Lake Montjoie, Canada to study carbon cycling - M_130807_MF_MetaG (SPAdes) (version 2) | ecosystem: Environmental > Aquatic > Freshwater > Lake... | reverse complement strand
CCAACTTACTCAACCTTACAAGCATACCGTCTTACTTACTCAAGCCTTCGAGCATACCAATCAGGGGCATGAACAAGGCAATAACGATGCCGCCGATGACTCCCCCTAGGAACACGATCATGATCGGTTCGAGCAAACTAAGCAAGCTTTCGACAAGGATATTCACTTCTTCTTCGTAAATGTCGGCAACTTTGTTAAGCATGGTATCGAGGTCGCCCGTTTCCTCGCCCACATCGATCATGTTAACCACCATGTCATCCACGAGTTTGCTTTCTCTAAGGGGTTGGCAAATGGTATCGCCCTCACGGATGGATTCGTAAACGCGCTGGTAAAGGCGCTCGAAAACCTGATTCGTGCAAGTTGCCTTAACGATGGCCAAGCCTTCAAGAATGGGCACGCCTGAAGAAACCAAAGTCCCTAGGGTGCGGGTGGATTGGGCAATCGCGGTTTTTTCGATAAGGCCGCCAACCACGGGAATCCAAAGATACATTCGATCGAGCACATACCCCCCCGTTCTACTCATGCGTAGCAGCTTTAGCAGCAGCCAGAAGGTAAGCGGAATCAGAGGAAGCACATACCAGTAGGTAGAGACCCAACGCGAGGTGGCCATGAGGAATAGTGTAAGCGTGGGGAGCTTCATACCGAAGTCTTTGAAGATTTTCTCGAATTTGGGGATGATGAAAATCATAATGAAAACGAGAATGGAGATTGCGACAAAGATAACCACGGCTGGGTAGATCATCGCACCTGTGATTTTGCGTTTGAGGGTCTGGGCTTTTTCTTTAAAATCTGCAAGGCGCTGAAGAATAACTTCGAGTGCACCACCCGCTTCCCCTGCTTTTACCATGTTGACATAAAGTCGATCGAAGCATTTGGGGTGTTTGCCAAAAGCTTCGGAGAGGGTAGAACCAGATTCGACATCTTCGATAACATCCGCAATGGCGTATTTAAGGATACCGGCTTTCATCTGGCCTTCGAGAATACGAAGAGAACGAAGGATAGGGAGGCCTGCATCTTGCAGGGTAGAAAACTGCCTGGTGAAGGTACAAAGGGCTTTACCCGAGACACCCCCGATGGTGAAGCCTCGCTTCTTCTTGCCGCCCTTCTTCTTCTCTTTGCCTTTTTTGGTCGCCACCTGGGTAATCTTCGTGACGAAGTACCCCATTTGGCGAATTTTCTGTTGGGCTTCTTCTTCGGTAGCGGCATCGACGGAATCTTTGACTTCGGTGCCTGTGGTATCCATCGCTTCGAATTTAAAACTAGCCATAACAAAACTCCTGAAGAGGGAATCGTGAAAGATTATTCCTCGGTAACGGTCTCGCGAATGATTTCTTCCATAGTGGTAAGGCCTTGATGAATGGCATTAACCCCGGACCAGCGTAAAGTTTTCATACCTGATTTAACACAAAGATCGCGAAGTTCATCGGTAGAAGCTTCTTTAGAGATTAAATCGCGAAGTTCATCAGTCATAACAAGAAGTTCGTGGATGCCCATACGGCCTTTATAGCCTGTATTATTGCAAGTATCGCAGCCTTTGCCGTAGAAGAACTTTTTGCCTGCAACCATTTCTGGGGTCAGGTTGAGCTCCAAAAGTTGATCCGGGCCGGGTTGGAATTCTTCACGACAATTGATGCAGATTTTACGCACGAGCCTTTGCGCAAGCACCCCTTCAACGCAGGCGTTGATGAGGTAGGATTGCAAACCCATATCGCGCATACGAGTGATGGTGCTGGGAGCATCATTGGTATGCAGAGTGCTAAAGACGATATGGCCTGTAAGGGCAGCTTGTACAGCGATCTGGGCGGTTTCGAGATCGCGAATTTCACCTACGAGGATTTTATCAGGGTCTTGGCGAAGAATGCTACGAAGGGCTGCAGCGAAAGTCATGCCTACTTCGTGATTGATAGGGCACTGAACCAGGCCTTCGATTTCGTATTCTACCGGGTCTTCGGTGGTGATGATTTTTTCTTCAATAACATTGAGTTCGTTGAGTGCGGAATAGAGGGTGGTAGTCTTGCCTGAACCGGTTGGGCCGGTAACCAGAACCACGCCGTTAGGCTTGTTGATAAGCTCGCGGAAAGTTGCAAGAACGGTAGCATCAATTCCAAGCTTGTTGATATCGAGGGCAACTACGGATTTATCAAGCAAACGAATAACAGCGCTTTCGCCAAAGAGAGTAGGCAAGGTGCTAACACGCATATCAACGCGGTTGCCACCAATGGTTAATTCGATACGACCATCTTGGGGGAGCCTGCGTTCAGCGATATCGAGATTCGCCATAACTTTGATACGGCTGGCGATAGCATTGGCCAAATACTTAGGAGGGGGCGGGAGTTCGAATAGAACGCCGTCGCATTTGTAGCGCATTTTATAATCTTCTTCGAAGGGTTCGAAGTGGATGTCGGAAGCTTGATCGCGGATAGCCATGAGGAAAACCATGTTGATCAGCCTGCGAACAGGAGCGGAATCGGCTTGTTCCATAAGGGATTCGAGATCGATACTGGTTTCGTTTTTGCGCCTGCCCTTGGTGCCATCGGCTTCGAGTTCTTGGATAAGATCAGCGATACTATCTTCTTTACCAGCGAAGGATTTTTTCTGCGCTTCTTCGAAAGCAGTGGGGGTAACGAGGTAAGGGATAACTTCATTTAGGCCTAAGAGATTACGAAGATCATCAACCGAAGTAAGATTATTGGGATCGACAATAGCGACGGAAAGGATTTTGTCTTTAAAAGTAAGGGGGATAACCTTGTACATGGAAGCCATGGTTTCAGAAACCAGGAGCAGAGCTTCGGGCTGGGATTTTTGTTCGTTGAGGTTACCGATCTTGATATTGCATTGCTCTGCAAGCGCTTTAACGAGTTGATCTTCGTTAACGAGGCCACGGGAGACTGCGACGGTGCCTAGTTTTTTGCCTGAACTTCGGGCTTCGTCAAGCATTTCGAAAAGTTGCTGTTCATCGATGAGGCCGAGGCCGACGAGGATTTCGCCTATTTTTGGCCTACCGCCCGTAGGTTTGGGCTTGGCTTCGACAGGTTTTTTAACAGCAATGGGCGCTGCTGGTTTAGGAGCTGGAGCAGCGGGTTTAGGAGCGCCGGGAACTGGCCCTGAGACCGGTGTTGGGCCTGCTGGTCTGGGTGCGACTGGCACGGGTGCTGCGCCTGCTGGTCTGGGAGCACCGGGTACTGGTGCTGCACCTGCTGGCCTAGGGGCGCCGGGAACTGGTGTTGCGCCTGCTGGTCTGGGAGCACCGGGTACTGGCGCTGCGCCTGCTGGCCTTGGGGCACCGGGTACTGGCGCTGGAGCTGCGCCTGCTGGTTTGGGAGCGCCGGGTGCTGGAGCTGCACCTGCTGGCCTTGGGGCGCCGGGTGCTGGAGCTGCACCTGCTGGTTTGGGTGCAGTAGTAGCTGGCGCTGAGACCGGTGTTGGGCCTGCTGGCCTTGGTACTGCAGCGGGATTAGCGCCCTGCCCTGTGTTAGCGGGGTTTTGCGCAGGCTTCGGGTTTTCGGGAGGAGTCGTGCTCATAGTTTAAATGCTCGTAAACCTCTGCTTAGCGTTTTGCACCGCGCGCTGGTGGTGCATCATCATCATCATCATCATCGTCATCATCATCGCCGCCATCATCGTCATCGGATAACTTTCCAGCTTCAGCTTGAGCAATCTTTTCAGCGAGTTCGGTCGGCTTATTGGATTTACCCAGAGCTTCTTCTTTATCGACTTGGCCGGAGCGCCAAAGTTTGAAAAGGCTATCATCCATAAGAAACATGCCATGTTTACGGCCTGTTTGGATGGAAGAATCGATACGATAGGTTTTATTTTCACGAATAAGGTTGGAGATAGCGGGTGTAACCACCATAAGTTCGTAGGCAGCGCACATCCCGCTGGGCTTTCTGGGCAACAAGGTTTGGGAAAGCACACCGATAAGGGCGGTGGAAAGCTGGGTTCGAATTTGATCTTGTTGTTCTTGTGGGAACACATCGATGATACGGTTTACGGTACTTGAGGCGCCATTGGTATGGAGTGTACCGAACACCACATGCCCAGTTTCAGCAGCTTCGATAGCAGCATGAATGGTTTCGAGGTCGCGCATTTCACCGACGAGGATGATATCTGGATCCATACGAAGGGCCCTACGAAGGCCTTCTTTAAAGCTACCGACATCGGTGCCGATTTCTCGTTGGCAGAAGGTGGACTTATCATGCTTATGGAAATACTCGATTGGATCTTCGAGTGTGATTACATGCTTATCGTAATTATGATTGATGAAGTCGAGCATGGAAGCGAGGGAGGTGGTTTTGCCTGAACCGGTTGGGCCGGTAACGAGCAAAAGCCCTCTGGGTTTGACGATAAGGCGTTTGATTGCTTCGGGCATACCCATTTGTTCGAAGGTGAGGAAACCGCTAGGGATACGGCGCATAACCATACCGATATGGCCACGCTGGCGAAATACTGCAACACGGAAACGATAGCCATCCACAAACTCGATGGCAAAGTCGCAGCCACCTTTTTCTTGAAGTTCCTGCTGGCAGCGATCTGGGGTGATACTTTTCATGAGGGCGACAGTATCTTCGTTATCGAGGATTTTGGTGTCGAGTTTTTTCATACGGCCTTGATGCCGAATAACCGGAGGTTGCCCGGTTGTGATGTGTAAGTCATTAGCTTTTAGCTGGATTACGCTGTGTAAAAGCTTATCGATTTGTACTGAAGCCACAGAAAAGACCTCCACCAAACATTCGAGAACGAGAAAAAACCATTATCAACTAAGAACTTGCAAGAAGAGAGAAATCTACCCCAAGCTAAAAAGAATCGCAACAAAAAAATGAAGCGATCAATGCCTCTGGGAAACTTAATGCAAAACTCCAAGTATTATTGTTCCAGTTATAACCTAAGTAAGAAACAACCGAGATGAAAAACCAATTTATTCCCCAATCTATTTTAGGGTGAGAAGGGAGCAAATGGTTCAATCAATGATCGAGAGCGCTATCGTGATGACAGGTGCTCAGCACTTCTTCGAAGGTAGTCATACCTTTGCAAACCTTGAGCATACCATCATCAAGAAGATTGCGCATTCCCTTGGATTTAGCATGCCTTCTCATTTCCTGTGCAGAAGATCCCTTGAATGCCATTTCGCGCAATTTTCCATCCAATCGCAACATTTCGTAAATCCCCTGACGACCGCGATAGCCTGTTTTATTGCAGTTTGAGCAACCTTTGCCATGCATGAACTTGCCATTACCAACTTGCTCTGGGGTAAGGCCGGAAGCCTTGATATCAGCAGGAGTGGGAGTGTAGGGCTCCTTGCATTTAGGGCAAATCCTGCGGACTAAGCGCTGTGCCATAACTGCAATAATACTAGATGCCACAAGGAAAGGTTGAACGCCGATATCGATTAGGCGAGTAATTGCACTGGGTGCATCGTTGGTATGAAGGGTGCTAAAAACCAAGTGTCCAGTGAGAGAAGCTTCGATGGCAATCTTGGCAGTTTCGGGGTCGCGGATTTCCCCAACGAGAATAACATTAGGCGCCTGTCTAAGCATGGCACGAATGATGCGGGAGAAATCGAGCCCGATATTGTGCTTAACTTCGCACTGGTTAATGCCTGGGAGATAATACTCAACAGGGTCTTCTGCGGTGATGATCTTCCGCTCGGTGGTGTTAAGTTCATTAATAGCGGAGTAGAGGGTGGTGGTCTTACCTGAACCAGTTGGGCCGGTAACAAGAAAGATACCGTTAGGGCGCTTAATCAGGTTGAGGAAGCGGGCAAAATCGTCTTCAGCAAAACCAAGATCGCGAATATTCACCTTAATATTACTACGATCGAGAATACGCATAACCGCAGATTGGCCATAAACCGTGGGTAAAAGACTAAGACGAAGATCAAAATCGCGGCCCTTAAGCGAGGTTTTGATACGACCATCTTGAGGCCTGCGTTTTTCAGAGATATCAATGCCCGCCATGATTTTTAAACGCGAAAGTATGGGCATCAGGTATTTGTATGGAGGGTTCTCTTTTTCCACCAAAACCCCATCGACCCGATAACGAATGCGCACTCTGGTCGCAAAAGGCTCGATATGAATATCGCTGGCGCGAAGTTCGACCCCTTCAGAAAGGATTTTATTTACCAATTTGATAACACCACCTTCGCCACCATCATCGCCCGCTCTACCAGCATCGGCTTGGGCAAATTCGTTTTCGATTTCAGAAAAATCGATCAGGGGTGCGGAATCATCCACATCATCCTGAGGATAAACCTTGTCGATGAGTTCGCGGATTTGTTGCAAAGAAGCAACGACAGGAACGATTTCCTTGTTCATAATGAAGGAAAGTTTTTGAATCATGCCAAAATCGCTGGGGTCTGCCACTGCAAGCTTTACACTGAGGCCATCCGTGGAGATTGGCACCACATTGCTTTCGCGGGCGGTTCCCGCTGTCATCAGCTTAATGGCTTCATCGGGCACTTCGATATCGGTTAAATCAATAAATTCGTAATGATTAAATTCAGCAACAGCTTTGGCAACTTGGAGAGGATTGGCATACTCGAGCTTCAGTAAGGCATCCTGCAGGCTGCCCCCATTCTTCATCACATCTCGAGATTCTTGCAACTGTTCGCTGCTAATAACCTGATTTTTGACTAAAATATCACCGTAATCGCCACGCGCTTTTGCCACGGACTACTCCTTTTCAAAGCACCAAACAAGATATCCTACTATAGCTATTGTCATGAAGGTTGGGCAATCTTGCAAGTGATTAAAAGGTAAAGCTTGCGGTATTGGCAAGAATATCATTAAATAATGGAGAGGTGACTGCCGGGCCCGGATGGCCACGGCAACAAAAACAGGAATAGCAGTTACCCGTTGGTGAACAATTGCAAGCAAATCATTCTCAAACAAATTTGAAGTGCCCAAAGCGAATAGTCGTGCTTGGATCTACAGGCTCGATCGGAATAAGCACGCTTGATGTAATCGAATCTTTACCGGGAAGGCTGGAAGTATTCGGATTAAGCGCCCATCGCAAGGTAAAAGAGCTTTTAGAACAAGCAAAGAAACACAAGGCGAAATTTATAGCAGTGAGCGATGCTGAAAGTGCTGCAAAAATAGGGTTATCAGAACTGCCCCAAGGATGCCAACTATTAAGTGGTGCGGATGCAGTGATAAAGTTGGTGCAGATGGCGGAAGTGGATATGGTGGTTTCTGCAATCGTGGGTGCAGCAGGGATAGAAGGGACATGGGCGGCGTTAGAGGCAGGCAAACCAGTGGGCCTTGCAAATAAAGAAACGCTGGTGGTGGCTGGGCCGTTGGTTATGGAACTGGCACGCAAAAAAGGTGTCACCTTAATGCCTATTGATAGCGAACATAGCGCCATATTTCAGGCCATGCAAAGTGGGCCGAAAGAATCGATTACGAAAATAGTATTAACTGGAAGTGGCGGGCCTTTCCGAGGCAAGAAAACTTTTGAGCTTGAACAAGTGACTGTGGAAGAAGCGCTAAAGCACCCGACCTGGCAGATGGGGCCAAAAATTTCGATTGATTCTGCAACTTTGATGAACAAAGCGCTAGAAGTGATCGAAGCGCGCTGGCTTTTTGATCTAGATGCATCGCAAATAGAAGTTATTTTGCACCCAGAAAGCATGATCCATAGCTTTGTTGAATTCGCAGATGGTTCGGTGATGGCGCAAGCTTCGCCTCCGGACATGAGGCTTCCTATCCAGTATGCTTTAACCTATCCGGAAAGGGTTCCGGGGCCTACGCGAAAGCTGGATTGGCAGTCCCTAAAAGCGTGGCATTTTGAACAACCCGACTTGGAAACCTTTCCTGCATTGAAAATTGGACTGGAAGTTGCAAGGATGGGGGGAACTTGTGGGGCGATTCTTAATGCAGCCAATGAGGTTGCTGTAGATCGATTCTTAAAGGGCGAGCTTGCGTTTCTAGATATCGCCAAGGCGGCACGAACTGCTTTGGATCATCATAATTTCAGCCCAACGCCATCACTGGCAGATTTATTCCAGTGCGATCGGTGGGCCCGACAGGAGATAATTCGTTGGACCAGCAAGAAAAATCAGACAGCGCAAGCCCAGTAGAAGCACAAAACAAAACCCAGCGCGCCATCGCCGATGCTCCTGCACCGCCCGATATGACACCAATGGCATGGCTAAAGGCCAATGCTGTGTTCGTATTCATGCTGATATTCGCAGTTTATTACCTTTATTCGAACTTTGGGTTTGAAGGGGTGATCAAAGCGGGCTTGGTCGCCTTGGGTCTTGGATTTGTTATTTTCATTCACGAACTAGGGCACTTTGTCGCTGCAAAACTTTGCGATGTTCATGTAAAAACCTTTAGCATCGGCTTCGGCCCCGCACTTCCTGGGTGCAGCTTCAAACGAGGCGAAACCCAATACATGATTGGCGCACTTCCCCTAGGCGGATATGTCTCCATGGTGGGCGAAGGCAGCGAAGCTGACGAAGGCGAAGAATACCCCAGATCGTACAAGAACAAAACTGTTGGCCAGCGGATGATGATCATCTCCGCAGGCGTAATCATGAATGTAATCCTAGGCGGAATCTGCTTCATCATCGTTTATCGATTCCACGGAGTGCCCCGCCCGCCCGCAGTGGTATGGCGCGTGGACTCTGGTTCCCCTGCTTGGCAAGCTGGAGTGAAGACAGGTGCTGCAATTACCCAGTTAGGAGATGTAAAAAATCCTACATTCGATGATCTGAGGCTTGCAGTTGCGCTTTCAGGACACAACACGAAGATACCCTTTGTATTTCAGAATAGGGATGGCGGGCCAAAACTTGAAGTTGCGCTTGAACCCAGACGCGATAAAAACGACATGGTGCCGATGATAGGCGTTGCACCACCGCCACGGGCCGTATTAGCCCCCCTGCCCCAAAAAGACACCAACAAAGTAAAGCAAAACCTCCTTTGGATAACCCCGTTTACTAAGAACAGCCCGGCCTCGAAGGCTCGCATGCTGCCTTTGGAAAAAGGCAATATCATCATGGGTATAAGCAACCCCAAAGGGGGGGTCTATATTTCGATCGAGCACGATTTGAAACTAGGCTCGTTTGATGCGCAGGAATTCGCCAAGGTTTTATTGGAACACGAGGGCAAGCCGTGCAAGATCCTTTATTATTCGAAAGAATCTGAAAACCCGATTGAAGCCGAAATCGGGGTTGAAGGATTCATGCCAGGCGATGCAATTGTTGGCACCACAAAAACAGGCCAGAAGAACTATAACCCGCTGGTTACCGAAAAACTAAGCGAAGTAAAAGCATTTGAACCGAGAACCGAGGGAGACTTCTTTGAATTCACAAGTAGGATAAGCCAACTTGCGGGCCAACCCGTAGTCATCGAAATCAAACGAAGCCAAGAAAAAGAAAAGTCCCTGATGATGTTTGTCCCCCCTGCGTACCACATGGATACAGGGATGAACATGAAAATGGGAGAGGTTGCAGCAGTGCGCAAGGGATCGCCCGCTGAAAAAGCAGGAGTTCAGGTAGGCGATAGAATCGCAAGCATCGAAATCACCCCCGAAGGCAAAAAAGAGGGCAAAGAAGAGGGCAAAGAAGCTAAAAAGTTCAGCCTCGATTCCTTCAACCCAATTCAGCTTCCCGATGCACTTGCAAAACAAGCAGGGACCTCGGGCAATTGCACTATCACCCTTACCGTGGGCAGGCGCAACAACACCACGCACGAAGCTTTGGTGATGATCCCGCTTCCCCCCGTTAATTGGGATCGTAGCTTTGATGGGAACCTTGAAGAGCCCGTAAAACCAGCCTCCCCTCTTTCGATTCCACAACTCGGAATCGCTTTCAGAGTGGAAAACACCATACTAAGCATAAAAGAAAAGTCTCCCGCTCAAGAAGCTGGCGCCAAGATTTTTGATGTGATCGAACAGGCAAGATTTGCAAGAATTGATCGCAAGACCAACACCGAAGTTTGGGACAAATGGACCGAACTCAAAAGCTGGCGGGGAACCCAGCAGGTGTTTGATCAATGGGCTTTTGCTTTTGCAATGCTGCAAGAACGCGACCTGCACAAAATCCAACTCAAAGTTCGTAGAACAGGCGAACCTAATCTCGTTGAATTGGCACCCATCGTTGCAACCCAAGACCAAGCCTGGCCTTCACCAGAATTGGGCCTGCGACTTATCAGCGACTTCGTCATGCAGAAAGCCGATTCCATCGTCGAAGCAGTCGAATTTGGTACCAACGACACCATTAAATCAATCCGCTCGATGTATCAAAATCTTGCCAGCCTGATGAGTGGCAGAATTTCAACAGACAGTTTGGGTGGGCCGATTGAAATTGCATCGCAAACCTTTTCTGCCGCGGAAGACCCTTTCGCACTCATCTTGTTTTTAGGCATGATCAGCCTGAATCTTGCAGTGGTGAACTTCCTACCCATCCCCATGCTGGATGGTGGACATATGGTGTTTTTGATCTACGAAAAGCTGCGAGGAAAGCCTGCATCCGATGCGGTGATGGCTGCTGCAACCTATCTTGGTCTTGCCATCGTGCTTTCACTTATGGCATTTGTATTTTACCTGGATATTAAACGCCGCTTCTTTTAACAAAGGGCAACCACGAGAGATGAACCAAGAAAACAACGACCCGACAGATATCAAACCAACTTCCAAGAAAGTAGCATTACTACTTTGGTTAGGTTCTTTTTCCCTGTTGGCGTTCTATGAGATATTTTTGTTTGTAATGAAACTGCTGCAAAAAAGCCCAGAGTAACTTATCCGCCAAGTCTTTTTTGCCTAGCGTAAATCATCCAAAGCATCATTGCAAAGCTGGTCGGCATCTTTATTCTGTTCCCTGCGCACATGAACTAGGCGCACCGAACCCTTCATTTTCGAAATCAGCTCACGCGCCTCGAAGCACAAGGGCTTCAATTCTTCGCTCTTCACCTTGTATTCACCCTGCACCTGCTTCACCATGAGTTCACTATCGCTGTGAATGATAACATCGGCATCTGGGTGCGTGTTTAAAGCAAATTCAAGCGCATGAACCAAGGCAGTGTATTCAGCTTGATTATTAGTCATGATGCCAAGCTTGCCTGCATCTTCCTTGATAATACTGCCAGCCTTACGAACAAGAAAAGAATAAGCAGCCTGCCCGGGGTTGCCTCTGGAAGCACCATCGGTGTGGATTAAAAGCTGCGTCATGGAACCATCCTTGGTAAAAAAAGAACAGTGATATAAATGAATCCTAAAACTCAAAGGCTGCTAGGTCAATATTAGCTACAAAACGCTATACTTCCTTAATGGAAATAATACCTGAAATAAAAGCTATGCCTAGTCTTGCCTCGGAATCGAAAGTTTTGCTGCTGGAAACATCAGGATCTAGCGGAATTGTAGCCCTGGGTTTTGGCTCAACCATCGTTTCGCATCGCATATTGGAAATCGCAAAAAGACATGTGAGCGATATGGCGCCCGCCATCGCTGATTTACTCAAACAATGCGGTTGGGATGTTAAAAACCTCGATGCCATAGCCACGGGTATTGGGCCGGGCAGTTACACTGGTTTACGCATTGGTTTGATGAGCGCTAGAACTTTGGCAATGATGACAGGCGCAAGACTTTTGGGAATCCCGACTTTCGAAATACTAGCACAACATTGCCTGGAAGATGGGCATGCTAAAATCGAAATCATCGCAGATGCCCAACAAGATAAAATTTACGCCCAAGGCTTTGAGAACAATAACGGCCACCTGATAAGCGCGGGAGAACTTAAAATCGTAAGCACTGCGGAGTGGGTGGCAAATAGAGATATAAGCTTTGCAATTGCGGGCCCGGGTATTGATAAGATTCGATGTCTAATATCAGGCCGCCAAGATAAAACTGTAGAACAATCAGGAAATATCAACAAAGAATCTTTTCTAGCACTTGCGCTGAAAAAGCTTATGAGTAATGATTCTGATGATCCATTAAATCTGCAACCTTTGTATTTGCGAAGAAGTTCTGCAGAAGAACAATGGGATAAAAGGTTAGAAGACAAAGCAAACCGAGAAAGGTAAAGCTGATGAGTAAAACATTGAAACCACTATTGCTCATGGGCATATTAACTCTTGGAATATTTGTACCT
>Ga0209596_1003630_pt1 | contig 12087 bp, 9 predicted proteins | sample M_130807_MF_Meta_FD_187314 | JGI IMG/M metagenome (GOLD analysis project Ga0209596, IMG submission 187314) | Freshwater microbial communities from Lake Montjoie, Canada to study carbon cycling - M_130807_MF_MetaG (SPAdes) (version 2) | ecosystem: Environmental > Aquatic > Freshwater > Lake... | reverse complement strand
TGTTTTGAGTGATATGCGAATCTTCACGGGCACAGTTCACCCGTCAATGCGCTGCGGCTGAAACACGTTGCAGCCCGTCGGCGTCCACCCGAGAATCCGCCCATGCCAGCGAAGCAAGACCATCACGCCACCCTGCGCGACATCGCCAAACATTGCGGCGTTTCCCCCACCACCGTCTGCCGCGTGCTGCAAGGTCATCCGCAGGTCGCCGCCACCACGCGGGAGAAAGTGCAGGCAGCGGCGGCGGCGGTTGGTTATCGGCTCAACCCCATGGTCGGAGCATGGATGTCGCACGTCCGCAATCGTCGCACCCAGCGTTACACCGGCACCATCGCGTGGGTCGTTGAAGCCGCCTTGCGCCGCTTTGCGCCGCGCCTCCAGCGCACCATGTCCGCCGCCATTCCGCACGCCGCGCGTCTTGGTTACGCGGTGGAGACCTTTGTCTTTGAAGAGCACGGACGCAAAGCCGCGCGTCTCGGCGAAATTTTGCGAAGCCGCGGCATTCATGGCGTGGTGCTCGACAACCTCTCCTCCACACTCGACTTCTCCGAGTTCCCGTGGGATTCGTTCGCCTGTGTGGGCACCTCGCTCGACCGCCTGCATCCGCGCCTGCCGGTGGTGGCACCCGATTTTCATCAAGCCACCCGCCTCGCCCTCGCCCGTCTCAGCGCCGCCGGGCATCGCCGCATCGGCCTCTACGAGACGCCCCTCACCGCGATGCTCACCGACCTCCTGAGTCGAGATGCTTTTCTGGCAAGCCGCTCCACCTACCCCAAGCGCGATTGCATACCGCCACTGGAGTGCCCGGATTCCGACGCGCGCTGCATCCAAGACTGGATCGAAACGCACCAGCCCGACGCGATCCTTTCCAACTCCACTCTGCTGCCCGCCACGCTCGCCAAACTGCGCCTGAAAACCACCCGCAGGCCCGTCATCGCCTGCCTGAACTGGAATCCCAAAGTGCATCGGCAGCACCACGTCTGCGGCGTGGACTACCTTCCCGAAACCCTCGCCCGCGTCACGATCGACATGGTGGAAGCCCGCCTCCGTCACCATTTCCACAGCCTGCCCGAAGAACGCCGCACCATCCTCATCGAAGGCGAGTGGCGGGAGGCGTCATCGGCTGGCACAACCGCCGCCAGGGGCGCAAGGGCACGCTCTGGGAGGAGCGCTTCAAGAGTGTGCTCGTCGAGAGCGGGCAGGCACTCGTGACAATGGCCACCTACATCGATCTGAATCCCGTGCGCGCGGGGCTCGTCGAGGACCCAAAGGAATATCGTTGGTGCGGCTATGCGGCGGCGGTGGCAGGAAAAAGGCGTGCGCGCATCGGGCTACGGACGGCGATGACGACCTGGGCGCACGGAGACATCGGCGAGGGCGCGAGCATCGAGAAATACCGCGAACTGCTTTTTGGAACCGGCGAACAGCGCAATCCCGGCGCGAATGGCCAGCGCGTGAAACGCGGCATCAGCAAGAAGCGCGTGGAGGAAGTGATGGCGAAGAAGGGCAAGCTCACCCGATGGGAAATGCTGCGCTGCCGGGTGCGCTACTTCTGCGACGGCGCGGTGCTGGGGACGAAGGACTTCGTCAACGGCATCTTCGAGCACGAACGCCATCGCTCTGGCCCGAAACGCCAGACCTGCGCGCGCCCGATGCGCCACGTCGAGGCGGATGGGCTGACGACCCTGCGCGACCGGCGGCTCAAGCCGGTGGGGTAGGCAGATCCCCCTCACTCCCCACGCCCGTCCCCGTTCTGACCGTTTCCGGTGCGGCGGACGCGAAAGCAATTTCCCTGCAGTCAGCCAGCGAGCTGTTCGAGACGTGCGAGGGAAAAGACCGCGCCGCCATTCAGGAAAAAGCGGGTGAGTTGCTCGCGCAGCGTGCGGTAGAGCGCGGGGTCGGTGCTGGCGAGGGATGCGGGCACATCACGTTTGGCGAAGCGCACGAGCGCGGCGACTTCCGCCCAGCGCTTTTCCTTGAGATACACGTCAATCAATTCCTGCCGGGCGAGCAGCTCGCGGGCGATGAGTTCTTCTTCGCGGGCGGTCATGGGGTGAGGACTTCGAGATAGACGAGATTTTCCTCCGCACGCTCGCGGCTGCCAGGTGGGAATGCGGCGACGAGCGCACGGATGCGCGCGGCGTCCGGACGATGGAGTGAGATGAGAAAGCGGATGTCGCTAATGTCCTTGGGATCGGCGCGGATGAGTTTGGCGGCGATGAGGTTTTCCGCAGGCGGGCGGTAGATTTCCAGGCGACCCATGCGATCCACGAGGATGGGTTCGAATAGGCCAAGCTGGGTGAGGCCGGGTTCGACGATTTGGAGATAGGGCCTCACTGGATCGAGTGAGGATTTCGGGTCAAAGAAGATGCCGGCGGCCTCGGCGGCGATGCGGAGTTCCGCGCGGTCGTAGTCGCTGTGCGGACGCCACACGTCGAGGTCCGAGGAAGTGCGTCCGTCCATGCCGCCGAAGAGGCACGCAGCAGAGCCGATGAGACAGAGCTTCACCGGCGGGCCTTGCGGCGGGAGCGCGGCGCCGAGCTTTTCGAGGATGTGCATCCACTCTGCGGCATTCAGCGTTGGATTCATCTTCTGGCATCATACCGGCAGCGGGCGGCGGCGGCAATTCCCGATGTCGCCCTTGTGATATTCTCGGAAACGAAACAGCCGCCCCGGTTTCCCGGGGCGGCTTTTGATTCGTAGCCGCGCTCGTGAGAGCGCGGGCACTCTGTGGTGCTCGATCAGCCCGCGGATTCACATCCGCAGCTACGCATTACTTCTTCTTCGCAGCGCGCTTTTCCTCGATGGCGGCCTGTGCGGCGGCGAGGCGGGCGACGGGCACGCGGAAGGGCGAGCAGCTCACGTAGTTCAGGCCCACGCGGTGGAAGAACTTCACGCTCTCCGGATCGCCGCCGTGCTCGCCGCAGATGCCGAGCTTGATGTCGGGGCGCGTGGCGCGTCCTTTCTCGATGGCGATCTTCACGAGCTGGCCGACGCCGGTCTGATCGAGCGACGCGAAGGGGTTCTTCTTGAAGACTTCGTTCTCGGTGTAGGCGTTGAGGAAGTTGCCCATGTCATCGCGCGAAATGCCGAGCGCGGTCTGCGTGAGGTCGTTCGTGCCGAAGCTGAAGAACTCCGCGGTCTGCGCGATTTCGTCGGCGGTGAGGGCGCCGCGCGGGACTTCGATCATCGTGCCGACCTGGTAGTTCAGCTTCACCTTCTTTTCATTCTGCACTTCGGCGGCGACGCGGTGGACGATGGCGACCTGGAGATCGAGTTCCTTCTTGTATCCGACGAGCGGAATCATGACCTCGGGCTTCACCTTGATGCCTTTCTTCTGCACCTCCGCGGCGGCTTCGAAAATCGCGCGCGCCTGTGTCTCGGTGATCTCGGGATACGCGATGCCGAGGCGGCAGCCGCGGTGTCCGAGCATCGGGTTGAACTCATGCAGCGCGGCGACACGGGCCTGCACTTTTGCGAGGGTGATGCCGAGCTTCTTCGCGAGTTCGGCCTGCGCCTTTTCCTCGTGCGGGACGAATTCGTGGAGCGGCGGATCGAGCAGGCGGATGGTCGCCGGGAAGCCTTTGAGGGCTTTGAAAATCCCGATGAAGTCTTCCTTCTGGTAGGGCAGGATTTTCTTCAGCGCGTGGCGGCGGCCTTCCTCGGTGTCGGCGAGGATCATCTCGCGGACGGCGTCAATGCGGTCGCCCTCGAAGAACATGTGCTCGGTGCGCGTGAGGCCGATGCCGGTCGCGCCGAACGCAATCGCCTGGCGGGTCTGCTCGGGCGTGTCGGCGTTCGTGCGGACGGCGAGGCGCGTGGCCTTGGAGCACCATGCCATGAGCTGGTTGAACGCCTTGAATTTTTCCGTCTTTTGCGCGGCCTTGTCGCCGCCGATGGTGCCGGTGACGATGTTCGACGGACCGGTCTTCACCTGGCCGCCGTAGATCGTGCCCGCGGTGCCATCAATCGAGAGGAAGTCGCCTTCCTTGAACGTCTGGCCGCTGATGGTCACGGTCTTCTTGTCGTAATCAATCTGCACGCCGGAAGCGCCGCAGATGCAGACCTTGCCCATCTGGCGCGCGACGAGTGCGGCGTGCGAGGAGACGCCGCCCTTCGCCGTGAGGATGCCCTCGGCGGCGATCATGCCGCGCAGATCTTCGGGCGAAGTTTCGTTGCGGACGAGCAGTACTTTCTCACCTTTTTCCGCAGCCGCGGCAGCGCGGTCGGCGTTCAGGTAGATCTTGCCGGACGCTGCGCCGGGACCTGCGGGGAGGCCGCTCGCGAGGATCTTCGCCTTCTTGATCTCGGCGAGATCAAAGTCGGGCGCGAGGAGCTGTTCGAGCTGGTCGGCGGGGTTGCGAAGGATCGCGGTTTCCCAGTCGATGAGCTTCTCCTTCACCATGTCCATCGAGAATTTCAGCGCCGCCGCTGCGGTGCGCTTGCCGTTGCGCGTCTGGAGCATGAACAGCTTGCCTTCCTGCACGGTGAACTCGATGTCCTGCACGTCCTTGAAATGCTTCTCGAGGATCTGGCGGACCTTCATCAGTTCCGCGTAGCTCTTCGGCATCGCCTTCTTGAGCTGCGACACGGGCTCGGGAGTTCGCACGCCGGCGACCACGTCCTCGCCCTGCGCGTTGATCAAAAATTCACCGTAGAATTCATTCACACCATTCGCCGGGTTGCGCGTGAACGCCACGCCGGAGCCGGACGTTTCGCCCGTGTTGCCATACACCATCGCCTGCACGTTCACGGCCGTTCCCCATTCCGTCGGGATGTTGTATTTGCGGCGATACACGATCGCGCGGTCATTCATCCACGAACCAAACACCGCGCCCGCCGCGCCGCGGAGCTGGTCCCACGCGTTGTTCGGGAATGCCTTGCCGGTGCGCTCCTTCACGAGCTTTTTGAATCGCACGACGAGTTCCTTGTAGTCCGCGACGGTGAGGTGCGCATCGTCCACCTGCTCCTCATGGTGGTCATGTTTGAGATGCTCGATGACCATCTCGAACGGATCGTGATCTTCGCCCGCGCGCTTCTGCACGCCCATCACCACATCGCCATACATCTGGATGAAACGGCGGTAGCAGTCCCACGCGAAACGCTCATTCTTCGTCGCCGCCACGAGCGCGAGGACCGTGTCGTCATTGAGGCCGAGGTTCAAAATCGTGTCCATCATGCCGGGCATGGAATCGCGAGCGCCCGAGCGCACGGCGACGAGCAGCGGCATCCCGGTGGTCGCGCCAAATTTGCAGCCCATGATCTTCTCCATGTTGGCCACGCCCTTTTCCATCTCCGCCTGAAGCGTCGCCGGATACGTGCGCTTGTGCGCATAGTAGTAGGTGCAGACGTCCGTCGTGATCGTGAATCCGGGAGGCACCGGCAGGCCGATGCGCGTCATCTCCGCGAGGTTCGCGCCCTTGCCGCCGAGCAGCGCCTTCATGCTGCCGTCGCCGTCGGCCTTCGCAGCGCCCCAAGTGTAAACGTATTTCACGGATTTGCTTTTTGCAGATTTAGCGGGGGCGGTGGATTTTTTAGCGGACTTCAGTGTGGATGCCATAGAGGTATGTGTGGTTTGAATCAGGGTTGAAATCATTGCGTCGGCGTGGCGCGGGGGCGTTCCTTCCGGGCAAAAATGGGCGCGCTGTATGCCACAGCGGGCAGGGGGTGCAAAGGGATTTTGCGGGAAAATGTGGGCCGCGGTTTGCAATCTGCGGCCGGCAAGGACGACCCCGAGAATTACGGCACTCTGAGCTTACCTCCATTCTGCTTGGAGGGATGGCAGACATTGACCAGGAACCTGACTTTGAGTAGCGCCGCCAAGTGCGCCCGGAAAACGGAGCGGAATTTGACGATTGCGTCGCCCGCCATTTGTGTCACAGTTTGTCACACAAATTGACACCCATGCCTGTCAACACCACCGCTCGAAGGTCAGACCGTCTCGTCGCCCGCGTTACGCCGGAAGACAAGGCGTTGTTGGAGCGTGCGGCGGGACTGGAAGGCTGCTCTGTGGCTGTGTTTGTATTGTCCCATGTTCGTGCGGCAGCAGAGGAGGTGGTTCAGCGGCATGACACGACTCGATTGAACCAGATCGAGTCGAGGCGCTTCGTGGGGGCTCTGCTGGCACCCGTGAGGCAGCCAACTAAGCGATTGCGCTCGGCCCTGGCCCTCCACGGCAAGACTGTTACCGAGCGCTGATCCATTCAACCGCCTGACTCATCGTCAGGAACTGACGGTTTGCGGTCAGCGATTGAAAACCGAAACTCTCATAATATTCGCGTGCTCGGTCACCTTTCGGGTCGGTGACGATGGCCCACGAGGCCACCTCCTTCGACGCCGCGACGGCACGATGCAGCACGCTTGCCATCAGGCGATCTCCGATCTGCTGCCCTTTGAATTGAAGATCTCGCGCGAGCCGTCCGAGCAGCGTCGCGGGGAAGTCCGTGTAGCGGGGAAGTTTCTTCGTCACCGATTCTGGCAACGCCGTGCGCGAAATCGTCGCTGCTGACAAAGTGTAGTAACCGGCGACCTGCTTGGGATCGTTTGCAGGCACGAGCACGAAACACGCAGATGTCCCGGCCTCCATCTCCTTGCGCGCGCGGGCGCGAAGGAATTCATTGAGCACCTCGACGCCACAGTCGAACGCGTCCCGCCGGTGCTTCGCCGGGTTCAGAGGTTCTACAGTGTATTGAGCGTCGCAGGGCATGGTCAGTTTGTTTTCGGGCTGAACCGGTAGTCACATCCCGAGCACCTTCGTGATGAACGCCAGCGAGTCGGCGGTTTCGTCCATCACCTTTGTGAGCGCGGTGCCTGCGCCGTGGCCGGCGCTGGTCTCGATGCGGATGAGCACGGGCGGGTCGGCGGGGGCTTGTGATTCTTGGAGGCGCGCGGCGAATTTGAAGCTGTGTGCGGGTACGACGCGGTCGTCGTGGTCGGCGGTCATCACGAGTGTGGCGGGATAGCGCGTGCCGGGCTTGAGATTGTGATACGGCGAGTAGGCGCGCAGCGCGGCGAAGTCGTCCGCATTTTCGCTGCTGCCATAGTCGCTTTTCCACGCCCAGCCGATGGTGAATTTGTGGAAGCGCAGCATGTCCATCACGCCGACGGCGGGAATCGCTGCGCCAAAAAGCTCGGGGCGCTGGGTCATCGCTGCGCCGACGAGCAGGCCACCGTTGCTGCCGCCCTGGATCGCGAGCTTTTCCGGGCGCGTGTATTTGTTTTCGATGAGCCATTTGGCGGCGGCGATGAAGTCGTCGAAGACGTTTTGCTTTTGCAGCTTCGTGCCGGCCTTGTGCCAGTCCGCGCCGTATTCGCCGCCGCCGCGCAGGGTCGCGACGGCGTAGATGCCGCCCATTTCCAGCCACACGGCGCGCGAGATGGAGAACGCGGGCGTGAGCGAAATATTGAAGCCGCCGTAGCCGTAGAGGATCGTCGGCGTGTTGCCGTCCAGCGCGAGGCCGCGCTTGTGCGTGATGAACATCGGCACGCGCGTGCCGTCCTTGCTCGTCACGAAGACCTGCTTCGTCTCGTAGGCCGCGCTGTCAAAATCCACGGTCGGCTTTTTCCACAGCTTCGCCTCGCACGTCGCGACATCGAGCCGGTAGATCGCGCCCGGCTCCGTGAAGCTCGTGTAGCTGAAAAATGTCTGCCGGTCCTGTGCGCTTCCGCCGAAGCCGCCGACGGTGCCGAGACCCGGCAGCGCCAGCGTGCGCTCGAATGCGAAGCGGCCCGGCGGACGATCCGGCGCTGGCGCGAAGACCTTCACCTCGCTGTGCGCGTCCTTGAGATACTCGCAGAAAAGTTTGCCGCCGACGCTCCCGACACGATCCAGTTTTTCCTGCGCCTGCGGAATCGTCTCGTGCCACTTCGCGCGCTCGGGCTCGCGGATGTCCACTGCGATCACGCGGTAGCGCGGTGCATCGAGGTCCGTCTGGAAAAAGAAGATCGCGCCGAGGTTGTCCACGAAATGATACGCCGCATCGAAGTCGTTCAGCAGCTCGATGACCTTCGCATCGGGCTGCGTGAGGTCTTTGTAGAAGATGCGGTTCTTGGTGTCCGTGCCCTGCGTGACGTGGATGACGAGCCAGCGTCCGTCGTCGGTGACGCTGCCGTGAAATCCCCAATCGCCGTGATCCTTCCGCTCGTAGATGAGCGTGTCGGCGCTCTGCGGAGTGCCGAGCTTGTGGAAGTAGAGCTTTTGAAATTCGACCTTCCCTTTCAGTTCCTCGCCCGCTTTCGGCTCGTCGAAGCGCGAGTAGAAAAAGCCGCTGCCGTCCTTCATCCACGATGCGCCGCTGAATTTCACCCACTGGATCACATCATCGCGATCCTTGCCCGTCGCCGTGTCGCGCACGCGGAATTCCTCCCAATCGCTGCCCGCGCGGCTGAGGCCGTATGCGAGCAGCTTGCCGTCGTCGCTCGGTGAGGTGCCCTTGAGTGACACGGTGCCGTCGGCCGAGAGCGTGTTTGGATCGAGCAGCACGCGCGGCGTCGCGTCGAGCGAATCGGCGGTGTAGAGCACGCGCTGATTTTGCAGGCCGGAATTGTAGGTCCAAAAGAAACGCCCGCCGCGCTCGAACGGTTCACCGAAGCGCTCGTAGTTCCAGAGCTTCGCCAATCGCTCGCGGATCTGCCCGCGCCTCGGGATGCCTGCGAGAAATGCGGATGTGACGCGGTTTTGCTCCACGACCCACGCCTTCGTCTCCGCGGCGTTGTCATCCTCCAGCCAGCGATACGGGTCGGCGACCTTCGTGCCGAAATATTCATCCACCACGTCCTCCTTGCGCGTCTTCGGGTAAGTGATGTCCGGCGCATCGGCGGCGAGTGCGGTGGTGGTGAGCATGGCGATGAGGAGCGTTTTCATTGGGGAATATTCAGCGTGCGGGGGCACGGACGGTTGCGTGCCGGGGCTGGAAAGCCCCGGCTACAGAATGGCGGCTCACGTCCTGCGCCAAGGAAGCGGCACAGGCGTCGGTAGCCGGGGCTTTCCAGCCCCGGCATCCATGTCTGTGCGCGATCATTTTTCCGAATCGGCACTCTCGCGGAATTGCGACGCGATGACCGCAAACACCGCGGCGACCACGAGCATCAGCCCCACGTAGGCGAGCATCTCGTTCGAGACGGAAGTGCGCCGCACCATTTCGCCCGCCGCATTTTTCACGCTGTTGAGTTCCGTGACCACGGAGGCGAGCTTGTTCCCGAGCGCGACGCTGAGCAGCCAGAAGCTCATGATGGTGCTCTTGAGCCGCGCTGGTGCGACGGAGAATGCAAACTCCAGGCCCGTCGCCGAGATGAGCACCTCGCCGGCGGTCATCACGCCGTAGGGGAGCAGTTGCCAGAGCACGCTGAGTTTTTCGCCGCCCTCGATCCGCTTCTGCAGCAGCGCCGAGATGAGGAATGCGAGCGCCGCAAGCACCATGCCCGCGCCCATGCGCCGCAGGAGCGTGGGACGCACGCCCATGCGTGAGGCGGCGGGATACAGCCATGTGATGAAAAGCGGGATGATCGCCATCACGAAGATCGGGTTCACCGACTGCATCGTCTCGCCGTTGATCGCGTAGTCGCCGATCATCACCGGCACCATTTGCTGCCCCTGCTGCACCCAGGTCGTGTGCTGCTGATCGAAGAGCGACCAGAAAACTGTGACCGGCAAGAACACGAGCGCGATCCGCCACAGCGTCGCGCGATCCGCCGCGCGCGTGGCCGCATCCACGGGCGGAAGCGTCGAGGTCGGCGGCTTCATCACGAAGGTCTTCCGTCCTGAGAAAAATATCGCCGTCGCGAGCATCATGAAGATTCCCGGGATGAGGAAGGCGACCGAGTAGCTGGTCTTCGCGCGGATGTAGGGCAGCAGCAGGAAGGCGAAGAAGGATCCGAAATTGATACTCCAATAAAACAGGCTGTACGCCTTCGTGAGCTGCTTCTCCTGGCCCGGCCCGAATTGATCGCCGACAAATGCGGACACGCACGGCTTGATGCCGCCCGAGCCTATCGCGAGCAGGATGAGTCCAGAATAGAGTCCCCACTTTGTCCCTTCCGTCGCGGACATCAGCGCGTGGCCCGCGCAGTATGCGAAGGAAACCCAGAGGATTGTGCGATACCGTCCCCACCAGCGATCCGCGATGAATGCGCCGATGAGCGGAAGCAGATACGTGAGGCTCTTCCAGTCATGCACGATCTTCTTCGCCACGATGCCGCCCTGTTCGCCGCCGCCGAAAAGCGTCGTCGCGTAGCCGGTGAGAATCGCGACGACGCCATAGTAGCTCAGCCGCTCGCACGCCTCGTTTCCTACGATGAATTTTGTCTGCGGGGGGAGGCGGTCGTTGCTCATGGGGGAAAATGGAGGGCGCTGTGCTAGCCGTTCGCACTGTGCGAGGACAAACAACTTCGTAACCGATCCAAACGCGGAGTGCGGAATGCGGAACGCGGAAAGGATGTTGCCGCCGAGCGGACTTTTTCTGCGTTCCGCATTTCGCGTTCAAAGTGTGCCCGCCTCCTGTCTTCGGCGGCTACGGTTTCACTTCTTCGCGGCGATCGCAGCGGAAGTGTCCTCGACGAACTTCCGTTCCTCCGCGCCGAGCTTGTCGAGCGCGACCTCGTACACTTTCGAGTTCACGTAAAAGCGCGCGGTCGCATTGCGCACGACGGTCGGCTTTTTCGGCACGTTCATCGGCGCGGCTGCGGTGCCTTCGATCACGATGTCCTCAAACGCGATCAGTTTGCCGACAAAAGTTTTTCCGTCCGACATTTTCCACTGCCGCGGTTCACCGATCACGATGTGCGTCACGGTGCGCGCGGTCGGCTGCGGGCGTGCCGGCTGAGAGTAGCCGATCGAGCTTCCGCCCGATGCGGCCTCGCCGATGCGGGTGGTGTCGAATTTTTTCGGAGTGGCCGGGATGCCGACCTGTGCCGCGAGCGGCAGCGATGTGAGAAGCCCGAACACGACAGAGGGGAGGAACACATTCATCTGGGGAAAGTGGCGTGTCTTTGCGGCAAGGCAAGGGCGGAGCGGCGCGTGCCCCAGCGTCCGGCGGTGTCCTGATTTTTGTGTTCGGCGTTTGGAGTTTTGCGTTTGGAGTTTGGCCCGCCGCAGGCGCCCCGGGTTTCCAAGAGCCTGTTCCGATGGCGCGAGGCCGCTGCGCGGGGCCAAACTCCCAAATCCAAACTCCCAACGAAAAACACCAAATGCGGACACGCCACGAAGATGCCGCCCCGCTTGCGTCTCCCGGCACGCGGCGTATGGTTCAATCCTATGAACATCACGAGCAGTCTCACATCGTCACGCAATCTGCGGGTCTCCGGCGGTTCAGGCCGCGTCTTCGCAGGCATGTTGGGCATCCTCGCGATGCTGTTCCTCGGCACGGCTCTCAGTCGCGCGGGAAGCGGCGGGGTGATTGACAATGGAGCGTTCTTTTCCGAGCAGGCGAAGACCGACGCCGTGAAGGTGATCGGCGAAATGGAGCGCACGCTGCGCAAGGGCGTGCTCGTCGAGACGTTCAAGGAAATCCCCGCGGAGGTGAAGGCGGGCGTGAACGACCAGGACAAGGCGGCGATGTCGAAAATGTATGACCAGTGGGCGCTGAAGCAGGCGAAGCAGCACGGCGTGAACGGCGTGTATGTGCTCATCGTGAAGACGCCTTCGCACCTCCAGGTCGAGGTCGGCACGGATACGCAGCAGCAGGCATTCACGCTGAAGGATCGCGCCGCGCTCGTGAGCCTCATGGTCGGAAAACTCGGCGCGAAGCAGAATGATGAGGCCCTGCGTGACGGCGTGAATTTTGTGCAGGCCACGATGAAATCCCACGCTCCGAACCGCGCCCGCACGGGTGCCGCGCCGGTGCCGGCATCGGCATCGCATCCCGCGGAAAAATCGGGCGGCTGGGGCTGGATCATTCAGTTCATCGTCATCGGCCTCGTGGTGTGGGTGGTCATCGGAATCATCCGCGCGATCTCCGGCAGGGCGAGCGGCGGCTCCGCGATGGGGCAGCCTGGAATGGGCGGCGGCGGCGGCGGATTTTTCAGCTCACTCATCGGCGGCATGTTCGGCGCGGCGGCGGGAATGTGGATGTATGACCAGTTCTTCAGCAG
>Ga0209596_1003627_pt1 | contig 12091 bp, 9 predicted proteins | sample M_130807_MF_Meta_FD_187314 | JGI IMG/M metagenome (GOLD analysis project Ga0209596, IMG submission 187314) | Freshwater microbial communities from Lake Montjoie, Canada to study carbon cycling - M_130807_MF_MetaG (SPAdes) (version 2) | ecosystem: Environmental > Aquatic > Freshwater > Lake... | reverse complement strand
AAGATCGTTGAGCAAAATTTCGCGGAAGAAGGATTCCGATTCTGCAACGATGGAAAGTTCGAGATGACGATCGTATTGCGGATAAAGATCACTTGCAGGCGGGTTGTTACCAACATCGCGAAGGCCCAGCCATTGGCCTGCAAAATTACGGACCAATGCCTCAGCCTTGGGGCTCTTTAACATGCGATCCATTTGCTGTGCAAGAATAAGCTTTTCACGAATCTTGCCTGAATCTGCAAGCTTTGAAAGTTCTTCATCGGGCATGGTAGACCAAAGAAAATAACTCAGCCTGCTTGCAAGTTGATGGCTGGTAAGGGGTGTTGCTTTATCTGAGGCACCATTGCTTTGGGGCTCTGCAAGGAAAAGAAAATTGGGGGAAGCCATCACTGCAATAAGAGGCAGCTTGATCGCTTCGATAAAGGTTTTTTCTTTTCGGGCAGACGAGTAAAGAGAAAGTTTCGCATCAATTTCCGTAGGCGAAATAGGCCTGCGATAGGCATTACGCATGAAGCGGGCAAGCACTTCCCGAGCGTATTCTTGTTCATTGGTAGCCTTGTTAGGCGAATCAAACAATATGCGTGAATGTGTTTGGGGAGGCCAAGATTCATAGATCGGGCCTTCAATTTCGAACCAATCAATTAGAAGCTCTGGTCGGGCAAAGGTTTCTCTGTTTTGCATCCAGAAGTTTTCAAGTGCAGAGGGAATGGTGTAAGCGTAATCAAAAAAGATACCTGCAGATTCGGTAGTAAATCGAATGTTGAACTCATGAGTTTTAGGTTGATCAATAGAGCCTGGGACATCAAACTCCGCCATCACTTTGGGGGTTGGGCCAAGCTGCTGGCTGAACTTGATGCGTGCGGGTCCGTAATCAAAACGCCTATCTTCCTCGAAATGTTTCATGTCGTTTTCAAAAGCTTGCAGATGCCATTTGGCACGCTCGGGCTGCTTGGCATCTTGCTCTTCTTGGCGCTTTTTAAGAATCTTTGATGCAGTTTCTACAACTTGGGCCCGGTTGGGAATGCGAGTAGCTGCATGAACACGAACCGTATAAATGCCTGCAGTTGGAACGCGAAAATCACGGGCATGCACCGAACCGGCAGCATGATGCATTACAACCCATGCCCCTTCCTGACGATTTTGCCCGCCATTGACCAGCGGATTATTCTTGGGATCTAGGCGCTTGCGTACGCGGTCATTGGAATTGATAGTGGGCTCGAAATGCCATTTGATCATTTTGGGTTGCTCGCCCTCAACGAGTGCGCGGTCAAGGATTTGCTGGGCAGCCCCCAAATACATTTCCAGATGAAGGGGCGAAAGGGTCAGCGCACCACCATTGTTATCGAACCCTGCTGCAGGTGGATCCTGAGGAAACGCAGAAGGATCAAAATCAACGCCTACAAGATCTGCAATCGTGTTTTTGTATTCACTGCGATTAAGCCTGCGCAAAATCGGCGACCTTTCCCGCTTGACCAACTCCGCAGCAACAGCTTGCTCAGTGATCCAATCAATGACGGATGCAACAGCCTTGGGGTCGGGTTGTTTTTCTTTTTTCGGGGGCATCTCGTGGCTGTTAAGAACATTAACCACTTCCCGCCATTTGGATCGGGTGGCAGGGTCGGAAAAATCAATCGATAAAAGTTTGGGATCAGTGGCGAAGCTTCCCTTGGGTTTTTCGCCTGTATGGCATTGGTTGCAATGTGATTTAAAAAAGGGGGCCAAAACCCGGTCATACCCGGATTGATCACCAGCAGCCACTAACTCAAAGGTATCTGCACACATTAAAAGCGTAATAATCGTTAAAATGCTAAATAGGCAAAGGCGCATGGGTAAGAAAATCTCCGGAGGAAGTGTCACTTTTCTCTCATAAGTCGTTCAGAACCAAGGTGATTGTAGCAGGATAATTATCTTAAAAAAGAAGCAAACCTTGTATATTCCGCTAGTGTTCTAGATTTACTCAGGCTATAATAATGGCACCTGCCATTGTTACTGATTTTTTCCCAACCAGATAGATTCATGAACAAGAAAATGACTCAATACAGACTAAAAACTTCCATGATTGTTTTAATGGGCCTGTTTTTCCTACCTTTGGTGTCCAAAGGTGAAGAAAAGATGCTTCCACCAGAAACATCCATCGAGAAGGCAATCGACTATTACATCGAAGCCTCGTGGAAGGAAAAGAAGCTGAAGCCCGCAGTTGCAGCTGATGATACCGTTTGGCTTAGGCGAGTCAGCCTGGATCTTGCAGGTAGAATCCCAACCGCCTCTGAAGCCAAAGCCTTTGCTGAAGACAAAGACCCCGCCAAGAAACAAAAAACGATCGAAAGGCTGATCGCATCGCCCTTGCATCTAAGGCATCAGGCCCAAGAAATCGAAACCTTCCTGATGAATGGTACCAAGGGTGCCATGAGCGAATACCTGACCAAGGCGATCACTGAAAATCGTTCGTGGGATCGCATTTTCAAAGAAATCATTTTAGCGGATGAATCCGATGCATCGAACAAAGGGTCCAGCGATTTCCTTAAAACACGCGTCAAAGATTTAGACAAACTCACCAATGATGTAAGCGTGGCATTCTTTGGCGTAAATGTTTCCTGCGCCCAATGCCATGATCACCCTTTGGTTGCTGATTGGAAGCAAGATCACTTCTACGGGATGAAAGCATTCTTTTCGCGAACTTATGAAGTGGGTACTTTCCTTGCAGAAAAAGAATATGGCGTAGTTAAGTTCCTGCCCAACAAGGGAAAAGAAAAACAAGCAGACTTCATGTTCCTTACAGGCAAGACAGTAAAGCCCGCAGGCATGACCGAGCCCACCAAGGAAGAACTGAAAAAAGAAAAAGAGATGGTAGAGGAATGGAAGAAAAGCAAAACCCAACCACCCAAACCAAAAACCTCGACGCGGGCCATGTTGTTAGACATCGCATTGGCTAAGGGAGATCAAGATTTCTTTGCAAAGGCTTTTGTAAACCAAATATGGAACCGGTTTTACGGGTTTGGATTGGTCATGCCCTTGGATCAGATGCATTCAGAAAATCCCCCCAGTCATCCCGAATTGATGAACTGGCTGGCGCGGGACTTCGCAAATAATGGTTTTAACATCCCCAGATTGATAAAAGGGATGGTTTCCAGCAAGGTTTATGGCCTATCAAGCCGATATGAAGGTGAGAGCACACCGCTGGCAAAAGATTTTGCAATGGCCCGCCTGAAGCCTTTAACCCCAATGCAGATGGGTGTTTCGCTGCGCCTAGCAGGCCAATTCCTCACCGGAAATGAGCAGGAAAAGAAAGTTGATGAGATTTCCCGTGGTTCCAGAGGACTGGCAGATCAGTTTGCCCAACCTACCGAAGATTTCCAAATCGGAGTTACCGAAGCATTATTCTTCAGCAACAGCAGTCGATTCCAGACAGAATGCCTAGGAGAAGGAAAAGATAAATTGGTGACAGCAATGACCAGCCTTGCAACCCAGGAAGAACAAGCAGACCTTGCGGTTTGGAGTGTTTTATCGCGCGGTGCAACCTCGGATGAAAAAGCTGTTATCGCAGGTTATTTGAAAAAACATGGTGCTAATGCGCAGGATGCCAGCAAGCAGGTTTTGTGGTCGTTAATGGCAAGCCCCGAATTCAGGTTTAATCACTAAAAAGAAAGCGAGTCTCTTCCCATGAATAAGATTCGGAAAAATTATTGTGGCTCGAATGAACACGATGTATCCCGCAGACAGTTTTTAGGAACTGCAGCAAGCGGCATAGCTGGTTCATCCCTCTTGGCCCAAAACGCCTTGTCTGCTGAACTAAAAAAACAAGGCAAGAGTATGATTCTCTTGTGGCTTGCGGGGGGCGCCAGCCAGTTCGAAACATTCGATCCAAAACCAGGCGCAATTACCGGCGGACCCTTCCAGTCGATTCAAACTTCGACCCCAGGTGTGCGCATTTCCGAACTCATGCCAAAGATGGCTGCACGCTTTAAAGATACCTGCGTGATTCGTTCGCTGAACACCAAGAACGGCGATCATGGTAGCGCATCGCAATTGATGATGCGAGGCCGTAAGGATGAAGCCTCATTAAAGTACCCTGATATGGGTGCAGTTTTAGCTCGTGAATTGGGCAAACCTGAAAGCCAGGTGCCTGATTATGTTTCCTTCTATCTGCAAAGTGAAGGTCGCAACTTCTCGGGCAGTGGATTCTTGGGCGCTCGCTTTGGCCCCATGGAACTTTCCAAAAGTGTAATGCCTGAAAACATCAATAAGCCTGATCATATCAGCGAAATTGATTTTCATGATCGCATGGCACTTCGCAACTTGTGGAGCAAGAACTTTGAAAAAGGAAGATCATCAGGCACTCTTGCCAGCCATCAGCAGGCATTTCTAAGAGTCAATGGCATCATGGATAGCCAGAAGCTTTTCGATGTGGCTAATGAACCTCAGAAAATCCGCACTCAATATGGGCCAACCCAGTTTGCAGAACAGGTTCTCATCGCCCGCAGACTGGTTGAATCTGGCGTGCCCTTCGTTCGTGTTGGCAGGGCTTGGTGGGATAGTCATGGCCAAAACTTTGAAACCCATCAGGAACTTGTCCCCGAGTTGGATCATGTAATGGCAACATTGCTTACCGACCTTGAAGATCGGGGCATGTTGAAAAACACACTCGTAGTAACGCTTTCTGAATTCGGCAGAACTCCTGGAATTAATTCCAGCTTGGGTCGCGATCACTTTGCCAACGCTTGGAGCTGCTCGTTATCGGGTTGCGGAATCAAGGGTGGTTCGGTGTATGGCAAGACCGATGAAAAGGGCGACAAGGTAGTGGAAGGCGAAATTGGAGCTGCAAGGCTCTTCGCAACCATCTACAAAGCCTTGGGTATCAACCCCCAGAAAAACTATTATGTTGGCTCGCGACCTGTTCCACTTACCGACCCAGGCACCGAACCTGTCAAGGAAGTATTGGCATAACCCTTAATCGAGGCAGACATGAATTACACAAGTTACAAGGTTGATAAGAATCTGGGCAGGCAAGATATTCTTTTTGCAGTCGCCCGTATTCCAAACTCTAGCAAAGCCTATGTTGCTGGCTCGGATTTCAAAATCCATGAAATCGATTTTGATAATGCCAAGCCCGACCTTCGCTCTTTTCCCGCGCACTCCAGCTATATCACCGCATTGGTTCTCAAGGATGACACCTTGGTTTCAGGTGCTTACGATGGCAAGCTTTCGTGGTGGAAAGCCTCCACAGGCGAAAAAATCAAAACCCTAGATGCCCATAAACGATGGATCAGGCAAGCTGCGGTTAGCCCCGATGGCAAACTCTTCGCTTCGGTCGCAGACGACATGGCACTGCGGATCTGGGACATCAAAGACGCAAAAATGGTCCGCGAAATGACGGGCGAACATAAGCCACTCACCCCCAACGATTTCCAATCCATGCTTTATGCGTGTGCCTTCAACAGCGATGGCAAACTAGTTGCAACTGCTGATAAAACCGGACATATCGTCGTTTGGGAAACCCATACCGGCAAGAAAGTTGCAAGTATGGAAGCACCCATCATGTACACTTGGGATCCTAATGCCCGCAGGCATTCCATCGGCGGACCCAGATCCGTTGCTTTCTCCCCCGATTCCAAACTGCTCGCAGTGGGTGGCACAGGAAAAATCGGCAACATCGACCACTTGGAAGCTAACGGCCGCATCGAAGTATTCAATTGGGAAAAGAGCGAACGCGTTCATGAGTTTGTAACTGACAAATCCAAGGGCTTGGTCGAACACCTCGAGTTTCATCCTGATGGCAACATTCTTCTTGGTGCGGGTGGTGCAGGCGAAGGATTCCTAGCCTTCATCGATCTCAAGGAAAAGAAGGTGGCTCATCAGGAAAAAGCTGCAATGAACATTCATGCTATTGCAAGTACCGATGGCATGAAGTCACTTCTGGCAGTTGGCCATCATAAGATATTGCACTTTAAGATGGCATAAACGAAGGCTTCTTTCAGAGCCGGATGCGTAAGTGACGGTTTTGCAACTAGAAACAAAAAAGGCTCCGGAGTTATCTCCAGAGCCTTTTGCTTTTGCGAAGCGATACTTTAGTAGGGTGGTATTACCTGCCCATCATCACGCTGAGACAAAAGAGCCAAGGTTGCGGTGGCAATTCCGGGTGTCAAGGCACGAACGCTGGCATCACAGAAAACAAACTGCACCACGCCAGAATGATAACTTCCAAACATCGAATGATGATTAGCAGTGGCCAATGCGGAAGAATCGGTTGGGCTGGTCGCCAAGGGATAATTGGGCCCAGCGACCCTGCAGAAATGCCATTCGTGATCCCCATTGTAAATCGAGCCATCTCCGCCGCCACTGCTAATTCCAATGCCAAACCACTTCACGGGGATATGTTTTTCACCAATAAGGAAAGTATTGCTAGTCCCATCAGAAATATGGTTGAAGTTAAATTCACCCATAATGGAATTATTGGGAGACCTTTTAGACATACCATTAGCACCACTGCCATCACGCCAATCAACCCAACCAACTGCACCGGCGGGGGCAGTGTATCGTTCTTGGCTTCCAGAAACTGCGATATAATCGGAACATGCCCCTGGGGTATGGCCAAGCCCGCCACCAACATCTCCAGCCGTACTAACCTTGGTGGTTCTAGGATAGGAAGGGCAAAAGAAAGATTTAACTTCCTTAATGCGGGGATCGCCATTGGTGGTGGGTTGTTGATAATATTGTAATTTAATATCAAATTGTTTGTAAAGATTTTCCTGCTCCATATAAGGAAGGATCAGGGCAGCCCAAGAAAGGCTGGGGTCAAAAATACGCGAAGGAGGGAATACGCCATAAGTGCTTTGGAAATTGTGAACAGCAAGGCCCATTTGCTTAAGATTATTCTGGCAGGTGGAGCGTGCAGCAGCTTCCCGTACTTTTTGCACTGCGGGCAAAAGCAACCCTATTAATATTGCGATGATTGCAATCACCACCAGAAGTTCGATCAGGGTAAAACCTTTTCGTTTTAACTGAGCTTTCATAATGTTCTCACATAAGAGGACTATAAAATTAAAATGTTGAGCTTCCAAATTCTTACTAATTCACTCGGTTTATTCAGTAAGAATAATGAAAAGAATAAATATTTCTTTAAAAAGCTGGAGCGAACAATCAATACTGATATATTAGTACCGATCGAAGTTAATTACAAGTCTTTTTTAACTGATGGATGTTGAAAGGTTGAATATCATGTTCAGGAATTCTGCTTTTTTAATTCTTTTAATGTCAGTCTTGGTTGGCTGCGATACCAATGATAAGCCCGTATTTCCGGTTTATCCTGTCAAAGGAACTGTGAAATACGCTGATGGCAAACCCCTGACCGATGGCTGGATCGAGTTCACTTCCATGGCTGGCGAAACCAAAGGCCGTAATTCTAACAGCAAGATCGACAAGGATGGCAACTTCGAAATGGAAACCTTCGCCCGTGGTAAGGGCGCTTATGCTGGCCCCGTAACCGCAGTAATCAGCGAGCCTGCATCCGAATTCGATCCTGAAAAAGGCGATGTTAAGAAATCAGATGTTAAAGTTCTCGAGAAATACAAGAACTATGAAACCAGTGGTTTGAAATACGAAATCGAGAAAAAAGATAACACCCTCAACATCATCATTGATCGAAAGTGAAAAACTTTATGTTGCGCTTTAGCACTTTTTTGTTGCCTTTGATTTTCGTCATCGGGTGTGGCGGGTCTAAAACCCACCCCCTTAATGGAACCGTTGTTTTCACAGGCGGCACCGAACTTGCAAAAGAACTCGTTGGTTACAGCATCACCTTGGAACCCGAAGCTCCCAACGCAGAGGGCAAAAAAAATTCAGGCTCTGGTTTAATAGCTGCGGATGGCACATTTAAAATTTCAACCTTCGAGCAAAATGATGGTGCAGTTCCGGGCAAGCACAAAGTTGCAATTACCCCACCTGTTCAAAATGGTGATGGGCCTGCAGCCAAACCCTTGATTCCATCCAGATATGGCGATCTCGGAACTTCCGGACTTATCATTAATGTGGAAGCTGGAAAACCAGATGTCAAACTCGAAGTATCAAAGAAATAAACTAATCGGTCAAAGTTATTACCTGACCATCTTCGCGATTCGCAAGTCTTCCTAAATTAGTACCATCAATTGCGTTGTTTAAAGCTTTTACAGATCCATCGCCCATTACAAACTGACAAACACCACTATGATAGCTGCCAAAATTCCCACCTGGGTCTGTAGGCCCCTTTGCAAGTAGCGCCCCCACCCCAGCTTTTCGTGCTGCAGCGCCATGATCACCGTTGAAAATAGATGTGTCTGGGGTGATGCCCCATTTCGAATTGGCTATATGCTTTTCACCAATGAATATCGTCTGGCTTAAACCATCAGATATATGTTTAAAACCCAGTTTGCCACCCTGGTAAATAAAAGCGCCGTTGGCGGGAAGCGAACCTGCTGGCACCCCAGCATTTGCCATCATACTTTGAATGTAATCAATGTAACCCGAAGGATCACCGGTGCAAGCAGCGTAATCACCACATGCACCGGGCGTACTCGGCCCCGTTGGATTCGATTGGTTTTCATCACCTAGGGTACTAACCGTATTGCTGCCCGATGCGGTTCTTCTGGATGGGCAGAAATAAACCTTCACTGGTTTAGTCCTTACTGAAGCTGGGGCATTGTAATAATCATTGGCCCCCGTCTTGGTTAGGCTCCATTGTTCAAACAGCGCTTTTTCTTCTAAATAAGGCAGAATCAAAGTAGCCCAAGTCCAACAAGTATCGACCCTGCTATAGGGGATTTCCATATTCGTATCGTGATAGTTATGAATCGCAAGGCCCATTTGCTTCAAGTTATTCTGGCAATTAGCACGGGAAGCGGCTTCTCTTACCTTTTGCACCGCAGGCAGCAATAAGCCAATTAATATTGCAATGATTGCTATCACCACCAGAAGTTCAATCAGGGTAAATGCAGACCTAACAGTTTTAAGATTTGACATAATAAATAGATCCTTTAAAGAGAAGGGCATTGTGATTCTATCTTCAAGATCTTCGATAGTATAGTAAAATCTTGCAGCGCTTAAGGCCAACGAAACCCAGCCTTCATTTTCCTTGGTTTTGATTGCAATCCAATTCAATTACAGTCATATTGAGTTAACGCTTTTACAAACAAGATAAAAGCCCACACACCCGAAATTGTTTTAGGATGCTTCCATGAAAAACATCTTCTTCTCCCTGATTGCATTTTTAGTTGTAACCACTTTGGCCTTTGCCCAAACCGCAGTTTTTAAAGCAGGTGCATTCGCCCAGGACATCTCACCCGAAGAGTTACCCATCTCCATCAATGGCAACATGAAGGATGGAAAAGCTAACACGGTGCATGATCGCATTCATGCACGCTGCATTGTTCTAGATGATGGGATAACCAAGCTGGCATTGGTGGTGTGTGATTCGTGCATGATCCCACGCGAGGTTTTTGATACTGCTAAAAAATCCATCGCTGAAAAGATTGGTATCCCTGCAACCAACATACTTTGCTCTGCAACCCATACCCATTCAGCGCCCACCTCAACCGGGGTTTTTCAAAGCGAGCCCGAGAAAGATTACCCTGCGTTTCTTGCAAAAAAAATAACTCAGGGGATCCTCGAAGCTCATAAAAGAATGGTGCCCGCGCAAATCGGCTGGGGGGCCGCCTCCGACCCAACCCAAGTTTTCAATCGAAGATGGTTTATCAAACCAGGGCAGATGAATACCAATCCCTTTGGCGAAACAACCGACAAAGTTATTATGAACCCGGGTTATCAAAATGCCCGTGTTGATAAATCTGCAGGCCCGGTAGACCCCGAAGTTTCCGTGCTTTCCCTAAAAACAAAAGAGGGCAAACACATCGCCCTTCTTGCAAACTACAGCCTCCATTATGTGGGTGGGTTTCCCGCCATTAGTGCTGATTACTTTGGCGCCTTCGCTGAATCCATTGGCGTTCTTTTAGATGCGGATCGATCTTTTGTTGGAATCATGAGCAACGGCACCAGTGGCGATGTGAACAACGCCAACTTCGCGGGCATGTCACCCGGGAAGCGCGAACCGGGCGAGCAAATCCGCGTGGTCGCTAACAGTGTTGCAAAAGCTGCTCAAAAAGCAGTGGCCAACATCAAGTATAAGAATCATGTTTCGCTCGCTGCTGAGCAAAAGGAACTTTTGCTAGGAGTAAGGCAGCCTTCCAAAAGTGAGTTGGAAAAGGCGAACGAGATATTAACCAAGGCGAATAAAACTGTTTTAGATACCATGACTGAAATCTATGCCCGAGAAGCAGTGCTGCTTTCCAAATACCCTTCGCAGGTTCCTGCAATCATCCAGGTGATACGCATAGGCGATCTGGGTATTTGTGCGATTCCTTGCGAAGTGTTTACAGAAATAGGATTGGAACTCAAAAAGAAAAGCCCTTTAAAACAAACCTTCACCATCAGCTTGGCAAATGGATACAACGGATATCTGCCGACGCCCGAACAACACAAATTGGGTGGTTATGAAACTTGGCGAGCCAGATCAAGTTATCTGGAAACAGAAGCCTCAGTAAAAATCACCAACACTTTGATGAGCCTGCTCGAAAAAGTGAAGAAGTAATCATCAGCGCATGGAAACAACCGCTGGTGCATTTTCATCTGCTTTACCCACTGCCGAAATGACTGCAGATATTCCGGTTTTGGCTTTAAGCCCTGCGGTATTCAAACGGGCAAGGTTTTGCTCATTCAAACCTTTTTCTAAATAGACTTCAAGATTTCCTTCCGTGTGAATCCTTGGTGCCTCCAGTGCCTGCTCCAGCGATTTTTTCTCCGCTATCATCTGATACACAACTTCAAATACTGCATTGGGAATTCTTCGACCTCCCCTGCCCCCTAGCGCAGCAATCGTTTTAAATTTATGTTGGACGACCGTGGGCGCCATGTTGTTCAACGGCCTTTTTCCCGGGGCAATGGAATTGGCCCTGCCTGGCTCAATATCAAACCGCGACATCCCATGCCCAAGCGTAATGCCCAACCCTTCAATCGAAACTTGCGAACCGAAATAGCCCCCATGCGTCAGCGTTAACGCAGCCATATTTCCCAAAGCATCAATCGCACTAAGATTGATTGTCCCATTTTGCGTAGTGGTGGGTCTCGATGGAGGCATGCATTTATTATTCTTAACAGCATCTAATATTTGTTCACCACACCCCTTTTGATAGACACTCGAAAGAAGTTTGCTCTGTGGAACTTTCGCATGGTCGGGGTCTCCTAGAAGGTTCAATCTATCCCGCCATGCAAATCGTAATGCTTCAATCCTGGCAAAGAGCCTGTCTTTTTCAGGAAGGTTATTCAACTGCATTTCTTTGAGTATTCCAAGAGTTTGCAGAATGGTAATACCCCCTGAAGTGAGTGGCGCGGTGAACACTTCAAAATCATTCCAAGAGAATTTTAGAGCAGCAGACTCAATGGATTTATAGCTGGCAAGATCTTGATAAGATAGAATGCCTTTATTTTGCTCGACTACGCTTGCGAATTTTTTAGCGAACTCACCCTTATAAAAAGGATCTACACTTTTATCTTCTGCCATCGCTTGCAAAACCTTGTAAAGATCAGGGTTTTTAAGAAGTGTGGAAGGCGAAGCGGGATCGCTTTTACTGTAATAAAGCTTCAAAGAGGCGGGATCTTTCTGCAACCGGGTCGCACTTTTTAACGCAGCACTCAATTGCGGGGAAGGTTTGAAACCATTAAGGCAATAATCGATGGCAGGCGCCAAGGCTCGCTTCCATGGCATGGTGCCATGCTTTTGTAATGCATGATGCAGACCCGCGGGTATTCCCGGAACTCCAAATGATTGCCAGCCGAAAGTATGTTTCTCAAGGTTTGGTTTTCCGCCTTCGATAAACATGCCCGGGTTAGCTGCAAGCGGGGCCTGCGTGTTGAAATCGAATGAGCTGATTTTCTTCCCTCCCTCAAGCGAAACGATCAAGTGCCCACCATATCCTCCAAACCCACACATCTGTGGGGAAGTGATGGCAGCGGTAGCAGCAGCGGTGATGATTGCATCAACCGCATTGCCCCCTTCGCTTAAGATTTTCGC
>Ga0209596_1003626_pt1 | contig 12091 bp, 39 predicted proteins | sample M_130807_MF_Meta_FD_187314 | JGI IMG/M metagenome (GOLD analysis project Ga0209596, IMG submission 187314) | Freshwater microbial communities from Lake Montjoie, Canada to study carbon cycling - M_130807_MF_MetaG (SPAdes) (version 2) | ecosystem: Environmental > Aquatic > Freshwater > Lake... | reverse complement strand
AGATGAAGGGTATGGGTCAAATCGTTACATGGTCTATTGTAGATGAAACACAGCATTGTGAGTCTATGATTAAATTGTTTAGAACATACATAGAAGAAAACAAAGAGATTTGGAATGATGATCTAAAGTCTCGCATATATACTATCGCAGAGAAAATGGTTGAGTTAGAAGATAAATTCATTGACTTGGCATTTGAAATGGGTCCGATGGAAGGCCTATCAAGTGAAGATGTTAAGAAATATATCAGATACATTGCTGATCGTAGATTGATTAGTCTTGGTCTAAAGGGTGTGTTTAAAGTTAAGAAGAACCCATTGCCATGGGTTGAAGAAATGATTAACGCACCAACACACACCAATTTCTTTGAGAACAGAGCCACAGATTATGCCAAGGGTGCATTGAGTGGTAATTGGGAAGAAGTATGGGGTAAAGCCGCATGAAAAAAATTCTAATTTTATCGTTAATGTTGATTTCAATATCAGCATCAGCTCAACACCGTCATGGCCATTGGCACCATGGCGGTGGCAATCCATGGTTTTGGGTTGCACCAACTGTAATAGGTGGTGTAGTCGGCTATGAGATTGCAAGACAACAGCAACCTGTGGTAATACAACAAGTACCAACATGTGCATCACCTGGAATACGTTGTAGCTATGAGATACAACAGCCAATTCCGGTGCAACCAATTTGTTCAATATGGACTGAAGTGCAACATCCTGATGGGACAATAACTAGAACAAGAACCTGCACACAATAAGAAAGATAATATGAAGAAGTTTTTGATATTACTAGCACTATTCAGTAGTGCTGCCTTTGCCTGGGATCAACGGACACCCAATCCTGTAGATGCATGTAAAGTGCATAGCCCATACGGTTTTGCAGCCGTAAAAAGACCAGTACAAGCAATCTGCCGTGAAGCGTATTTGGTAGCATATGATGCACCAGTTAAGATTCCAGCATACGTTGCATATACATTAGAACCTGCAAAAGCACTTGGTTGCTTCCCACGCACTAATGCATTTGTTGCGGATCAATCACTAGGTGGTACAGGCGCAAGACCAGATGATTATGCTGGTACAGGATACGATAAGGGTCATGCCGCACCTGATGGTGATCTATCATGGTCAGCACAAGTGGAGTATGAATCTTTTTTAATGACAAATATGTATCCCCAAGCTGGATCTTTAAATCGGGGAATATGGAAATTATTAGAGACATCAATAAGGGGCTGGGTAGTGCAACTCAACCAACCTTTTACTATATACGTTGGCGCATTCTATGGCGCTGGTGATAAAGTGATTGGCAATGCAGTTTTAGTGCCACATGGATATTACAAAATTGTAATCAATAACAGTACAGGTGCAGTTGCAGGTTGGGTATTTCCACACGTTGCACCATATCCTAATCTAGGTAATGATTTAACTAAGTTCCGTAAACCTATTCCACAGATTGAAACTGAGGCAGGCATTAAGTTTGCATTCCCAGCCAATGCAAAAGAATTGCAACCAGGTCAAGAATGGCCAGTTGATTTCGGTAAACTGACTAACGCAAAACGTGCCAAGTGTGGCGCAAACACAACCGAATAATGGCTACGATACATCACACCTGCGAAGACTGTAATTCAGAGTTCACGATTAAATATGATCCTGAGGTCTGTGAGAGTGACCCATTACATTGCCCATTCTGCTCAGCATACATACTAGAACCAGAGGAGTATGATGATGAGGATGAATAGTGTGGCATTATAATGGTGTTGAATTTACAGAAGATTTAATAGATAAATCATTTGGGTTTGTATATTGCATCACAAACCTATCTAATGACCGAAAGTATATTGGTAAGAAACTCTTTACTAAATCAGGTCGCAAACAAACTAAAGGCAAAATCAAGAAAGTCCGTGTAACATCGGATTGGCTTGATTACTATGGATCAAACAAAGAACTACAGGAAGATGTAGTGAAGAACGGTGCAGATACATTTCACCGTGAAATACTTTACCTGTGTGCCACTAGGTCTGAATGCTCGTATAGAGAAACACAAGAGATATTCAGCAGAGGTGCCTTGTTGACTGAGGATTATTATAATTCCTGGGTCACCTGTAAGATACACAAGGCACATGTTCTAGGCAAATTTTAATATTAGAGGCGGCATACTAGTGAAAGTACTTAGTTTTTATTGCATTGCAACATAAATAAACTTGTGGTCATAAACCACTCATTCAAACATAATTTGGAGCAATCATGTTAAAGTTCTTACAAAGAATTTTTTATATTAATCAGCAATCACGGTTGGAATCATATCTTTCAACTAAGTCTATCACCGATGTTAGCCAACTAGAACACTACATGCGTGAGTATGAAAACCAAGCAAAGAAAGGATATCTATGAAAACCATTTTAACTAAAATTTATAAAGCATTTGAAGCTCTCGGTAGTTTCACTAAAAATTACCGAGAAACAAAATACGGTGCATTTCGCACCGGCAAATAACCCATCGTCTAAAGGAGATAACTATGTTCACACCAATTAACTATATCGAAACAATTCAAACAACAAAGAAATCAATCGTTGAGAAAGTCATTCTCGACAATGATTTAAACAAACTAGCTAAATCATACATTGATGCTGAAACAGAATTCACTAAAAATGTATTTCAAGCGTCTATGGATCTAGCAACATATTTTGCTGACTCATTGGTAAACTTCAAGTCACCTACTACAGCCAAAGCTAAGTAATCGATAAATATTCTTTGACTATGTGGTCGGAGAATATGAAGAACAAAACAATACCATCATCTAACTATATCAGACATTCAGTTAAAATAATGTCATGGCAACCTATTGTAAGAAACGGTTGGATTATCAAGTTTTCCGTCAATAAAGACGGATCAAGTATACTTCTAATCTTTACCTCTAATCATACCGGTCATACTATTATACGGCACTTCACCGAAGAGGATGAAGCAGTTAATTTTATAAATTATGTCATACAGCTAGATCCCGCTGAGTATATCTAACAATCCCGCTTCGGCGGGATTTTTTTATTGGTATAAGTACATTATTACCATTATTATACTAAAAAGGGTGATATAATGATTGATATCAGTACAACAGCCAATGTATCGTATAAGACTTCATCATGGACAAGTGAGAAACAATTTAAACCAGATCCGATATATAAACGTAGAGAGTTCAGGCAAGATCCTGAGTATCCTCAATATAAGTTTATACCATCTGAGTTGACGAAAGCGAATACAAAATGAAAATAGGATTTACCTGTTCTACCTTTGACCTGTTTCATGCTGGGCATATAATGATGCTCAAAGAGGCGAGAACACAATGTGATTATCTAATTGTCGGTATGCAAACTGACCCCACCATCGATAGAGATTGGAAGAATAAGCCGGTACAGTCTGTTTTTGAAAGGTTTACCCAGTTACAGGCTTGCAAATATGTTGACGAAGTGATACCATATGCTACTGAGAAAGAGTTAATCGATATATTATGCTCATATACAATAGATGTTCGCATCATTGGGGAAGAGTATAAAGACCAACAATTTACAGGGTATAATTTGCCAATGGCAGTATATTTCAATACAAGACGGCATAGTTTTTCAACAACAGAATTGAGAAACCGTGTTGTTGAAGCAAAAGGGAGTAAAATTCAATGAGCAAACCGGCGGATAAAGAAAAACACAGCAAGCGTCTATACAATGACGCTGTTAAGATTGACAAACAGATGAGTATTGCCAAGGCACATGGTCTTGTTGCAGATAAACCTCATGTCTTTGGTAAAATGCATGCTACTAATTGTGGCATTCCTAATTGTGTCATGTGTGGTAATCCACGCAAGATTTGGGGTGAGAAGACAATACAAGAACGAAAGTTTGATGAAACTATAGGATGGACAGAATGAGTATATTAGACCGAATAGAGCAGTTAAGATATGAAGCAACCGACAATCATATGGATGGGTTCTATTGCTGGGACAAGAAGAAACAATTGTATGAGATATTATGGGCAGCCGAGAAAGGTCTAGCTGCCTGTAGTACATTTGCAGGTGAAGACGAGTGGTTATTATCTAAGGAGAAACAAAATGAGAGTAATTAAATCAGAGTGGCATCAAGTTGAGAAGCGATACGAAACTGAGATTGATGAAATCACCTTATCGGACATTTATCCCGACCTTGATGAGGTCGAGATTGGCGAGATTATGGATGAATTAGAATCAGGTGAACGAACAATTGAAGATATTCTTGAAGCTGCATTTAATAATGGTGTGGACATTGATTGGGATTGGATGGATGAAGATGATTGGTGGACTGATCGCAAAGGTGGTTACGAGGTGACATATGAGGTGAGTGATGAGTAAACTTGCCGAGCAACATCAAATAAGTGACCATCTACAATATCTACAGCGCTTGGTTGATAGTGCATTCCTCAAGTTAGAAGTGATTGAATTAGAGAATATCAAACTGAAGGCCGAGAATGTTCAGTTAATTACTATTATTCGAGATATGGCAATGAAAGAATTGTCGAATGCTTGAAGACGATGATAATCCATTGCCCGAATGGATGAGGGCAGAAACCTATTCTAATCCGCAGTATAAGCCAAGACCTGCCAAGAGTCTTACCGAGTCTATAATGGAGGCTATGCAAAAGCCTCCAGTACCAATCATTATACAGGAACCAAGAAATGATTAAATTTAAAAGTTTTATTAATGAACGTGTCCGAGTTGGTCGAGTACAGCGATTTGCTGCCAAGGCACATGATGAGTGGCGTAAGAACTTTGACGCTACAGGCACAAAGGAACGAATCAAGGACAATAGTGATGGTACAAAGGGCAATATCAATGTGCCGTTTAATAAATTACATCCTGATTGGAAAAAAGAAAACCTTGCTGCAGGCAAAGCTGCAATGGATGCCGTGAATAAGCATCCAAAGGATATTGAAAGAGCGGCAGAGCATGTTCATAATGAGTGGATGAAACGCAATCCAAGGGCTGAGCACAATGCCTCTCAACATGTACCTTATCATCAATTATCAGAACCTGAGAAGGAAAAAGATAGAGTCCATGTGCGTGCTATGCAAAGGATACAGAACAAATGAATGATAATACTATAGAAAAATTAGTATATGAAATAGATGATATGTTTACCCAATACTTGAAAACCCTTCAAGTTGATCCGTTAGTGTTAAGCACTATACTATTGGCAAGGATGATAAGAATGAATGATGCTTGCGAGAGTGGTAAAGAGTTTCGCCAGATATTATCAGAATCATACAAGAAAGCACCTGTCGAGTCTGAAATTGTGAGGTTACATTGATACGAATACTTGGTGACAGCCATGTACAGGGTATATTACACAATCACAATCCAGGTGGTACAATATTTCATGGCGCCACGGCCAAGGGATTGAATAATCCCAATAGTAAAAAAAAGTATGGTGATGAGATAGGTAGATTATTATCTGATGAAATCGACACATATGTTTTGATGTTTGGCCAGGTCGATGTAGAATTCTCATATGTTTATCATTGGTTAGCCAATCGTGGCATAGACTATCGCAAGCACAATGCTCAATGCGTTTCCGAGTATGTTAAGTATATCAATAGAATTTTCGAGGCCAGAACCGTGTATGTTTGTTCTGTTGGGTTGTCCGCAGTTGCCGATGAATATTACAAGGATGTTATTGCCGACAATGGTCGCTGGTCTGATGAACAAAAAAATTGTATAAAGAACCTACACCAAGACGATTTACCTGATATATACACCCGCACTCAAATTGTGCTAGATTTTAATAGAAGATTAAAAAAGAAATTAACCCAAGCTAATACCAAATACATTGATGTGACCATGTGGTCATATGATGCCAAGCAAAAAAGAATAAGTGACCTATTCTATGATAAGATTCCCAAAGAGCATCATAATTATGCAAGAAATGATACTGTTACAAATATTATAATGAAAGCGATAGAGAATGAAATACACTTCCCGTAGTATACCCGGCGAATCAAGAACCAACGAGAGATATACTGTTAATGACAATACAGAACTAGCCAATCTGATTATCTCTAATGTCCATCTGTATAGAAACCAAGAAACCATGGGTCATTCCCATGTAGATCAAGACGAAGTGTATTTCTTTGTATTTGGTCAAGGCTATATGTTAATAGATGATGTTGCACACCAAGTGACTGCTGGTGACGTTATCCTTGTACCTCATTCAAAATTCCATAAGGTATTCAATACAGGCGATACCACGATGATATTCAATACAGTATATAATAGGAAGCATTATACCACATGGGTAGACCTGACTGATGATGAAATAGAAAAAGCTTATATGGATACTAATAGCTTTGAAAGAATGGCAAAAGTATTAGAAGCTAAAATGAAAGAAAAGAATGTTTGAGTGCCTGATTATCATATTCACCTATGAATTAATACATCCTCACCATGATGTAGGAATAGTAGGCATATCGAATAATGATTGGGGTGGTGCGGGTGGTATATTAGCATTTGGATATTAATATGACCTATAATGAATGGATGAATGAAATAGAGAATTATGCTACAAGATATGATAGATTCCTAGAAGAATGGGATAATGGTATGTCCGTAGAGAGAATGGAAGAATGGTTAAAGGCATCATATGATATGGGGTTGAAACATAATGTGCAATAAAGTGGGGTATTGTGGGGGCGTCCGAGTGGGTCGGGACCTGTAGGAGCCATGCGGAATGCCAGGTAAAATAATAGAAAAAAACTGTGGAAATTGTGGAAATATCTTTAAAACACGCCGTGGAGTTTATTGCTCTGTGGCTTGTTCTAATGCCGCTAGAGATATATCTACTGAAACAAAAGATAAACTCCGAGTAAAATCGAGAGAATATCTGTTAACGCCCGAAGGTGTTGCTAATCGTAATCTCGCAGGACCGAATCAGATTACCATAGAAGATTTCGCAGTTGATATCCCTGAGATAAAGGACCTCAGGGATTATGATTTAGATGGTTATGCTCATGCAGAAGATTGGTGATTAGATTTGCATGGGGAAATCTTGAAGTGCCATTTTTTACATTTGATGCAGTACATAGTGCCCTCTCATTAAAGACCTCAATTATAACATGTATTTGCCGTTTTGTCAAGCCGCTGGTATTGTGAACGAAAGTATTACAATCCACCCACCCCTGTTCCTCCCCTTATTATACCACATTTTTTCTAGTTTGTCAAGCCCCCGTTGTTGCAGGTAAACAACAGCCAGATAGTGCTTGACTTCCCCTGTGGTTCTGTTATACTTGTGGTGTTGAGTTAGAAAATGATATAGGAGCTGCTATGTGGAATCTTGAAGGTCTGATTGTTAGGGGTGTTTACTTCGACCAGCCCGTTGAGGGTGTTGTTACTCTGAGCCGTGTAAAATACGGTGGTGCAGTACAGCACACCGTGGATCTGTTCCACTCTATTACCATGTTCGGCCAAGAGCGTACTATGGTATTACTTGACGCTAATGAAATAGTCCATGTTGAATACGAAAGTGTTATAGCCTGTGAATTTGATTAGTTAATTATTATTACACCATGTAATAAAAAACACTCCGATACATTAGTGTTACATGGTCTTTCGGCTTATATCTGAATAGGCTTTACACAATGTATATTAGAGTAGCGCAGTTTTTTGATACTTTTGTATTAGTCGTAAAAAAACAACATAATACCCGTACCGTGTGGACGGGTATTTTTTTAGCTTGACATTTCCTACCAAGCTGTTATACTGGTTCCATAGATTGAGAAAGAAAGAAATTAATGAGACCATCGAAACCATCCACTTATATGAATGACTTGGGAATTACTATAAAAGTATACACCTATCAAAAACCAAGAAAAGAAGAAAAGACTTGGCCTGCTAGTAAATATTCCATTTATAATATTGGTCGCCAAGGTGTGAAATTTGGTCGTGGTGGTAATCACGCTACTTGTGATGATGTTGCTTAAAAACAACAGTTGCCGGAAGTGCTTGACATTTCCTGCCAATGTGTTATACTCTATCCATAGATTGAAAAAACAGACAAATATTTGAAAGGACTCAAAATGTCAAAACCCTCCCTCTCCTCCCTCGCCATCGAATCCAAACGTGAAGAAATCGCTGCTGCAAAAGCAGAACTTGCTGCTCTTGTCCGTGTGCGTAAAGATGCCAGAATTGCTCTCCGCGCTGAGAAATCTGCTGCTCGTGCGTTAAAATTAATTGATCGTGCTGAAAAGAAAGCCGCTCGCATTGCTAAACTTGAAGCTAAATTGATTGCTTTGAAAGTTGGTAAAGTCGGATCTGTTGCTATTCGTACCAACAAAAGACCCTCTGCCTGCACTACAGTTTACCAAATGTCCGCTTAATATGAATAAGAGTAATTTTACTCCGATTCAACGGAGAATTATGGCGTTTAACCATATGGATAAAGAAGCTGCAGTTACCGCGGAAATGCGAGAGTATTATTTCCAAGACTTTGAAATTGAATTGAAATTGGCAAATGATTCTAAACAATGGGCTTGTTGTTATTATGCAACAAGTTCTTAATAAAGGAAATAAAATGAATTACGGAATGTTTTCGGATGCTGGTAACCAGAAGGTTGCCCTTATTGTAGATTTTGCTAAAAACAATAATCTAGGGTGGCAAGAGGTCATGCCTCTGCTTCGAAACCTTGCCGATTCAGATTATGACCGATTCGGCGAGGCCATGGACACCCAAGTCCGTGAGGCTGTGTATGATGCTCTTAATTTAACCTCCGATTTTTATGTATAATTTAATCACCTCTACAGGTAAGATATTATCCTTTCAGATAAAGGCCTGTGCTGATGTATATCAGAAGGCCTATGGTGGTGTTGTTTTTACGCAACAAGTGCTTGACACCACCACCAATGCTGTTATAATAGAACCTATCAGTAAGGAAACAGCATGACTTTTACAAAATACGAAACCGCTATATTCACCATAGTATATACTCTGGCTGCTATAGTTCTTACCCTTGATTTATTTGTTTGGAGACCCTAATGTCTAGAATGTCCGACCTGCACCTAACCCTCTCCTGTGCTATACAGGATGGAGAGTATTCATTCGCTGAGATAGCGGAGATGTATAACGTACCCTTTGAATGGGTGAATAATGTGGCTATTGAGTTGGCCGCTCAGGGTGATGATGATCGCCTGGATGATTATGATGACAGCATGGACGGAGACTTCGACAGCGCCATGGCCTCTGCTGGGTACGGCACGGATGAAGACTACGGCTATTATGGTGATGAGTGATTCTATAGGCTGTCAAAAAGCCGCCTAGGACAGTACCAGGGAGTCCTCTACAGTAAGTCTACAATTGCTTAAGGTTTCTTCGCAATCACGGACAAATTCGGATTCCCATACAAAAACCCCCACGAAAAAATTTTTGGATATTTTTATGACCTCTATACTCTCTATGGCTATCATACTATTAATTGAATTCACAAGGAATATATAATGAAAATCGAAACAGCAATCAAGCAACTAAACAAAGAACAGGCCTTCTTGGGTTTGGGTCTTTTAGAGTTACTAGAGGACATTGGTAAAGTGGGTGCTATGGTCTATAGTGAAAAGACTATGGATGCCTATCGTGTCTTTATGAGTGAAGGCTCTAAACTATTTGCAGAGGTGTAATATGAAAGAACGAATTAAAGAACTTGCTATTGAGGCTAAATTGATTGCTCCAGAATATAATGGTTTTGACCATACACGCTTGTCAATATCACAACAAAGGTTCGCCGAGTTGATTGTTAGGGAATGTGCCGAATTTGCTAACGAACATAATTCAGAAGTTGAAGGTGTTACTCTTGGTATAGGCAAGGCGATTAAAAAACATTTTGGAGTTGAACCTACTGTAAATGAAACCCTACGGAATCGTAGCACTTATTTTGGAAATGATATATGAAAGAAATTATGATACAAAACGAATTTGGTATATGGGTGCATGATATCTTTGCTGAATGGCTGAGTATACATGCACTAGGTGATATCGATAATCCTAACCCTATACATAACAACATCCCTCTGGATATCTTTAACTTGGCCTTGATTGGAATATATGACCAACTATGAATTGATTACTAAACTAGAACAGGCACAATATTTGTTGTCTGAAATATACCATTGGGCAAATACAGAAATGTCCAATGGCCTACAGGTTTCACCTCTGAAAACAAATGATGAGGTGGCCAGGTTAATGAGTGCAGCTGATGGTTGTATCTGTGAAGCCCTAGATGAACTACAATGGGATCAGGAAGATTAATAATGAACAGTTACTCAAAAACTGAAATATTCGAATTCCTTGATTTAGTCAGAAGCTCTGGTGCTGTCAATATGTACGATGGTGCAAAGTATCTAATCTCTGAATATGGTATTACCCGTAATGAAGCTCGGGAATATCTCATTGAATGGATGCGAACCTATAGCAGCCGAATTCATTCCGACAAGGGCTATGAAATTGGTACAAAAGAAGGATATGATGCATTTGTAGCAAAACGAAATGAGAGTTCGGATTGAGCTCGAGCTTGCTGACCGAGAAGTTTATGGAAAAAATAAAATGAGACAAGAACTAGACGAATATCTTTGTAAAGTATATCCAAAGATGATGGTGAACCGCAACAAGGACATGCAAGAAACCTGCATGTGTTGGGGTTTTGAAGTTGGTGATGGTTGGTTTAATATTATCAATCAGCTCATGGGTAACATACAACACCACCTCGATTGGAAGAATCGAAATGAAGAGGTTGTTCCACAAGTGACCTTAGACCAAGTTAAAGAAAAGTTTGGCAGTTTACGATTCTATTATACTGGTGGAGATGATTACATTCGTGGTATGGCCACTATGGCAGAATCAATGAGTGGTGTTACCTGTGAAGTATGTGGTAATATTGGCGAATCAAACGGCGGACCATGGATAAGAGTAAGATGTAAGGAACATGATAATGAATAAAGTATATGAAGGTGAGTTTACAAAAGTGTTAGTATCACCAGGCTTTGGTGCTGGGTGGTCTACATGGAACTATAATATTCCAGAATTGTTGTTTGACCCTGTAATTGTGCGTATGGTTGAAGACGGAACAAGCGCTGAAACAATTGAGGCTTATTGCATCGCTAAATATTCATCTGGATATTTTGGTGGTTCTACTGATTTAGAAGTGGTGTTAGTAAAAACTGGTTCAGATTTTATCATACATGAATATGATGGTTCTGAAACTTTACAATTAAAGGATGAAATGAAATGGCTACAGGCATGAGAAAAAAACAAATATCAGCTCTAGTAAGTGCTGATATTGCAGAGAGTGAAGAAATGGTTAAAAGAGAAAACTTTAAACCAATGAGTAAAGAGATGAGAGAGCTTGCTGAAAAAGCGGGTTTTATCTTTTGGGAGAATGTATCATGGAAACCATTTGGTGCAGAAATCGATTGGTCGTGTGACTATTCAGAAGACCTCAAAAAATACACAGAATTAGTAGTCCGTAAATGTATTGAAATTTGCGAAAAGGGAACACCTACGCAAACCACAAGCTTTGGTGCCTCTCAGGATATCAAGAACCACTTTGGTTTAAAATGAATACTTTAGTACTACTGTTGCTTTCACGCAACATAGGGGCTTGACATTTTCCGTGGGTTTGTTATAATAGACCCATGATGAGAAAAAAACGAAACGATAGAAATCACGTCCTGTATCGTGTTATTTGCACGGATACTGGCGATTCTTATATTGGTCTAACAGTTGCTCAAGGTCAGGCTTTTCTCCGCTCTGTAAAAGTGCGGTGGCAAAAGCATGTATCACGGGCAATGTGTGAAGAAAAATCTTGGACTATGTGTGAATTCCTTCGGTCAAATACCGATGCCGAATATCGTTATGAAGTTCTCGAAATTGTCCGTGGTCGTAAACCTGCTCACCAACGTGAACGGGAATTAATCTCGGAATTGTCTCCTACTCTAAATACATTTTAAAGGATAAAAATGTTTGCTGTAATCAAAAAAAATCGGAGTGATACTCACCCTATCATTCTTTCAGTTTTTAAAAAACTTTCCGATGCT
>Ga0209596_1003625_pt1 | contig 12091 bp, 19 predicted proteins | sample M_130807_MF_Meta_FD_187314 | JGI IMG/M metagenome (GOLD analysis project Ga0209596, IMG submission 187314) | Freshwater microbial communities from Lake Montjoie, Canada to study carbon cycling - M_130807_MF_MetaG (SPAdes) (version 2) | ecosystem: Environmental > Aquatic > Freshwater > Lake... | reverse complement strand
GTCGGGTTTAACAAGAGTGCTGCACTCAAGTTGAATAGCCTAGATAAACGAGAGCTTCTATCCCTGTGGATAACACTGTGGATAACTTACCCACAAGCTGCGCTTCGGGTGAATACTCTATGCGTGTTAGAAATTAAAAGTTTAACAAGAGAAAAGGACAGTAACCATGACACAAGATGAAATCATTAAGATGGCTAGACAGGCGCAAATGCCATTTTATTGGCGTACAGGTGAAATCACATACTTGGACAAACTTGAAGCCTTTGCCAAGCTAGTAGCACAGCATGAGCGTGAGGCGTGTGCAAATTATTTATATGAAGCATCAGAAGCGGCAAAAGATGTTGACCCACAAGGGTTTGTCTGGAGAGTCGTTAAAGAATCTGCCGATGCCATCCGAGCAAGGGGACAAGCATGATTGACATTCTTAAAGCTAGAAAGGACAAGCTAACCCGTGCCTACAAAGCAAACCCCCAACTCGCTACATACGCAAGACTGCGTGAAGTTACCCTCTTACTCAACAAGCTATATCAGCATGACAAAAGGTCAAGCACAGAAGGTACTGGCGATGCAGAGAGAGGGGATACGCCAACACCCGTCAACAGTGCTGCAAGCCCTAGTAGTTCTCGGGGATGGCGTAAACGTCAAATAAATAATTTAAAGGAAGGAGAAATAAACACTTGACAAACTCTAATCACATAACTGTATAATCACCACTGAGCATGTTGCTCTCAACAAAACGGAAAGGTAGTCACCCATTATGAAACTGTGTATCAACTGCAAGTTCTACCATCAGGTAGGCGTAGAAAAAGAGAAGACGCATTTAGCAAAATGCACAGCTCTCTCTGTCATCTCTCCCGTAGACGGGAAACCAACCCCCATAGACCAACTTGAATGGTGCAGCGTTATGCGTATGCCCCACAACAAAGACTGCGGCCTAGCTGCGCTACTCTTTACAGAAAAGGAAAGTAACCATGTCTGACTTCTCCCCCGAAACCCGTAATTCTGCTTGGTGGTCAGGCGATAGTCGCAAGGCTGCCAACGGTAAAGCCAACGAAGTCATCCTCACTAAGCTGGGCATGATGGACATACCCGACCTGTCCGGCATAGAAGCAGTACAGATGGGGCATGTACTAGAACCCGTCATAGGTAGGTTAGCTCAGAACAAGTTAGGTGTTGAGCTGCACAAAGTAGAGGAAGCTCTGACACACAAAACAGAACCGTGGCTGCGTTCTCACTTTGACTTTGCAGGAACAGAGAACGGAAAAACAATCCTCGTGGAGTGTAAAAATTACAATGCTCAAGTACGCAATAAGTTCGATGCTGAATCTGGAGTTATTCCTACTGCTGACTTTGCTCAGCTTGTCCACGAGGCGGCGGTTTTTGGTGTTGAAAGGATTTACTTGGGCGTGCTTTTTGGTGGTCAAGAGTTTGTCCTCATTCCTTATAACATTACGGAAGCTGACAAAACGATGCTGATTACCGACATGGCTCAGTACTGGGCACGTGTCCAAACAAAGCAGCCCCTCCCGCCAGAGAATACTGAACAAGTAAAGGCGATGTACAGACATGATGATGGCAATGCGAGAGAAGCCTCACAAGCGGTAGAGGAAGCCTGCCGCACCCTAGCCCTCATCAAGAGTGAAATAAAGTCCCTAGAAGCCCGTGAAGAGGCTTACCAGACCTTGATACAAGGTTACATGCAGGATAAAGCCCTGCTGACGGCTGTTGACGGGAAAATCTTAGCTACTTGGAAGAACGCTAAATCCAGTAACAGGTTCAGCGCCAGCTTGTTCCAGAGTGCCATGCCTGACATTTACAAGCAGTTTGAAGTAGAAACCCCCGGCTCACGCCGCTTCTTGGTGAAAGGTTAATCATGTCAAATCTAGTTCCATTTTCAGAAGTACAAGCAATGGCAGAAGTCGCTGCTGGTAGCAAGATGTTCGGGTTTAAGAACCCTCAAGAGGCGATGGCAATCATGCTCTTATGCCAAGCAGAGAACCTGCACCCAGCAGTGGCTATGCGTGACTACCATGTCATACAGGGTAGACCTGCTCTAAAGGCAGACGCAATGCTTGCAAGGTTTCAACAAGCTGGTGGCAGCGTACAGTGGAAGGACTACACAGATGAGAAAGTCACGGGCATATTCAGCCATCCTGCGGGTGGAACTCTTGAAGTTAGCTGGACACTTGCAAAGGCGAAAGCTATTGGTATTGCAAGTAAGGACAACTGGAAGAACTATCCCCGAGCAATGCTGCGTGCACGAGTTGCCAGTGAGGGTATTAGAAGCGTCTACCCCGGCTGTGTTGTGGGTGTCTACACGCCAGAGGAAGTACAGGACTTTACGCCTACACCAGCAAAAGATATGGGCACAGCAGAGAGGGTAGATATACCTGATTTGCCAGAGGAAGCGTCAGGTGCTTTCAAGCTCTATATCCCCGGCAATGACGCACCCTATGATGCCTACCACACCAAAGACTTCTGGGTAGAGGGCTATGTTGGTATGGTTGCTCGTATCCACAAAGCTGACAAGCTGCCAGATGATGTGAAGGCAGAGAAGCTGGACGGTCTTAAAGCAGTCAACATGAACATGCTGGAGAGCTTGGACAGTATTCAGAAGATAAAGATTAGGTCTTTGCTTGTAGAAGCGGGAGTAACCCTCAGCCCAAAGCCCGAGCAGTCCCCACGGGATTATCCCGGCACGGGACACAGCGAGGAAATATTCTGAGCCATCTCACCAACATAGGGCCACTCACACCCCGTGATGCCCTAGAACACTATGGGAGCTTCAGACTTGCAGCACATATCGAATTTCTGCGCAGGCAGGGACACCATATCTTTACAGAGATGGTTAAAGAAGGTGGGCGAGAGTATGCCCGTTATCACTTACGAAAGGCCAAAGATGAGTAACTTACACAAAGAAAGACCCGGCAAAGGGGTTATGTATTGGGAGTTTGAAGAGAACCGCAAATCTGCTGACGCACCTGACTTTAAAGGTTTTCTCATACTGGAGATGGATTACAAAGCAGGGGAGAAGCTCAAACTTGGTGCGTGGAAAAAGCCTACCAGTAGAGGTGTAGACCTGCTGTCTTTGTCTGAAGATAACTGGAGCAAGAAGCAGCGGGAGACTCCCCGTGAAGTGCAGCCAAGCTATGAGAAGAAAGCTACGTTTACAAAACCTAAAGCCAGCGATGACTTTTCTGGTGACGTGCCCTTCTGATGGCTACTAAAACATCACCCACTCAGCGGTCACTGGCGTACCTGCGTGAGCAGGGTTATCTGGTGGAGATAGTTGAACACTGGAATCCTTTTGCACGTGTGCGTAAAGACCTCTGGGGGTGGTGCGATTTATTATGTTTACGGGGAGAGGAGATACTGGCTGTGCAGGTAACCGCATCTGGTGTCTCCTCCCGTATTAAAAAGATACAAGAAAGTGAGACTGTCTTATGGGTCAGGAAAGCCAACATCAAAATTCATATCCACGGCTGGAGGAAATCAGCCAAGACGGGGAAGTATGTTCTGAGAGTAGAGGACATATCTTAGCTCTCATCAACCTCACCATCAAAGAAATCTGGGACTTGGCTTACAGGTCAGGTTTTGAAGATGGCATGTCATTCATAAGCAAGGACTAATCATGGCAACAAAGAAAGTAATCAAGAAAGCAGAACCAGTTAAGAAGACACGTGCTGCCAAGCGCAAGCACCTGTTTGTTACAACACCTATGTATGGCGGCATGACAACTGGATTCTTTTGTCAGTCGCTAGTACCACTGCCGGGCTTGTTGAAAGAGAAAGACATTGACGTATCTTTCTCATTCATGTTCAACGAAAGCCTCGTGCAGCGTGCCCGTAATGGCCTCGTACACGGGTTTATGCAGAGGAAGGAATGCACTCACCTGATGTTCATTGACGCAGACATTCGCTTTAATCCTGCCGACATTATCAGCATGATGGAAGCAGACAAAGACATTATCTGCGGGATATATCCTAAGAAGGAAATCAACTGGAGAACTGTGGACATGGCTGTAAAGAAAGGCTATCCCCCAGAGCATCTCAAGCATTTCACTGGCAGCATGGTGGTGAACCTTGTTGACTACAAAGGAGAGGTGACTGTGGCTCGGGACAAGCCTATTGAGATATTTGCCGGGGGTACAGGGTTTATGCTGATTAAGCGTAAAGTGTTTGAAAAGTTAAAGCCAGTGGTAGCCAGCTACATCAATGATGTGGGCGACACCTCTGGTCAAATGAAAGCTGACCGCATCTCTGAATTCTTCCCCGTATTTATTGAGAAAGAAACAGAGCGACTCCTCTCTGAGGATTATGCGTTTTGCAAGATTGCCCGTGATAACGGCATCAAGATATACGCAGCCCCGTGGGTGTCGCTAGGACACTTTGGGACATACTTGTTTGAAGGCGGTCTACTGCCAGCGCCTTAACGCTTAGCGGTCTTCGCAGCTCTCTTGAAAGCCTTGGCAGTGGGATAACCTTTCTGCCCGGGTTTTTTTGCTGGCTTACCAGCTTTACGTCTTTTGTTGATGTTGTAGTAAAGACCACGTTTGGCTTTAGGTGTTTTCATCTGCATCCCCATCTCTTTCTTGCTGCTTTCCCTCTTTCGCCTGTCCAGCTCTTACTTCTGGCACAGAATGATTTATGTCTCGGCCCGGACTTCGTTGGGGCTTTTAACTTGCTGCCAGTGGCTTTGTTGTACTTAGCCCTGCCTTTAGCAGTCAGACCACCGCCAGCCCTGACAGATTGCTTCTCACCCCTGCCAACAGAGAGATTAGGCTTCTTTCTAGGCATAGTTTCTAGTCCCCTGTTTGTCAATGATAAGCACTTGCTTGCGTGGTGCAGCGCCAGCCGTATTGGGAATGCTCACGTGCGTCCAGCGGTCAAACTCACGAATAAGCTGGTCGTAAGCTAAGCCAGAGGCCATGATGGTCTTCACTACTTCGTCAGGGGTTAGTTGAGGTATTCGGATGTCCACAGCACAACCAATACGATGCTGGCTAGTATCTTTAGAGCCAACAGCGTCATTGACTTGCTTGCTTCTAAAGCCTGAGTTAACCATAACGGGTCTTCCTCCCAGAGCAGATTTGACTTCTTCAAGGAAGGCTGCGAGTCTTTTGAGGTTTTCCAGTTCCGCATCATTTGGCGTATTATCATATTCACGATGGTCGGTATGCGTTAGCTCATCAAGAGTAAAGTGTTCAGATAAGTTCATCTCTTAACCCTGTCTGCAATCTTCTCCATAGTCCTGCCACCAAAGTAGAAGGACATGACCAGCATACCCCACTGCCCCAGTAGTTCTACGTATGCCCCACGTGTCTCAAAATCAAAGATGGAAGCGATGGCAAAGCCAGAATAGGCCACCAGAAGGAATATAAGCGTCATAGGGCGTATATTTTTGGAAAGCCAACTGTCACTAGCCATGTCAGCTTCAACTCGTCTGGTGACGTTTTCCTGCTCAACCTCAAACAGTTTGGTTTCGTTAGCCATCTTTGCTAACTCACCATCTTGCGCCAGCTTGGTTAACTCCAGCTGCGCCCGAGCTTTTGCCTCTGGGTCTGGAATGAGCTTGTCAATGAGCTTGCCGCCCACCTGTAGTAATGCGTCTAGTCCCATCATTTCTTATCATCCTCATTTGACATTAGTTTGATACCACTCAGGAAGCCAATCATGCCGCCGATAAGTGTAGAAAAAGCGGGTGAAATCATCTTGAAGATTTCTGCGTTGTCCACTTCCTTGGCCCACAATCCAAGGAGAAAGGCTGTGACCATAGCCAAAACGGAAATGCACAGAGTCGTGCTTACCATCAAGGTTACGTACAGTGTCATTCTTTCTTTTGTGTCTGGCATGTCTGGTTTCTTGGTCATACATAAATATCCAACTTGCGATGGGTAAAAATTTCTAACTCCAGCACATTCTTTTGTGCCTTCTTGTTGTACAACTCTACCTCTAACTCGTCTACCTTGTCTTTGGCTTTCTTATACTTTATTGCTGTATCAAGTTCTGCCTGTAAACGCTCAGCCCTGCGGTCAGCTGCATCCAACCTATCTGGGTAACCAGTAGCATCCACCATTGGATACCATTTGTGCAGGGTAATCATTTTTTTTCACGTTTAATCGCTTCTTCATACCCTCGCAAAATTAACGCTCTAGTTTCTGCCGAATCCGCTGTTCCCGCCCATTGTGCCAAATTATTCCAAATAATTACATAGTCGCTTGATTTGCAATACAGCTCATTGTTTTTAAGCCACGCAATCATTTGCTGATGCCGTTCTGACGGATTGTGTATCCTATAACCTATTGCGTATAACTCATATACGCCGCACCTACTTTGAGCAGATACAAGCAACGATGCGGTAAGCAGCGCAATGACAACCCACCGCATCACACATCACAATCCCTCGCCGGGTGTTACATAAACGATTGCTGTACCCGTAGAAACAATAGCAGAAACATACAGCGAAGCTACATTCGTTGATTGTTTGGGCGCAGTAAACACTACAGTCTGGTTGTTGTGCAAGATTGTTCCGTATGCTGGCGTTCCCGCTACAGGGATTACCGCATCATCTGTAGAACCCGTACCCAAACGAATAAACACTTCAGCTGCCGTACCATTGTGAATTCTCACTTGATTGCAAGGACTGTCAGACAAAATGGATACCGTATTAGCCGTGGTTGATACGTTAATACGGGTAGTCTTACCTTGCGCTTGAAAGGCAATGTTGTTCGCCATGATTAACTCTTCTTGCTACCACCAGATGTAGGTGATTGTTTGCGTGTAAAGTAGTCGTTAGGCTCATTGTTCTTGAAGTTCCACACGGGATTAAAGCCACCGGAAGGCAGCTTGCCGGGACTAAACTCACCCCTAGGGCAGAGCTTATCTTCAATCATGCCGGATGAAATACCGGCTACAACTTTAACCGTCTTTACTTTGGGAATGTACTGCATTACTTTTCTCCTTTATGCCTACCGTAAGATAAGCGAAAACCACATAAATTGCTAGTGTCGCCACTCGCTCCCACCCCCCTGCCCACAGTGTGTAGCAAGTCAGGCCACACGAACTCAGCAGAGCCACTATGGTAATTAAGCGGTCTGAGATGACCCCTAACGCTAAACGAATGATTTGGATTGATTCCACGGTTATACCCCCTTAATGTTGGAATAACCATATTATCACTTCTCTTCATCATCGTCTAACCCAAACCCAGAACCCCACTCGTCATCACTCATTTTGAGCTTCAGCTGCTCAAGTTTGAGAGCACGGTCAAGAATCTTAGTCTTGTCTGTCAACGATGCGGTTTCATCCAGCATGGTTGATTTCAGCAAGTCAGAGATTGCTTTCTCTAGGTCTGGGTTAATACCCTTGTCTTTTCTAGCCATTACCGTTTTGTCTTGCGATAGTCTTTGCGAGGCGCTTTAGGAGCTAGCGCACGCTGAGCATCTCTGCTGCCACGTAACTCATTCTCCCCACCTCTGCGGGTATCTCTCTCTTCCAAAGTTTCTTTTCTGTTTTCGCTCATGTTCACTCCTTAAAAACGGGGTTTAGCAGAACCAACACTACCGCTTCTGTTTAGCACATCTGAAGATGATTGTTTGGGCATAGCGGCTTGTCCAGCGCTAACTGCCATACCTCCCACAGGTTGAGCAGTAACACCAATGATGGCATTCTTAACAGCAGTCTGCAGCATGTTTAACTTAGCTGGCTCACCTAGAGCAGAGTTGGCAATAGCTTGTAGCTGGGCTTCCAAACTACTTAGCTGCTCTGGTGTCATTAACTTGGCTTCACGCAAACTGGGCGCTACATCTTCACGAAATGCACGCACAGAACTGACAAGTCCTGACGTTGCTCTGTCTGCCATGATTTGCCGCACAGCTTCTGCCACCGCTTCTTTGCCGCCTTTTGCTGACGCTAGGATAGGGCCAACTTCTTTCCACACGGAAGGTTTGCCAGATAAGAATATCTCCCGCACACGTGCAGCAGGGTTCTTGTCTCCAAGAATAGTCTCTACACGCTTCTGAGCTTCTGCCGTGATAGCGCCAGCTTCTTTCTCGCCAGCAGCCAAAGCCTTTTCTCCCGCACGTAACACGGTAGGCTCACGAGACTCCAGAATCTTGGCAGCAGTTCCCGTCTTGCCGGACACACGTTCAGCACGCTCAAGAGTAGACAAGTAACTACTTACTTTTGATTTAACTTCTGGCAATGACTCTAGCCAATCACCATTCTTGTTCATCCAATCTTTCACGCCTTTTGCGTTCTTGTCACGCAACTGACGAGCAGTAAAGTCGGAGGCGGCTTGTGTGACCAGCGCACGGTCACCACCTGTTAACTCCAGCAAGTCAGCGACAGACTGCTTGGAATTAAAGTAGTCGTTAGGCAATGATGCCGCATCTGTTTTGTATCGGCTAGGGTCAAACCTGTCTGCTGCCGTGGCTTTCTTACCCGCCTGAGACTTGTATTTGTCTAGCAAACGAGAAGCAGCTTCGTAGCCACCTTGCAAGTCATCGTGAGCTTGTCCAGCAAACTTAGATTGAATGTCGCTAATTTTCTTGTAATAAGTTCTAGCAATGTCAGCACCAATAGCGCTGTAACCTTCTACCTCTTTACCAAACGCAACATCACCCAATCGCCTACGCACATCATCTAGCGCCTCAAAGGCAGTAGGGAAAGTTTTGTAAGCTGGGTTACCGTTGGTGTCAATTCCAATCTGCACCTTCTGGTCAGCAACAGCTTCATAAATGTTTCTGTAAGCGCTCTTTACGCCCGGCTCTGTAACCTTTGCCGTAGCTTGTTCTCTAGCCTCTTTGCCAATCAAAAGTTTAGCTTTTAACTCAGTCAGCAATGATTGATACTCTGGCAACTCTTTTACAAACTTGCCAGCAGTTTCTTTTTCTGCAACAGCTGCATCACGAATAGCTTTCTGAGCCTCGTACTGAGCAGACCTTGCTTCTGTCATTTTGCCAAACAACGACATGATTTTCTGGCGTAGCGTGCTGCCAACATCAGAAGCCTCACGCTCTTGACCAATCTGGGCACGTGCTGCTTGTGCTTCGCCAGTAGTTTGCGCACCAATCTCAGTAGTCTTTTTGCCAGCCAAGCGCATCTTCTCTGCTTGTGCTTCTGCTTGTTGCTGAGCTATTGCCGCATCTGATTTACGCAAAGCCGCACGGCCTTCCGCTTCTTTGGTAATGTCAGCAGCACCAGTTTTTAGCGCACCATATAAAGATTCTTGAGCTTGACCGGGTGCGCCAGTTCCACGAAATTCATCCAGCTGCTTTTTAATGTAATCACGCTGAGAGGGAGATAGTTGTGCAGAATCAAGCCCCAAGTCATCTGCCAACAGTTGTACGCCCTTGACAGGCTCAATACCTAGTAGCTTCCGTGAACCATACTTGATGGCCTCAGTGATGGTTTTGATAAAAGCAGGGCCAACAATACCGCCAGCAAGTTCAGCAGCAAACACGGCTGGAGGACGCATCCCACGGGACTCTGCCATTTGTCCGGCAATGTCGCCCGTCATGCCGCCAATGCCGCCGATACCAGCTTCTGTGCCACGCATCCCACGCATTTGTTTGCCAGCCGCTTGGAGGCCATAACCTGCAGCTTTTGTGTACGGGCTAGGAATCATAGAGATACCTTTGCCAGCCAGTTGCGTTAATTCTGGGGCAGCAGCGCCCATGATTGTCCCGCCCAGACCAGCCTCACCAAACTGTTTTAAACGCTCAGTAGGTGTCTTTTCTTTTTTGGGCGGCTCTACATCTGCGGAAGGTGCGGGTGCGCTTACTTCCTCACCGCCAAAACGGGAAGTTGGTATTTGCTCAACAAGTTCACCGCCAAATCTTGCCATTATTTTGCCTTTGGTTTCTTGTACAACTTACCGTCATCTGGGTCAATGTATTCCGCACCCGCTGGCAGCGCATCAAACTCAGCTTGTGATTGTGGCTTGGGATAATCTCCAGACCTGACAAGAGGGTCTCGGCGCTCGGGAATGCCGTATACCCGTGTGTAGACTTCTTCAGGTGTAGCGTAACGCTCCAGCTTTTTCATCAGCATCTCTTTTGTGGCTTTTTGGTCTTCCGTGTATGTGGGAGAGACTTCAATAGCAGCTTTGAGTTTAGCGGATAAGTCAGAGAACTTGTAAGCAGCATTGCCAAGAGTGTCGTTAGGGCCAACAGATAACAAGGTTTCAATCTTGTTGATTGTTCCCGCATCTGGTTTGTAACCACCGTTAAGCACGTAAGCCATCTCAAGCGCAACACCAGACATGGCGGTGTTGTAATTACGTTGCTGCTCTTCAGTAAAGTATTGACCAATCTGACGCTGTACTTCAGAAGGAATGCTGCCTTTGCCGACAACACCACCCAGCGCACCGCCACCAGTTGTCAAACCAATCTGCTCAATCAACTCCATACTACGCAACACTTCATTGCTGGAACGGTAAACAGTATTGGCATAACGCTCATTGGTTGCGCTACGTGAACCAACTTGTTTTAAATTCTTAGCCTCTATTTTTGCTTGAGCAAGACGCTCTGTTTGCGCCATTCTTTCTCTTTGATGGCGCTCACGCTGTGCAGCCTCTTCTTTGCGGGCTTTCTCAGCAAGCTCATCTTGACGGGCTTTTTGCTCCATCTTCAAAGCAGACTCTGCACCCTTCTGAGATTCGTCAACCAGCTTGTAAGCTCCCATTAAGTCGCCTTTGCGAAGCTGAGCTTTCACAATGTCACTGCCAGCTTTGGACGCAGCCAGTTCAGCAGCCGCCATTCCAGCTTCTTTGTTGGTAGAGGCTAACTTAACAGCATCATCCATCTCTTTACGAAACTCTTGATGCTTTTGGAGCATGGTTTTAAAGTTAGCGTCAAACTCATTACGCTCTTGCTTGTACAAATCCATGCGGCCTTTACGGTAGCCTTCCATCATGCCGTTCATAGCGCCCATAGCACGTTGACCAGCCATCTTGCCACCACCGCCCACAACCATGCCAATCACGCTGATGACAGAAAACAAACCAGCTATGTCGTTTGCAGTGTCTTTGGTAGGAATAAAAGCGGGTAAAGGCTCAACTTCTAATTTCTTTTGATAGTCTTCTTTGGCTTGCTTTTCAGCTTTAAATAAATCTTCTTGAGCTTTTTGTTTACCCGTAGCAAGCACTTGTGACTGAGCTTGAGTTGCTTTGGCAATATCACCCTCTGCCCCAGCAATTTGCGGTTGCAGTTCTGCCTTACGTTGCATGTAAGGTTGTTGAATGCCTAATGCAGCTTCAAAGCCAATACGCCCCGCCTTGGGGACTTCTGGTGCTTTGGGTAGTATTGCTAGTTCTTCAGCCATATTAACCTCTTGCTCCCGGTGTCATGCCAGAGGCAATGTACGCCATGTTCTGATAGAACGAGTTGTTAATGCCCTGCACGTACCTGTCAGCTTCCATGCCAGTTTTAATAGCACCAAGAGCAATGTTGTCGCCAATACCGGAGAGCTTGAGGCCGTAATCATATTGCTGTGATAACAGCTGCTGGCGCAGTTGCTCCACTTGCATCTGAGCTTGGGCAACACCCACACCACCTCTACGCTCAACACCCTGCGCTGCTTGTGCTTGTGCGGCTTGCAGAGATTGCATCCCCTGTGGGGTTAACTCACCACGTTGTGCTTGTGCTTGTAACTCTTGGCCTTTTTGCTGATAAGGCGTAGCCAATGTTTGCATTTGCTGTGCGCCAGCCTGACCAGACTTGGCAGCGGCTTTAGCGCCTCTTGCACCCAGCAATCCCATTACTCCAGCAATGCCGAGACGTTTCATTGTGTCTTCACTGATACCGCCTTTAGGAGCTGCTGTAGGCTCTTTGCCAAGCCCTGTTAACTCTTGTTGGGCACGTGCAAGGTCAGCCGCAGATGTTGGGGCTTGCGGTGTTGGCTCTGGAAAGCTAGACAACTGAAAATCTGTTCCAACAGCTCCAGATGTTGTGGGCGGGCCAGCATACGACAAACCTTCTGGCGTAAACGTAGTGATAGCTTCAGAACCGTAATCACCACCACCAGAAAAGTCGCTAGTTCCGGCAGATGGCTGGTAGTCCTCAATAGAACCAACATCATCCTCAAAAGAC
>Ga0209596_1003624_pt1 | contig 12093 bp, 9 predicted proteins | sample M_130807_MF_Meta_FD_187314 | JGI IMG/M metagenome (GOLD analysis project Ga0209596, IMG submission 187314) | Freshwater microbial communities from Lake Montjoie, Canada to study carbon cycling - M_130807_MF_MetaG (SPAdes) (version 2) | ecosystem: Environmental > Aquatic > Freshwater > Lake... | reverse complement strand
TATTGGTGCTCAACAACAAACTATGGGACAAGCTGATATTCAAAGTTTACTACAAGCAGGTGGAGTGCAAAGACAATTAGCACAACAAACTTTAGATGCACAACGTGCTACTGAATTACAAAGAGCATATGAACCTTTCCAAAGAGCAGAGTTTGTTAAAAATATTTATGCTGCAGGTCCTACATCACAATCAGGAATTACAGCAGCAACAACACCAACAGTTAATCCATTAGCACAAACAGTGGGTACAGGTATAGGAGCATATTCAGTTTATGCTAATTTAAATCAACCAAAGACAACAAAATAGCTTAGGAATGATTAATGAATGACCCAGTATTACACCGTAAATTTTTTAGAGAAAAAGCTTTAAGAGTAGGTGCATTAAAACCAAGAAGATATCAACTAGGTGCTGGTCCAATGGGAGTAGCTCCAATAACGCCTGAAGGACCTTCTTATAATCCTTACACAACTAAAACAGTTGATGGTAAAGTTTATTCATTAGATAGAATGGGTAATGTTGTAAAAGTAGATTACTTACCCGCAGTTTCAAATCCACCAGCACAAGGAATGAGTAAATTGTTTCAGGGTTTAGAAGCAATTGTAGATCCTGCAAGTGCTAGTGAAAGAGGAACATATAGAAAAGTTGGTCAAGCAATTTTTAATCCAGAAACATATAAAACAATTGGTAGAGGAATTAGTACAGGAATTAAAGGTATAGGTAATATAGCAAAACAAGCTCCTGGTTATATAGCAGTAGAAGAAGCAGCCAATATAGCAGGGGTACCTGGAGAAGTAACTGTTCCTGGTTTAATAGCTTCTGGATTTGCAGACACTGCAGCGGCAAGAGCTGCTTTTCAAGGAGCAGGAATAAAAAATTTATTAGGTAGAAGTGCTGTAAGAGCGTTGGCTTCACCTGCAGTATTAGCTACGGCTGCGAATCCTTATGTGCTTGGAGCTGGAATAGTTGCTGCTCCTTTTGTTGGAGCAAAGATGCTTAATGATTACAGAATGGCAAATGATCCAGAGTATGCAGCATTAATAGAAAAACAAAAAAGAGAAGGAATACCGGGAGAACCTACAACGGATCCAGAAACATCTTTTATGATGTATGGCCCACCACAAAAATTAAATTTAAAAGATATAACTTCTCAAGATGGAGGAACAGGTGCAGGGGGAACACCACCGGGAAGAACACCACCAGCAGGAAGTGATTTTTCTAATGAGGGAGGTGTATCACAACCATTAGTAACTCCAGCAGGAACAGTTGCACCATTAGGAGATTTTCAACCAAAAGAAGATACTTTTACTACAAACTTAGAAGACAGTTCTAAAGAATTAGCAGATAAAACTAAACCAGGGTTACCTACACCAAAAGGACAAACTAAAGAACCTGGAGTATTTGATAAGTTAGGAGACTTTGCAAGGACCGCTTCTGGTAATGCTTTCTTATTAAAATTTGCAGCTGGTTTATTATCAGGTAAAGGAAATTTTGGAGAAGTATTAGGTAATGCATTAAACCCTGCAGTTGATTTATTTGCAGCATATAGATTAAAAGAACAAGAATTAGATACTAAACTTATTGAGGCACAAAGAAAAGCTGCTTCAGAAGCAAATAAAGATTTAAAAATAAATGTAGGAAGTTATCCATTACAATTAAAAGATGGAACAATTTCACAAGTTCCTGCTTTTCAAAATGATAAAACAAAAGAAACAAGTTACGTATATCAAGGAAAAGAATATAAAGTACCTGTAAATGAAATAGGTCAATTTTCATTAAAGAAAGCAGACACGGATGCCAATACTGTTAAATTAATTGGTAAAGTAGGTGATAACATTGCTGCAAATGCATTAGTTACAGATTTACTATTACAAGATCCACAAACATTAGGTACTTCAGGAGCTGCTAAATATTTATTTAGTAGAGTGGTAGGTGTTGCGGGAGCAGTTGGAGATTTAGGAAAGTCAGTTAGTTATAAAGATATTATAGATGTTAACACAGGAGAAATAGTTACAGGAGTTGAAGCAAAAAGAATGAGAGATCTTGGTACAAAAATAGATGATAAATTTAAAATAATATCAAAAGATTTTCAAAATTTAGATGAAGGTACTAAAGCAATTTTAGCTAAAAACGGAGTTACTGCACAAACATTAAAATATTTCTTAGCTAATGCATTTAAAGATGAAGATAGATTAACAAACAGAGATTTAGAATATATTGATAAAATTACTAATATTTTAACTCCATTTAAAGATGGCGCTTTGGTTCAAGCAGAATTAAGAGAAGTACAAAGTTATCTTAAAAACAAACAAGAAAATTATGTAAGACAATTAAGACGACAAGGATATGATGATTATTCTATTGCAAAAGAAATGTATGGAACAATTGGTGGAAATGCTGGACTTGGATTAATAACAACTACTCCTAAAGCCCAACAAGGTAAAGTAGATTTTAAAGAAAAATCTATAACAGATATTAACAATGCTTTAGCAAACCAATATGGAATTAAAGGATAATTATGGCGGAACAAGTTCCAAATGTTATAGGAAGTTTACAAAATAAATTAAATGAGCAATCATTTAATCCTGGAGAATATTCAAACGAACAGTTACAAGTAATTGATGGTCTTTTAGAACAAGGAGTTTTGAAAGGTCCTAGAATGGGAGAGATTGTAAAAACTTTTTCAGAAACTCAAAGAACAATAGCCAAAGAAAAAGAATTTGCAAAAGACCCATTAGCTGTTGCGCTAGAAAATAAATCAGTATTCAAAGGTGATATAACAGGATTAATTCCAACTAGACCTGGTGCAGAATTTGTTGGAGACATAACAGGATCTTTAATTCCTTATATTAGAAACAGGGATTTATTAATTAATTCTTTAAGCAAACCTAATTCAGCTCAAGGAACTTTGTTTGCAAAAGGTGCTACAGAATTAGCAGATTACATAGAAAAAATTCCAGGATTAGGAAAAAAATTAAAATTTACAAGAGGTGTTTTAGGAGCTGTTGGTAGAGCTACTGACGCAGTAGTAAGTGGAAAATATCAACAACTTGCTAAAGTAGAAGCAATGTCATTAGCTGGAGGAGCGCTTGGAGCAGGTTTAGGAGTTCAAGCATATGATCTTGTTAATAAATCTGTAGGTAAAGATTTAGCTATAGCAATTCAAAGTGATTTAGCAGAATTAAAACCACAAGAAGTTGAAAGCGATACTACATTAGCTACTATTGAGGCAATGAAAAATTCTTTGTTTTGGGGTGGAGTAGGAACTGCAATGTTACCAGTATTGGGTATGGCGGGCAAAGGAGTTAAAAGTTTATTTGGAGCTAAAGGACCTAAGGCTTTAGAACTAGCTCAATATGCTCAGGAAAAAGGATTACCTCTTCCTTTAATTGCTGGAATAGATAAAGGACCTTTATCTTATTTTGCTAAAACATTTTTTAAAACTATAGGGGTATTTCCATTTGTATCTAAAATTGGGGATCAAGCATTAAGACAGGCAGAAGAAAAAGTAGGTAAAGCTTTTTTAGAAGATTTAATGGTTGGAGCGCCTATAATGAAAACAAGCGCTTTATCTGTTGCAAGTTTAGCTCAGTTTAAAAATAATTTTGAAAAACATGCTAATTTAATTAGTTCTAATTATACAGCATTATTTAATAAAGCAGATGATGTGGGTAATCCTGCTGTTATAAAATTAAATAAAACAAAAGAAGTTACAGCTGATTTTATTAATGAACATAAAAAGTTTTTACCGGCTATAGATGGTTTAGGTGGAAACTATGCACCAGTAAAAAAAGGTGTATATGAATTATCAGAACAAGTTGATCCGCTGTATCAATTAATAGATGCCATTCAAGGAACTTCTGTAAAACCGTTTACATTTAAAGAATATGCTGGTCTTCAAAGACTATTAACAAAAGCAGTACAACAAACAAAATACTTTGATGTTAGAAAAAGTTTATTTTCATTAAGAGAAGCTTTAGAAAACGATCTAACAGAATCTTTTGGAAAATTAAATAAAACATCTTTACTGGATGATGCTACGGTAAAAACAAGTTATGAAGCAACTTTAAAAACAAATGGTCAACAAGCTGCAGATGCTTACTTAGATAAAGTATTAGTTGACGCTCAATCATTAAATTCTGGTCTAAAAGAAGCTAATACAATATTTAGTAAAACTTTAGCTTTCTATGACAAAAGTGTAGCAAGATCTTTAGCTCAAGGCTTTGATAAAACTTTATTTACCAATAAACAATTAAATGGAATTACAGGAATAGAAGCAATAAGCCCTACTAGATTGTTTGATGTTATTGAAAAAAATGTATTTAAGTCTGGAGATGCTGATGCTGTTGAACAATTAAAAGGATTATATGGATACAATACAAGCAAAGAAGGTAAAGAAATGTTCAACAGGGCATTTAATAGATATATGTATAATTCTTTTATATCTTCTTTTGGATCTAAATCATTTACTCCTGGAGGTGTTTTTGAATTTGTAGAAAATGCAATAACAAAATCTCCTAAATCAACAGTTGCAACAGATGTAATGAGAAAATTAGGACAAGAAGATTTTGCTGCAGCAAGGGGATTTACAGTTAAAGATGCATTAGATGGAAAAGGTAATGAAGTAATTGATATTAAGTTTGGTAAAGATGATTTTGCAGAATTTAGTTCAAGTAAATTTATTCAAAACCTTGGTCAATTTGGTAATCCTAAAACAGTTCAGGAATCTAGAAGAATGTTAGCAACAGCGTACGGTGGTGGTAAGCAAGGAGCGGAAGCTTTAAATAATTTAGAAAGATTTATTAGATACACAAAAGCATTAGAGGACGTTCCTATATCTGAAACTTCTTCTTTCTTACAAAGAAGATTAACACTTGGAGGAAGCTCCGCGATATTAGGAGGTTTTGTATTAGGAGGAGGTGGTATTGCTAGCGGTAATATATTTGCACCATTGATATTCTTATATTTATCAACAAGAGGAGGTAAAATATTATCTGATCCTACATCTTTAAGATATATGATGGATGCATTATCTCCTGAAGAAAGAATTGTAAAAGCTGCAGGGGAAGTCGGAACTAAAAAAGTTTTAGGTGTTCCTGTAACAACAGGAGAAACAAGAGCTAGAGCATTTGCTAGATTTGCAAACTATTTGGCTGACGAAGAACAAGATTTACCAAAAGTAGATCCAAAAAATATTAAACCAGAAGAAATTATTCAAAGATTACAAAATACTCCTACAAGAGTTCCTAAACAAGGATTTAAACTTTCTGATTTTCCTAAACAAGAAAGAGAAAGAATGTTCCCAGAATTATCAGCTAAGGAATATGCTCCACCCACATATAATTTAGAAGCAGATGCATTTAGAAATGCTTATGTACAAGGTAATACAAGAGCATTAACAGCTTTAAATCAAGATTATGGTGTAGGAGCTCCCGCTGCAACAGCAGTAGCAGAAGAAGAACAGGCACAACAAACAGCAGGCAATGCTTTGCAACCACCTAGAATACAACCTTTAACAACACCTCAGGCAGCACAACAGCCTGGAGCAAGAGAACAGCAAGTAAAAAACTTATTTCCGTTTGATACTTTAAGTCAACAAATAGCTAGACAGGGATAATATGTATTGTAAAAATTGTGGACACGGTAGTCATTGCGGAGAAAGATTAATAGAAGATATTGATGAAGTTAAAGTAGAGGTATGTAAAAATTGCCAATGCAATGAATGTAAAAATTATACACCAGAAGAAGATGATGACTCCTAAAACAGTTAGAGAAAATATTATAAGTATTCAAGGACACATTACAGGTGTGAAGAAAGATATTGATTCTATTAAGAATAATCATTTGAAACATTTACATGATGATGTAATGAGTATTCATGGAAAGTTAGACAGATATGTAAATGCTTTCATAGGTTTCTTGATTGCTGTAATTTTGTTACTTTTAGGTGCAATCGTAAAACATTTCCTTTCATAAAAGCACGTATACGCTTAAAATCAATCCTTGACGACCCGTGGTACCTTCTATAAAAACTAATAATGAAGTTTATTGAAGATAATAATAAATCAATTCTTTCCGATTATTCTTGGGATAAAAAATACCCATACAAGAAATATGAACGAGCAACAACGGACAAGGGACAACGGACCTATGATGTTGAAGGTAAAAAGATTCCTAGTGTAACAACTATACTATCAGCTACTAAACCAAAAGAATCTCAAGAGTCTTTACAAAAATGGAGAGACAGAGTTGGGGCTGAAGAAGCAAGAAAGATAACACAAGCTGCTGCGTTAAGAGGAACTGAAATGCATTATGTTATTGAACAATACATGAATGGTATTGGTTATTTAAACTTAACTCCTCAAGGTGATTTATCAAGAAGAATGGCACATGTAATAATAAAAAACTTAGAACCTTTAAAAGTTATATACGGTAACGAGGTGTCTTTAGCTTATAAAGACTTGTATGCTGGAGCAACTGATTTAGTTGGAGAGCATTCTGGTGAGCCCACAATAATAGATTTTAAACAAGCAAACAAACCTAAAAGAGCAGAATGGATAGATGATTACTTTTATCAAATAGCTGCTTATGCATTAGCGCATGAAGATAACTTTGGACCAATTAACAAAGGAGTTATTTGTGTATGTACTAAAGATTTATATTATCAACAATTTGATATGGATAAATCAATGTTAGATGAATACAAAGATAAGTGGTTAAAAAAAGTAGATCAATACTTTAAATCCAATTCTTAACGTTCTCACCTAAAGTTTTATTAGATATCTGTAATTTGTTTTGCAGTGCTTTCATAATGTGAAAGTCTACAGTGTCTTTGGCAACGATATCAATGTATGTAACGTTTTTGTTTTGACCTATACGATGAGCTCTATCTTCTGATTGTATTCTAATTTCATAATTATAATTATTAGAAAAGTATATTACATAACTTGCAGCGGTTAGAGTTAATCCAAAACCACCTGTACTTGGATTACCTACAAAGAACTTACACTCAGGATCGTTTTGAAATCTATGCACTGCTTCTTTTCTCTTAACAGCATCTACCTCTCCATAAATATTAACAACTGAGTTTTTGCCATACAGTTCTGTTAACTTAGAAGTAATAGATTCTATGTTGTGAACGTAATTAGCCCAGATAATAGCTTTTCCTTCTATTTGTTCTAGGATATTTAATAACTCATCCATCTTAGGATTCTCTTCAAATTCTTTTATATTACCTTCATCAGTTTTTAAAAAACCATTTGTAATCTGATGGAGTCTTAATAGTTCTACAAGCTTAACTGTAAAGCTAACTGATTCATCTTGCATAATGGCAATAGCTTTTTCTTTTAAATTATTATAGACACTTCTTTGTTCTGTAGTTAATTGAATTGTTCTTAACTGTTTAATTTTTTCAGGAAGATCTAAACACTCATCTTTTCTTACTCTGTAAGAGAATGTTCTTAATTTAGAATTTAATTCATCTAGATTTACATAATACTTAGGAATATGAATATATCTTTGATTACCTACATGAACTGCGTCCATAACAGCATACCTAGCCCTAAAACTATAGAAACTAGAAAAACCTAATAACTCTGGACTTAAGAAAGCACATTGAGTATATAAATCTAATGGAGATTTTGTTACTGGTGATCCTGTTAATATCCGCTTGTACAGGGCTAATTGCGATAATTTTAAAATGTTTTTGGTTCTTGATGCTCCTTGGTTTTTTATTGATGTACTTTCATCTATAATAAAAATACTTTTAAGATTCTTAGTTAAAATTTCTTTAACGAATAATACACCACTTTTATGTGATAGAGCCTCTGTGTTGATTAAATAAACTTTTAAGTTTTTAGTATCAATATCTTTTTTAGATTTATTCCAGGAGTAAATAGAATAAGGTATTTCATCAGATAAGTGATTCGCAATTTCATCTTCCCAGTTTAAATAAACCGATTTAGGAGCTACTATTATAGCTGTATCTATTAAATTTTGTTGATTTAAAATACCAATATTATCTATGGCAACTTTAGTTTTGCCGGTACCCATTTCCATAAACCAAGCATATTCTTTTTTATTCCAAGACTGTTGCAAGGCTGTAATTTGGTGTTCGTATGGTTTCGTCTTAAACTTGTATTTGATCATTGTTAATTATTAATTTTTTATTTGACATCTTTTATAAGATAATTTAAACAACATTACAAACAAAAAAAGGAGGTCTTTATGGATCTTGAAAAATTGTCTTCATCAATAGATGTAGACAGTAGTAAAGTTAAGGATATATCCGTAGCTTGCACAAGGTTATTAGATGTTCAGAAACAAATAGCAGATATCGAGAATCAATTAAAAACGGTTCAAGAACAGGAGCTTAAGTTATCTGAGCAGATAATACCTAATTTAATGCAAGAGATGGGTATTTCTTTATTAAAATTAGCAGATGGTTCAGCAGTAGAGGTAAAACCCTACTATGCTGCTAAGATCCCAACCGATAAAACCACTGAGGCATTTCAATGGCTCAGGGACAACGGACATGGTGATTTAATCAAAAACAATATAACTGTAACTTTTGGTAGATCTGAGGATGATAGGGCTAAAGAACTTATTGACTTATTTCAACAAAAAGGACATAGTTATAAGCAAGCCGAAAAGGTTGAGCCGATGACTTTGAAAGCGTTCGTAAGAGAACAAATTCAAAATGGTCGTATGGTTCCTTCCGATATATTCGGTATATACGTTGCAAACAAAACAAAAATAACAAACAAGGAGTAAATAATGGTTGCACAAGCACAAACACAAGTAAAAGCAGTAGTAAAGAAAAACGAAGCACCACTACCTTCAGTTGACATTGCGTCACTGGAAAAGATGTCTGGAGCAGGATTAGAAAACATTGGATCACAAGATGTGGCCCTACCGTTTTTAAAAATCTTGAGCCAACTTTCCCCACAGGTAACTGCTGGTGATTCTAAATACATAGCTAACGCAAGACCTGGTATGATTTATAATACTGTGTCCGATCAATTATATGATGGACCTGCAGGTATTAAAGTTGTTCCATGTTTTTACAAGTTAGAATATCTAGAGTGGAGAGACAGAGGCAAAGAAGGTGCAGGAGCACCTGTTGCTATCTATGATTCATCATCAGATATATTAACTAGAACTAAAAGAGGTCCAGATAAAAAGGATCGTTTAGAAAATGGAAACTATATTGAGGAGACAGCTTCTCACTATGTTTTGTTAGTTGATGAAAATGACCAACCTAAAGAGTCAGCTTTAATTACAATGAAAGCCACTCAGAGAAAAAAATCCAGAAAATGGAATTCTATGATGATGACTCAAAGAAGAAAAGGTGTGAAAGGCTTTTTTATGCCTCCAGCATTTTCTCAAATCTATGTTCTTAAAACTGTTTTAGAAAAAAATAGTTTAGGATCATGGTACGGTTGGGAGATTGAATGGAATAAAGATATTCCAAACAATACATTGCTTAATGCAGCGCAAGATTTTTACATGAGTTGTAAAAAAGGAGCAATAAATGTTAAGCATGGTGAAGAAGAAGTTGAAGCAACTACTGAAGAAACTCCATTTTAATTTATGGATTTCAGCAGGTTCCTAGAACTCTTCGATGGATCCAAGCGAAAGTACGGCATCTTCAAGCCTTCGGGCTTGAAGAGGTCGGATGGTAAAGTTGAAGGAGAATATAATTGGAAAGAATTTCCAGTAGATGGAAACGAACTTCCAATATTCACAGATCATATTGAGGGAAAAACTCCTATTGGTATAGTACCAACACGTCCAGATGGTTCATGTAGTTATGGATGTATTGATGTAGATAAAATTAAATCAGTTGAAGAAGCTAACGAAGTATTAGCAAAAATTAAATCGTGGAATTTACCATTCATACCATTCAAATCTAAATCTGGTGGCATACACGCATATTTATTTATAGACGGAAGTGTTTCAGCAAAAGAATTAAAAACAAGATTAAGAACATTATCTTTAAAATTAGGAAGACCTAAAAAAACAATAGATATTTTTCCAGTACAAACAAGATTATCAGAAGATGGAACAGGCAACATGTTAAACGTTCCTTACTTTAATGCACAAGATATTGGGCCAGAAAGAAGATGGGCAATAAAAGATTATGACATGAATGATCTTTATACATTAGAAGAATTTTTAAAAATGCCTATTACTAAAATAACTGCAGAAGAATTATTTAAAATAGGAACTAAATTTACATCTGATTATCCTCCATGCATGGATTATTACTTTGAGAACAATGTAGGAGAAGGAGAAAGAGATAAAGTTTTAATGCAGTATGGATGTGTTGCAAGGAAGATTCACGGAGAAGATGAAGAAAAGATAAGAAATGACATGCATGAATTTGTAGAAAAACATTTTCTATCTAAAGACGGTTTTAATAATAAAGAATTTGCTACAAAAGTATCTCAAGTAATGAAAAAGAAAGATGTGGTAGATCAAAAAGATGAAGAGGATATTTGGTTATATAAAAATAATTGTAGACAAATAGATGAGTTAGGACACTGCGATCGTGTTGGCTGCAGGACTAGGAAGTATGGATTAGTAGAAAAGATTGTAATGGTAACAGATTATAGAATGCTTAAAACAATGCCTAGAAGACATTTACTTACAATGGTTAATGAACAAGGAGATGAGATTGTTGTATCAATGACAACAGATCAATTGTGGACTCAGAATACAATAGCTAAAAGATGTTGGGAAGAAAACATACAGTGGACAATGCTTCCATCAGAAGAATTTCAAACAATGAAGGATAATTGGTTTACTCAAATGAAGATAGTAGACAGTTATGATGAAGGTGAAGAAAAAATGTCAGAGTTTTTTTCAATACTTACTGCTTTCATTGATGAGAGAAGAGGTGGTAATGACATAAGCCAAATAGAAATGGGCTATGTTTGGAAAGATGATAAAGAAAATGGAAGATACTTTTGGAATGTAACTTCATTTAAAAATTATGCAAAACAAAAATATAACAAGGCATATGAAACAAGTCTTGGTGAAATTCTAGCTAAACTATGTGAAAAAGAAAAGAATAAATATCCAGATAAAAAAGATGCGTGTAAAAGATTTATTCAATTACATAAGACATACCAAGAATATAAAGGCAGATGTTATTCAACACTTCAAACATTTAAAGTTATACCAAGGGACAATAGTGAAAACATAGAAAGTTTTAAAAAAGAAATGAAATCAAATGAATTTACCGCAAACTAAAATTAGAAATGCAGCCGATAGTATAAGGGAAAATCCTGAAATACTTAAAGCTATTGCTAAGAAAACAATTAAGATATTTGGTCCTCCTGGCACAGGAAAAACGCATAGTCTATTAGATATAGTTGAAAAAGGTATTTCAAGAAAACATATGGTGCCTGATTACATTGGTTTTTGTTCTTACACTGTAAAAGCTGCAAGAGAAGGAATGGAGAGGGTCCTTAAAAAATTCAAAGGTACATACAGAGAAGATTCTTTTTCATTGTTTAAAACAATTCATTCAATGTGTTTATCAAGAACGAGGGATGCAGCATTAGAAATAATAGATGAAAGAAAACATATTCCTGCTTTTAGTTATTTAGAACGAGGAGAAAAAATTAAATTAGAAGTTGGAAAAGATGATGACGGAAAATTAGTAATTAAAAACTATCCTATTCAATTATATGAAAAAGCTAGGAACTGTAAGATAACTTTAAAAGAAGCTTACGACAGTGATAGTTCAGAAGGTAAGACAAAAGATTGGCGTAATTTAGTAGACATAGTTAATAATTGGATAAAGTTTAAGGAGGGTTTCTTTATGGATTTTACTGATATGGTTGAAAACTTTTTAATTAACGATCATTCTTTTGAAACAGATTATTTTATTGTAGATGAAGCACAGGACTTAACTCCATTACAATGGGACTTTGTTTACTTAATGGCAGCTAAAGCTAAGAAAGTTTATATAGCTGGAGATGATGACCAGGCTATACATGAATGGAATGGAGCTAGTGTAGAAGAATTTTTAAAGTTTCCAGGCAGATCTATTGTTTTAAGACAATCAAGAAGATTACCAGAAGAGA
>Ga0209596_1003623_pt1 | contig 12094 bp, 12 predicted proteins | sample M_130807_MF_Meta_FD_187314 | JGI IMG/M metagenome (GOLD analysis project Ga0209596, IMG submission 187314) | Freshwater microbial communities from Lake Montjoie, Canada to study carbon cycling - M_130807_MF_MetaG (SPAdes) (version 2) | ecosystem: Environmental > Aquatic > Freshwater > Lake... | reverse complement strand
TATTCCGCGACAAAACATATTGATGGACAAGGTCGAGTTCTTGCGGGAGCAGTTCTTGGTTCATTTGAATATATTCATGAAAAACTTATTCCATTTAACCGCCACACAGGCCCTGCGCTAAGTCCATTCAATGCTTGGGTACTAGTGAAATCACTTGAAACACTCGACATGCGTGTTGAGAGAATGACAAATAATGCTCAAGCAATCGCGGACTTTCTGGAAGGCCGCAAAGAGATTAAGAGCGTTCGCTATCCAGGATTGAAGTCGCACCCAGAGTATGCGATTGCTAAAAAACAGATGGGTGGTGGTGGATCCACAATTGGTATTGAGTTTGCTGGCTCCCAAAAAGATGCCTTCAAGTTTATGGATGCCCTGAAAATCATTGATATCTCTAATAATTTAGGTGATAGCAAGTCTCTTATTACTCATCCTGCAACCACTACACATCGCCGCTTATCTCCTGAAATATTGGCCGAGATGGGAATAACTCCAAGTGTTCTACGGCTTTCAGTTGGGCTAGAGCATTCAACTGATCTAATAAAGGATCTGACACAAGCTCTTAGTTAAGAAGTTGGGCCACTACTAAAAGACCTGACAACAAACTCAAATAAGTAATTGACCACTGAAATATCTTTCCTGCAACTTTGTTGTAGTCAGGAGAATCCTCTTTTAGCGCAATCAGTTCGTGGGCGAAAACTAATCCAAGTCCAATAGTTGTAAGCATTACCCAAAGCGGAAGCCCTGCTGCAAAGACAAGCCACATAGATGAGAGCATCATTGCAATAGTGTGAAACCACATCTCTTTTTGAACACGACCGCGTGTTGCAACAGATGGCAACATCGGAATACCGGCTGCGGTGTATTCATCTTTATATTTAATAGCAAGAGCCCAAAAATGTGGTGGGGTCCAAAAGAAGATCACCATGAAGAATGCAACTGCTGCCCAGGACAATGAATTTGTAACTGCCGCCCAACCGATAAATACAGGCATACATCCTGCCGCCCCGCCCCAAACAATATTTTGATTAGTACGACGCTTGAGTCCCATTGTGTAAACAAGAACATAAAAAAGTATTGCAATCAGTGTCATAAGCGTGGCCATTGGTGTTGTAAGAAACCAAAAAATTACTAAAGACAAAACACCTATTGCTGTTGCAAAAATTGTTGCATGTAATTTCGAAATTACTCCTGTGACAAGTGGGCGCTTGGAAGTACGAGCCATAAGAGCATCAGATTCACTTTCAATAACCATATTGAAAGCATTCGCACTTCCTGCAGCCAATGTTCCTGCGAAAATAGTTGTAATAGTTAATCCAAATGGTGGAAGACCCTTATTTGCCAAGACCATTGCAGGAAGAGTCGATATCAAAAGGAGTTCAACGACCCGAAGTTTCATCAGATCCATATATCCACGCAGAGTTGAGCTCACTTGGAAAGATTACTCAGCAAAGTTCAGTGGTGCTCTCAGATTGTTCTCAGACTCCCGCTCTATCTTTTCCACATGACACCTCCAAAGAAGCCTGAATGGATCCAGATCGCTGATACAGACAATGCCGCATCAGTTCGTAAAGTTTCAAAAGCTCTTCCAGTAATCGCTCTCGGTTCTGCTCTTATGATTATTGGAGCCGGAGTGGTCTTTGCGCAATCAAATAATGAAGCACCGGCAGCAGCAGTCGAATCCGTTGTCGCAAGTGTTCAACCTGCTGCACAGAACTCACTACCTGCTTCGCACAATATAACTACTGCAACTCCTTCAATGCGAGCACAGAATGTAAATGCCCAGAACAATGCTATTTCAGTTGCCTCTAAAGCTGCGGCAGTCGCACCAAAAGCACCTGGCATCCAAGCTCCAACTGGTCGTGGTGAAGATAATGAGGACGATGATGATCGTATAAGTGGTGCTCCTCGCTCGCGCGATGGCGGAATTGCTCGACCACGCGGTGGAGAACATGAAGATCGTGAGCACGAAGATGGAGAAGAGGACTAAAGCTCTAGCATTACAGTTAGACAATGTTTAGACGCGCTTTTCTATTTGCATTGATTTTACTACTTGGAATAGTTCCAAGTAGTGCAGATGAGATAACAAATGACGCGACCCGATTGGTACTTGTAAAAGCAATTTACGGAGATATATCTCCGAAATCAGTTCGTTCTTCAGGTACCGGCTTGGTAAGCGCTCATAACATGATGTATCGCCACTCAGTAACACTTTATAATTCCGAAACGATGGAATTAATTTCAACAATTCCAGATTCAGTTTCGCTATCAAAATTTGGTTATTCCCAATATTCTGGAAATTATCGTGGTGCCCCCGTTGAAGGCGCTTACTCACCCGATGGTAAATACCTATATTTTACCAACTACGCGATGTATGGAAAAGGTTTTAGAAAAGAAGGCCATGACACATGCGGTCCGGCAAGTGGATATGACAAAAGTTTTCTTTCACGCGTCGACCTAGAAACAAATAAAATTGATGCCATTTATCCAGTTGGTTCTGTACCGAAAGTTGTTGAAGTAACTCCTGATAATAAATATATTCTTGTATCTAATTGGTGCTCCTACACGGTAAATGTAATTTCAGTGGAGAGCCAAAAAACAGTAAAGACAATTAAAATAGGACGATATCCGCGAGGAATCGCTATAACCAGCGATAGTACTTATGCCTACGTTGCTGAAATGGGTGGCAACAGAATTCACAGAATTGATCTAAATACCTTTGAAGTTTCCTACATTCCTATTGGTAGTAATCCGCGTGCCATAGTTTTGTCACCTGATGACAAGACTCTTTATGTGACGATGAATATCGCAGGGAAAGTGCAAGCTTGGGATTTAGTAGAAAAGAAGAGTCTTGGGCTAGTCAATACTGGAAAATCAGCGCGCAGTCTTGCAATTAGTAAAGATGGAACCGCGCTTTTTGTCGTCAATTTCAATGGAGATACTCTTTCAAAGGTAAGAACATCTGATTTGAAGGTTTTGCAAACAATAAAAGTATGTAACGAGCCAATTGGCGTCACATACGATGATGCAACTTCTCGAACATGGGTTGCTTGCTATGGAGGATCAATAAAGATTTTTGACAATATCTAACTTGTAACGGTTGAGGTTTCAATCGCAGGAGTTGTGGGAACAGTAGGCGCTGCAATTCTTCCAAGTATTCGGTCCATGAGCGCTCGGGCTTTATCACTTGCTCGGTTACTTCTTCCAATTTTGTCAGCTACGGTCACAAAAATATATTCACGTTCACCGGATTCAATGTAACCAGCCAAACTAACAGTTCCATTGAGCGTTCCTGTTTTTGCATGGACTAACCCAACTGCACTAGGGGCTGTAGTTAGGAAGCGATTACGTAAAGTTCCAGATACCCCACCAATAGGTAAAGATGTGTAGAGGATTTCATACTGCGGGTCCTTGCGTAATTTGAATAACAAATCAGCCATAGTTTTTGCAGAAACTCTATTTTCGCGTGAGAGTCCACTGCCATCAGCAACAATCATGCGTGATGGATCGATCCCCAAATCTAAAAGAACTTGTGCAAATGTGATCGCAACTCCCTCTTCACTAAATGGATTTCCTGCTCGCTTTGATGCCAGCTTTGCAAGACGATCTGCTAACAGATTGTCACTCCATAACATTGTGAATTCCAAAATTTGCGATACAGGCGGAGAATTAGAAGCAACGATTTCGGTGCCAGCATCTTGAAATGCAACAGCACTCGACACTCTCTTAAATTTTGGCGTGTATCCACGCTTCTTGAAAAATACTTTGAAGTTTGCGACATCGCGACTATTCAACTCTGAATACTCAATTGTGAGTCCGCGTGCAGAACCTTTGTTTGCTTTCTTTGCAGCGCTCAAGGAATTGAACGCAAGTCTTGGAAGCGAAGTTCTTTTCATCTTTACTGCTTCATAATGTGTATAACTAATCCATGGATCATAAGAACCTTGAATCACTAAAGTTTTTGGCTTTATTCCAAGTGAAACGCTTGTGCGAAAAACTTCATTTGGGTCGATATATCTAAGTGTTGCGGCTGCCGAAAATATTTTTAGTGTTGAAGCAGGTTTACGGGGTGAATTCGCATTCTTTTCGTAAATAACCTCACCGCTCTGTGCATCAATCAAAATCATGGATGGATTTGCCAGAATTGGAGATAAAAGCATTTCTCCAAAGACACTAGGAATGGTGGATGGGGAAATGATCGCTTGGGCGGGTGCAACTGATGACACCAAAAGAGCTGCGATACCCGCTGATATCTTGCGAAGGAAATACTTGTTCAAGGAATTAATGCCAAAGAGTCGCAATGAAAATATTTGACAGAGTTAGACCTAATAGCGTGATCCAAGTCTTCTTTTCAAGAATTGGCTTCTTCAGATTGCGATAACCAATAACAAGAATGATTAAAACGATACCCAACTTCACCGCAATTTTTGTATTGTTGAAAAGTGGCCATTCGGTTGCATTGGATGCATTGAGTGAATGACGTATCCCAACCATAGCAATGCCAGCGATTAGCGCTGTTAGGGCGCTGTGTAAGACTCCCGGGTTTAGTTTGCGTGGACTCTTATTCCATTGGAGAAGTAATAAGACAAGAATTCCTAAAATCGAGAGCACATGCACTACATAAAAAATTGTGTTGGTGATTTCCATGGTTGCAGTTTAGAGTGCCGTTATGGATTCTCCTACTACTCCAGCAACTATTGGACCGGGTGAATTTTTCCCCGTTGTAGGAGTCGGCCCACATCCACTGCCGCATCCAACCGAAGCACATTTTGATCCTGAGTTATTGCTCAATGGTGACCGCAGAAATGTTCTTGATAAATATCGTTACTGGAGTGTTGAAGCGATAGTTGCAGATTTAGACACTAAACGCCACAAATTACAGATTGCAATCGAAAATTGGCAACACGACCTAAACATTGGCTCGGTTGTGCGAACTGCGAATGCATTTAATGTTGCAGCTGTACACATTGTTGGTAAGCGTGACTGGAATAAGCGTGGCGCAATGGTCACTGATAGATACCTAAAGATTGTTCATCACCCAACTGTTGAAGACTTTGGTACGTGGTGTAAAGAGAATAATCTTCCAATTATCGGTATTGACAACATGCCTGGCTCAACGCAGCTAGAGAGTGCGCAGTTACCAGAAAGTTGTGTGCTTCTTTTTGGGCAAGAAGGTGCAGGAATGAGTGAAGAAGCACTTGCAATCTGTGACGTTCTATATGAAATCAACCAATACGGCTCTACCAGATCAATGAATGCATCAGCTGCTGGAGCTATTGCTATGTACCACTGGGCACTGCAACACTTGCCTCGATGAGAAATCGCTGGCTTACACCAAACCTAATTGTTCTTACGCTTGTTTCACTTGCTCAAGATGCAGCTAGTGAACTTCTATATCCATTGCTACCAATACTTCTTACAGGTGTTATTGGGGCTGCCCCACTTGCTCTTGGTCTCATTGAAGGTTGCGCCGAAGCTGCAGCAGGATTTACAAAACTAATTGCAGGAAAACGCAGTGATGTTATTGGCCGCAAACCATTTGTTGTTGCAGGTTATGGCATTGCAGGATTAGGAAAAACATTTGTCGTGCTAGCAACAAGTTGGCAACTTGTATTTCTTGGCCGTGTGACAGATCGAATAGGTAAAGGCCTACGAAGCACTCCCCGTGATGCACTCATTCACGATTCCGTTGATAAAGAAAATCTTGGTAAAGCTTTTGGTTTTCATCGAACAGGTGACAATATCGGTGCTGTAATTGGGCCTGGTTTGGCACTTATTGGATTAGCCCTGCTCAATGATGATGTACGTGCAGTCGCAAAGTGGGCACTTATCCCCGCAATTATTTCTGGATTGCTCACACTTCTTGTAAAAGATAATTTTGTAAAACCCGTAAAGCCTGTAGAAAAAGTCAAGGTTCTCTCGCCACCTTTGCCAACGAAACTCAAGAAGTCGATTGCAATACTTGTCCTTATTCAACTTACCAATATCCCTGATGCACTCCTGTTGCTCCGTCTGCACGATATTGGATTTAGTACACGAGGGGTAGTGCTTTGTTACATGCTATTTAGTTTTGTAACAGTGCTCGCAGCATTTCCTGGCGGATGGTTAGCTGATCGATTATCTCCTCGACTTGTTTATGCAATTGGCTTAGTTGCCTTTGCGATTGCATATGCGACTTTAGGTATGTCGCAAAATCATTCAGTAGCAATTTTTGCAATTGCACTCTATGGACTTTTCCCTGCACTCACCGATGGTGTTGGTAAAGCATGGATTGCAGGATTGAGCGAAAAAGAACATCGTGGTCACGCACAAGGTGTTTATCAAGCATCAATGAATTTTGCAGTTCTTGGTGCAGGAATTTGGGCAGGTTTGCTTTGGAGTCGAAACGGAATAGAAATTCCGTTAGTTATCGCTGCAATTGGTGCGCTTTGTGGTTCAGTCTTCTTTTTCTTCTTCCATCGCTTCAGTGACTGATTTTAAACGTCGTTCAATCTCAACTGCTTCTGCTTCACGATTTTGGAGTCGCATGACCTTTGCCATACGAGTTTCAATATCTACAAGGAATTCAAAGTCTTTTGGCTCATCTTCTGTTGCAACCATAAGTACTTGATCCAAAGTATTTAGGCCTTCTTCGTACTGTTCAAGCAGAATTTGGGCTTTTCCATATTCAAAGAGGGCAAAGGTTTCACGGCGGTGATCATGGGCAGTTTCAAATACATCTACTGCTTTTCGAGCGCGCTCTAGCGCTTTTTCACCATCGCCAAGCTCGATAAGACATGAAGCGATTTTTTGATCACAGCGAGCAACGTGAATAACTTCCTTATTCTTTTTGAAAAGTCGGCGCGCTTCAAAGAAAGATTCGACCGCTTCGTCATATTTTTTCAATTCTCGTTGCGCGCACCCAATAAGGTGTAAATCATTTGCTGCGCCAATTTCATTTCCATCTACAAGATGCTCTTGGGCGCACTCATTCATTGTTGAAATTACTTCGTCATATTTTTTTGATGTGTACCACCACTCACCCAATGTGCAGGCAAGTTCAAGTGCAATTGGAGATTTATTCTCGCGCAAAATCTTTACTGCTTTACTCATTGCAGTTGCCGCTTCATCCATGCGTTCTAACTGATTGAGGTTATAACCAATTGCTGAATAGGCTTGTGCAACACCTTCACTCGGTGCAGCTCCACCAAGTTGATCGTAAATATCACAAGCAGTTTCAGCTAGTGCGAGCGCTTCGTCATATTGTCCGCGCGCATATATTCGCGCACTCAATTCGTAATAGGTACTTGCACGTTCAGCGCCTTCGACTTCAGGAATTCGATCCCACAACATCTCTTCTGTTACGAGTTCTTCCATGCCATCGTCTTCGCTCAATGCAGCTCCCCATTTCCGCGCTTAGTGCGCTTGACTCTATACGCTAATTACTAGAGACGCTCGGGAATATCGATTATGGCTGGGTGAATTTCTCCCAGTTTCGGAGCGGCTGCCTTGCGAAAGATCTCCGACGTTACGGTGGCAATTGCCGCCGAACTTTGCTTGCTAAATCGATGCCCCCACGGGCAGACATTCTCAATCGCACAAACCCAACCATTCGTTCCGATATTGAGCACACCTGCGCCACTTGGAGCTGAATAGTAGGTACTCATTGCCACCTTACGTTTTTCAGTAGGCAAAATATTCATTGCTCCTAGGGATTCAACGCCAGGACCTGGTGAATAAAGGGGGGAATCGACTTCGTAGCCCATAACGCCTTCAATTTTTGTTACACCTTTTAGCGTATTAAAGGGCCAACGATCAGGATTAGTAATTACTAGATCTCTGTGTACTCCAAGTGTTAAATACTGAGATCCAAGAAAAGTCGATTCGGGTTTGTTTAATGTTGGATCTCTCCACTCAAGAATTTCTGACATTGACCTCTTATCGGATGACACCGTCGTTTTGTTATAAGCCGTATTGCCACCTAAAACTATGAGATTGACACCATTGTCGATTGCTTCTTCGATGGATGCGCGCATATTGATTGTCCAATATTCACTATGCCCACCAAAGAGTATGGAATTAGTATTTCTTAATAAATTCTTGCTTGAATCTAGATCAATATCTGTTGTATAACTAACATCGATTCCTAGTTTTTCTACAATTTTCAGAAGAGGTAATTCCATATAGCGAAGCTGGCCTGAACCATCACCATCATATGGGCGATCAAATGAAACTTTGTTGGCACGCGTTTCTCGCGCAGCATCTTCACCTTTATAGAGAGATTTTCCACCCCATTGGTTATATGACTGCCATGTTAGAACTGACGAAACAAAAGTAATTTCACTCGGTGAAGCGGAATTGCTAATTACTAACGGCACAAATGAAGAGATTTTTCCAGGGGAATCTAGGCGAAATAGATATTGACCCGGAGGCGTTAATTTATCCGGGGTAAACTTCCATGTCTTCGCAGCCCGCGCTTTTGAAATCAGGCGAGCGCCGCTACCGTTGTAATAGCCGGTTCTAAAAATCGAAATATCTACTGGTTTTGAATCCCCCACAATTCTCAGAGTTGCACTCTGAGAACAACCGACACTTGTAGTTGAAAAATATCCTTCAACGCGATCAGCCTTCTTGCGTCGAGAAAAATCCGCACTCATTTTTACAGGAATTGATTTGGCCCAATCATCGGCTCCCGTCTTTTTATTTTCCCGAGATACCCAACCGCTTTTTGTGTCCCACCCACAGGAGTTTGTTGCCTGCGCATAACTAGGGAATAACCCTAGAAGCATCGTTAGAACCACTAAGCGCCTCATGGGCAAGACCATACAGGCGTATTTCAAGTGGACGCTTGGGAAAGGGTGCTTTACCCTTCTACCTGCAAATCATTTGCATCTAGAAAGGAGCCTCCGTGAACACTGTAGTAAAGAACGTTCCCAAGGTTCCTCTGCGCGATCGCCTAACGAATGATGAATGGCGACGCATGGCTGCGATGTTTGGCGTAATCGCTTTCCTACATATTTCTGGTGCTCTCCTTATGTGGAAAGCAACGAGCGGTAATTATGAACTCAGCGATGGATCTCTTTTCGGTTGGGGCACCGCAGCGCTTGCCTACACATTAGGTATGCGCCATGCATTCGATGCCGATCACATCAGCGCCATCGATAACACAACACGTAAATTAATGTCAGAGGGTAAGCGCCCGCTTGCAGTTGGTTTCTTTTTCTCACTTGGCCATTCATCAGTCGTCGCATTCTTAGCAATTCTCTTAAATTTTGGAATCAAAGCACTCGGTGGACAGCTCAAAGATGAAAATTCAAATTTGCACCATTACACAGGTTTGATTGGAACTACCGTGAGTGGAACATTCTTGATGCTCATTGCAATTCTCAACCTTATAGTTTTAGTTTCCATTGTTGGAGTCTTTATCCAGATGCGTAAAGGTATGTACAACGAAGAAGAATTAGAAAAGCACCTAAACTCTCGTGGATTACTGATGCGCTTCTTCGGTCCAATTGCTCGTCGCATCGATGCTTCATGGAAGATGTATCCCCTCGGAATTCTTTTCGGTCTTGGTTTTGATACAGCAACTGAAATTGGATTGCTTGTGTTAGCGGGATCATCCGTGGTTGCAGGACTTCCTTGGTGGGCAATTATTTCTTTGCCGCTCTTTTTCGCTGGCGGAATGAGTTTGCTTGACACAATCGATGGTTCATTTATGAATTTCGCATATGGTTGGGCATTTTCAAAGCCTGTGCGCAAGGTGTATTACAACATCATTATTACTGGACTATCTGTTGCAGTTGCACTCTTCGTTGGTGGGCTCGAACTTTGCCAAGTATTCGCACGCCAACTTGATCTCACGGGCGGCTTCTGGAATTACGCACTTGCATTCAATCTCAATAGCGCTGGTTACTTTATTGTGGGCGCATTCGCATTTGTATGGAGCGTGGCTTTATTACTGTGGCGCTTTGGAAAGATTGAAGAGCGTTGGCATAACCGAGCACACGCGGCGCAAGTTTCTCGCGGTGAACAAACCGATCATGCGGCAGCAGGTATCGAACTTGGACCTATTCGCGCACCATTTATTATCGACTAAATTTTATTCTTTCCTGCCCTATTGCTGCGCCTAACAAAACGATTACTGCACCAACTGGTTCATTCAAGGTAATACCTTCGCCTAAGAAAATAATTCCAACAATTACTGCAACAACAGGAGTTACATACGTAACGGTACTAGCAATTGCACTCCCTGCGGCTTCCATGATTTTAAAGTTCCAAATATATGCAAAGCCACTTCCAAATACACCAAGTGCAATCATTGCAAAGACGGGTCCTGGGCGATACTCGTCTTTTGCTATTCCATCTATCAGATAGAAAGGTAATAAGGTGATGGCACCCAGGGAAACTTGTGTTGCAGCCATTGCTTCTGGTTTCAATTTGTACGGTAAGACAAACTTGCGCGAATATGGAAAAGAAAATCCATAACAAGTAACAGCAAGCAAGAGTGCGAGCACGGCACCGAGTGGATTATTTCCAAGCCCCTGCCAAACACCTAAGACAGTTAGAACACCTACAAATCCAAGTAATAGTCCGATGATCTGAAAACTCTTAAGTTTCTCACCACGGAAAACAATCATGATTGCAAGCAATGTCATTAGTGGTGTTACTGCATTGATAATTCCTGCAAGAATTGACGTCACTTCAGTCTCTGCTTGAGCAAATAGGACTCCTGGAACAACATTGAGCAACATTGCGACTACCCATAAGTGTGCCCAGATCTTTTTATCTGTTGGTAGGGCGATATTTTTAAAACGTGCCCAAAAAACTAAAGTCAGCGCCCCTAATGAAACACGACCAAAAGCAACGCCTACCGGGGTAAGAAATTCCAAACCTAACTTTATGAATATAAAGGAACAGCCCCATACAACGCCTAAGGCGATGTAGAGGCTGAGCCAGCTACTGCTTTTTTTAGGTGAAGGAGAGGGCGAATGCACCCAGTAATGATGACACAGTCATCCAAATCCACCAGACGTTGACGATATCAACGTGCCAGTGATCTGCCTTGTAAAGTCCCAAACGCGTACGGTTCCAATTGCCCAGTGAAATAAACACGGTCAAGGCAATGTGAACGAAGTTCATAATAGTTATGAGATAGAAGCATGATGTGTATGCACCAGATCCAAATGTGAATGGTGCAGTTGCGATTGTGTTGAACTGATAAAAAAGACCTACAACAGAGAGAATGAAGGCAACTAAGCCGCCCAAATTCAATTGCGTTTGATTCTTCTCACGCACACCTTTGAGTCCATAGAAGTGTGCAAGCAATCCAATAGCCATTATCGCAGTGACCGTCCACCCTGAAGAACTTGAGAGTGGAAGTATCGCGGGAGTCTCCTCCGTTGCAGCAGGCAGCCACATATCGTTTACATTCTGCATACGTAGATAGAAGTAAACAAAGAGCATGCTTAGTGCAAATGCAATATCTGCAACAAGAATCAGAATTACTCCAAGTCTGTTGCGACTTCCAACTACATCAGGATGTTCGTGATGTGCATGTGTCTCTACGCTCATGACTTTGCCTTTCCATATCCGTAAGCATCTGATGAAACTGTTGGTAGAACATCAAAGTTCTCAAGTGGAATTGGATAAGCAACACTCCATTCCAAAGTCTTTGCTTGCCATGGATTTATAGGAGCTTTCACTCCGCTTCGCCATGAGCTAACAACTGCATGCAAGAGAATAAGCATTCCGGCCATGATGACATATGCACCAATTGTTGTAATCAAGTTTCCTTGATTGAAAATTGCTGCATAACCTTCGACACGTCGTGGTTGTCCTGCAAGGCCAACTGCAAACATGCCCATAAATGCAACGTTGAAGCCAATCTGAACCATCCAGAAGGAGATCCAACTGAGCTTCTTATCAAGCATGCGACCAGTCATTTTTGGGAACCAATAGACAAGTGATGCAATTGCACCAGTTAGACCGGCGCCCATAAGTGTGTAATGGAAGTGCGCAGTTACATACATTGAACCATGAAGGAATGCATCCGCTGGAACATCTGAAAGATAAATTCCAGTAATGCCACCAATCATAAAGTTCCATAGCAATGCAAATA
>Ga0209596_1003620_pt1 | contig 12097 bp, 7 predicted proteins | sample M_130807_MF_Meta_FD_187314 | JGI IMG/M metagenome (GOLD analysis project Ga0209596, IMG submission 187314) | Freshwater microbial communities from Lake Montjoie, Canada to study carbon cycling - M_130807_MF_MetaG (SPAdes) (version 2) | ecosystem: Environmental > Aquatic > Freshwater > Lake... | reverse complement strand
GTGAAGGTGCTCGGCCGCGGCATGGCGTGGCTGGACACGGGCACGCAGGCGAGCCTGCTCGATGCGGGCAATTACATCGCCGCGATCGAAAACCGCCAGGGCCTGAAAATCGCGTGCCTTGAGGAGATCGCGTATCATCAGGGGTTCATCGACCGCGCCGGCATGGAGGCGTGCATCGCGGATTCGCCGAAAAGCCCCTATCGCGAATACCTCGAGATGGTGCTCAAGGAAGGCTGACCGATGCCAGGCCGGGGAAAGTGTGACGAAATTCAAAAAACGCAGATCCTTTGGACGTTGGACGTTGGATGTTAAACGTTTGGCCCCGCGCAGCGGCACCCCGAAAGTCACGACGAGCATCCGCAATCCGCACCGCGCCTGCGGCGGGCTCAACATTTAACACTTGAGGCTCTTGCAAAACCCCTCCGCAGGGATTCAAAAAATCGCAGCGCTCTCTGATGACGTGTTCTGCGGGTGGAGATTTCGGAGGGTTTTGCAAGAGCCTCACTTAACGTCCAACGCTCAACGCTCAACGTCCGACGGTTTGCCCGACTTTCGGCCCCCTCTCTGATGCCGGCGACGAAGAACTCACCCATTCTTTCATCGCGCGGCGGGATCCCCGCTTTGGCGACATGATTTTCCCGGAATGATACACCCTGCCCACACTCCAGTGAGGACGCCCGCCTGCACCGCAGGCAGGCTCCTGTGCGCGCTGATCGCGGGCGTCATGCTTGCCGTCGCGGGAACGGCACGCGCCGAGGAGGCCGCGGCGTTCTCGGCGAAGATTGACGGCGATTTTCTCCAGCGTGTCTGGGAGACGGCGGACGGGCTCATGCCCACGTACGTCCCTGCGGTCGCGCAGACGACGGACGGCTACGTGTGGCTCGCGGTGTTCGACAATGTCGTGCGCTTCGACGGAGTGCGTGCGAAGCCTTTCTCGGGAAAGACGACGCCCGGCGTGCTACCGTCGCCTGTGCGCGGGGATTTTGCGCATGGCGATCGCGCGGGCGGGCTGTGGATGGGCACTTCCGATGGCCGGCTTTTCACGATGAGCAAGTCCGTCTGGCGTGAGATGCTCGGGGCGGACGGCTGGTCGCCGATGCGCATCATCAGCGCGTCCGAGGCGCCGGATGGCCGGATCGTCTTTTGCGGAAAGGAGCGGATCGTCGTGCTGACGGATGGCAAGCTCGCCGAGGTGAAGCCGCCGCCGCAGAGGGCCGACGTGAAGAACCCGGCGCTGCGCGCGCTCTTCGACACGACGGGCAGGCTGCACGCAGCAACGACCGCCGGGCTGTGGCGTCACGACGACGGGAAGTGGATCGCGCTTTTTCAAAATGAAACGCCGAAGTGGGCGCCGCAGGGCACGGTGCGCGCGGCGGGCGGCGGCGTGTGGGTGGCCGGGCCGCAGGACATCCGGCACTTCGATCCGTCGGGTGTCGTCGTCCGCACGGTCGCGAGACCCGCGGATTTTCAAAGCGGCTCGGTCGAACTCCTCGAGGATTCGCGCGGCAACCTGTGGGCCGGCGGCTTCCGCGACGGGCTGTGCATCTGGATGGCGGATGGCCGCCTTCTCCGCCCCGAACACGGACGCGAGGAACTGCGCCCGCAGGTGAACTGCCTGCTTGAGGACCGCGAGCATAACGTGCTGGTCGGCACCGCGGGCGCGGGCCTCACGCGGTTTCAGCCGCAGGATTTCGTGATTCCGCTCGGGCATCTGGGCAGCCTCGCGGGTTCGCAGATCAACTGCGTCACCGAAGCCTCGCCGGGCCGCATTCTCGCGGGCACCGAGGGGAACGGCCTCTTCGTCATCGAGGGCGGCGAGGCAAAGCGGCGCATCATCTCCACCGACGGCAACCTCGGCACACGCCAGCGCGTCACCTCGCTGCTGAATCTCGGCGACGGCACGGTGCTCGCCGCCGCCGCGGGGAAGGGAATTTTCCGCGTGACTGGCGACAGCGCGGTGCAGATTCCGTGTCCCGCGCCGCTGACCGATCTCGTGCGCGCGATGTTCCGCGATTCGAAGGGCACCGTGTGGCTTGGCTGCGAGAAAGGGATCTTCACCTGGCGCGATGAAAAATTTTCGCCCGTCGCGGAAAAGGACGCGCACGAACGCGTGTGGAGCATCGCCGAGGACGCCGCGGGCGGGATGTGGTTCTCCACGCGCGCAGGGCTCATGCGCCTGCGCGAATCCGGCGCGCTGGAACGCGTGACGATCGCCGGCGCGAATGCCAGTGCCAACATTCTCGGCATCGCCCGCACGTCGGGCGGCGGCGTGTGGGTCGGCGTGGAAGATGGCGGGCTCGTCCGCCTGTGCGACGGTGTCCAGCCGCTCGTCCTCTCGCGCGAGCAGGGCCTGCCGATCGCCTCGATCACCGCGATGCTCGAAGATTCCGGGATGCTCTGGCTCGCGGGGGAAAAGGGACTCGTGCGCCTCGACCTTTCATCCGTCGAGGATTTCGCATCGGCAAAGCACGGGCGCCTGAAGCTCCAGCTTTTCGACCGCGGTGACGGGCTCTCGTCCGACATCTTCCGCCGGAGCTATCAGCCGGTTGCCACTCGCGCGACGGACGGACGGCTCTGGTTTGCCACGCACAAGGGCGTCGCATCGCTCGACCCGCATCATTTTACGACTCCGGAAAGGGAGGTGCCCGCGCTCATCGAGGAGATCCACGCCGAACGCGAGCTCATCATCATCACGCCGCAGAACCGGGGCAACATCGTGATCCCCGCGCGCACGAAGCACATGACGGTGCGCTGCTCCATGCCCACACTCTCGAAGCCGGATTTCACCGAGATCGAATACCGGCTCGATGGGCTGGACGACCGCTGGTATTCCACCGGCACCGAGCGCGTGATCCGCCTCTACGATCTGGCGCCCGGCACCTACCGCTTCCTCGTGCGCGGAATCGGCACGGACGGTCGGCCCGTCGAGCCGGCGGACTCGGTGGGCATGACCATTCTGCCGGCGTACTGGCAGACGCAATGGTTCCGCGTGCTCGCGATTGCCGCGGGCGTGATTTTCGTCGCGGCGATCGCGCGACTCGGCGTCCGCAGGCGGCTCGCGCAACGGGAACTCCAGCTCGCACAGCAGGAGGAGCGTGCGCGGCTCGAGAACGAACTCCAGCAGATGAAGCGCGCCGAGGTGATCGGACGCCTCGCGGGAGGAATCGCGCACGACTTCAACAACATCCTCGCCGCCATCCTCGGCAACGCGGAACTCGCCCGCCTCGAATACGGCCAGAACAAGGATCTCGCCGACATGCTCGACTCGATCCTCTCCGCCGGCGAGCGCGCGCGCGAACTCATCGTCCAGATCCTCTCCTACAGCCGCCAGCGGCGCACGGAGCCCGTGCCGCTCGACATCGCGCCCGCGCTGCACGAATCGCTGAAGCTCCTGCGTTCCGGCACGCCCGCCACCGTCGAGATCGTAACGGAGATCCCGGAGTCGCTGCCGCTCGTCCTCGCGGATGCGACGGAAGTACACCGCATCCTCATGAACCTCGGCACGAACGCCGTGCAGGCGATGGGCCCCGGCGGCGGGCGCGTCACGATCACGGCCACCGAAACCTTCGGCGGCGAGGACGCGCATCCGGAAATCCCGCGCGGACGCCGCGTGTGCCTGCGCGTCGCGGATAACGGCGCAGGCGTGGATGACGAGACGCTCCAGCGGATTTTCGATCCTTTTTTCACGACCAAGGAACTGGGCAAGGGCTCCGGCCTCGGCCTATCGGTCGTGAAGGGAATCATCGGATCGCTGAACGGCGTGATCGTCGTGGAAAGCACGCCCACTGCGGGCACAACGTTCCGCGTCTTCTTCCCGATCGTGAACGGCTCCTCCGTCCATCGCATCGCAGCCCCTGCCGGGCAGCCGGTGATGAGCGAACGCGCCGAGCGCATCTTCCTAGTGGACGATGAGCCGCAGGTGCTCAGCGTCGGGCGCCGGACGCTCGAGGGGCTCGGCTACGAGGTGACCGCGCACGGCTCGGCGACCGCCGCGCTCACGGCGTTCCTCGCAGACGCGCCGCGATGGGATCTCGTCATCACTGACTTCGCGATGCCCGGCATGAACGGCGTAGAATTCGCGCGCCAGATCCGCACGCGCAGGAGCGACATCCCGATCATCCTTTGCACCGGCTTCGGCGGCGCGGTGGATGCCGCGGCGGCAAAATCCATCGGCATCGTCCAGGTGATCAACAAGCCCTTCGGGCGACAGGCACTCTCCGAGGCCGTGGCGAAGGCGCTCGGAAAGGGCACGCCAGCCCAGGGGCAGGCGTGAAAAAGTGTGCCGAAAGTCGGAAATGCAGCTCCGTTGGACGTTGGATGTTAAACGTTAAAAGTTAAACGTTGAGCCCCGCGCAGCGGCCTCTCGAATTCCGAGAGCGCGCGTGACGATGGACGGCGCCTGCGGCGGGCTTAACGTTTAACTTTTAACGTCCAACGTCCAAGGGCTTGCCCCACTGCCGGGATATCCTTCGAGACCTCAGCCCGCGTTGTCCTCCGCCCCGCGCGGCGCTCCGAGCAGGAGGATGCGCTCCTTTTTTCCCGCGTAATCGAGCGCGTGGAAAATGCGGATCTCATCCACGCGCCGCGCGGCGTTCAGCGCGTCGAGCAAGCGCGTGTACTGCGCGCCGAGTTGAGTCGTCTCAAGATAGCGCCCGCGCAGGTTCGGGTCGGAAAATGAGCTGGGATTCTCGCGCTCGAAAAGATGGAAGCGCAGCCAGCGGCGATCCGTCTGCGAGATGCGCTGCGACTTGCGGAAAAACGCGGTGAAGAGCAGCAGCACGAGATACGTGTCCACGCGTGCCTGGAGTTCGAGGTTGCGCGCGAAATCCTCGGCCATGATGTCGCGCTCGCCGCGCTGGAACGCGAGCGACGCGTGCAGCGCGTGATCGATCTCCTCCACGAACGCGATGAGGTGCGCGATGTTCGAGTCGCTCAGCCCGCGCCGCGGGTCATGCCGTTCGAGCTGCTCGATGAGCCAGCGCGAATAGTAGATGCCGATGAAAAGATTCTCCCCGCTGTGCCGGAGGAAGGTGCGCGCGATCTCGCTCAGCTCCCGCGCCTGCGCACCCGCGAGCCGAGTGAGATGATCGCAGCGCTCGCTCCCGATCAGGCAGTCCTCCAGCGCCACGCCGCTCGCGGCGTAGGTGCGTTCGAGGAGGCGTGTGATCTCGGCGAAGAGCGTGCTCATCGGGGGAATGACGAAGGCGGAACCCGGCAATCCGTGTGGCCCGCACACGCGGCCTGTTCACTCGTCGTTGGAAATTTTTTCGTCATTCGTCATTCGTCATTCCATCCGCCGCCGCCCAAAATGACCGGCGGTGCTTCGTCCAGGTGCATGTGCCTTTCCGCCGTCTCGTTCAGCGCGAGACGCAGATCGTGGAAACGCTCGCTCAGCTCCCCGAAGACCGGCGACAGCGCGTGCTGCCGCGCGAACGGATGCTCCGCCGCGCTCTGGAAATTCGCCGCGCCCACGCTCTCGAGAAACCCGATGTCCGGCCCGCCGCGACGGCTGCGGCTCTCCACGCGATCCTGGAAAACGCCCGAGATGAACAGCGTGTAGTTCCCGATGTGCGCGCGCAGCAGAAACGCCTGCGACGCCGACGCCTTTTGCAGCGCGAGCAGCAGATCACTCACATATTGCTGCGGCCCGCAGCCCGCGCCTCCCGGTGCGCGCATCCGCTCGGTGACGGAAAATTTCTCCAGCAGCGAGGCGAGGTAGTCGCACGTCTCGCGGTTCGAGATGCCGCGCTCCTTCAGCACATGGCGGAGCAGGATGTAAAAGTAGCACTGCGGCGAGATGCGGAGCTGCGCGTCGCCCTGCAGCACCGCCTGGAAAAGCGTTTCGCTGTCGAGGATCGAGTCGCGCATTTCCGCGTCCGTGAGGAGTTCCGCGAGCGTCGCGGTGTTGTTCCTCCCGGCCCTGAGCGTACCGGCGATAAATTCGAAATCCGAAGCCGTGAGGCGTTCCCGACAATTTGGAGTTATCATCGGAGGTGAAACCGTAGCATCGCGAGTGCCATTCGATTTTTCATTCGTGTTTTCCTCTGGCGGCGGCGCATCGCGCACCGTCGCGCTGACGTGAAGCGTGTGCGCTTTCACTACGCGGATCGGTCACGACGGCAAGTGCGTTGGAAAGGAAGTTGGCGGAGAACTCCATCCGTCCGTCCACCCCGCGGGAGCCGTGCGGATCAGCTTTGGAACATGCCGCACACAAATCGCGGCGCTGTGGACGGTGCTCGAAGCCGGGCGTGGTCTGCTGGACGCGCACACCGAGGCCGCGCTCATCGTACGGGTGCGCGAACAGATCGCCCGCGAAACGTTGCGGGTGCGCCGTCCGCGTTCCTGCGAGCGCAAAGTGCGTCAGCCTGTCAAAAAATGGCCCCGCATGTTCACCCCATCCTCCATCACCTCACCTGTTGCTTATGAAGTGCGCAAGGTTGCTTAAAGGCATTGGGGCTAAACGCGCTCCAGGATTTGTGCGACTGCTTGTTCCAAGCGCATGTCGCCGAATCGGGCGGCTTCGTTGCTGCCCGGAGTTGCCTTTTTGGCGTGATTGAATCCGGGGCCGTAACCGCACTCGTGAGAGTGCGGGCACACTGTCCGAAGGAGGAAGCGCCCGCGTTCTGACGAACGCGGCTACGAAAGTTTTGAACCACCCTACGGCCCTCCTTCGCGGATCGCCCGCTGTTTCAGCTCACGCTCGCGGTCGATCTGCTGCTTGCGGTCGACCTGCGTCTTGGCCTCCGCCTCCTGTCTGGCCTTGCGCTGCGCGTCGGTCTCGGGTTCGCCGGGCTTGATCTCAATCTCGACCGGGCCGGTGGCGATCTTGCCGTGCCAGAAACGGCAGGGCGCGTCTGGGGCATGTTCGGGATGATGATCGCCGTAGCGCGCCGTCACGCTGTACTTGCCGGGGGGCAGGGCCGGGATGGGCCGCAAGCTCCCATCCCTGTTGGGCCGGGCGTCTTCGAATCGCCAGGTTCCACCGGCCGAACCGCCACCGACTCCTTCGACAAACGCCAAGTACCCTTTGCTGGGAAGTTCTCTCTCCCCGGGCGGCGACTCCGCGACCTGGGTAGTGTAGGTCGCCTGTCTGGGAACGCCGCCGCCGGCCGGCGTGAACACGAACGTAAACCAGCGGCTGACCCCGCCGACGATCACGTTCTTGTCTCCCGCGTTCCGCAGGTGCACCTCGAAGACCATGGGTTGGCCCTCAGCGAACGTCGCGCCCCACGGCTTCGGCGCCCCGCACAACTCGCAGCAGCGCGTCTTGACCGCCTTCTCTTTCTCCTGCGGCGTAGGGGCCGTATGGCGTTGCCGGGCATGGCGGTAGCACTGGAAAAAGGGCCCCCAACTCGCGTTTCCACCCAGCGGCACGAGTCCGACCTGCACGCCATCCACGGCCTCGCCCCACGCGATCGTGGCGGGCGGGTTCATCCCGTCTGTCGCCGGTTGTGCCTGCTCCGCCGCCCAGACCGGCGCGGTTGCCGCCGCCAACATCATCCCAACGATCATCAGTAGTTTCTTCATGTTCAGTAGCTTCTTCATTGCTTTTCCTATCCTTGGAGGTCGCCTTTCCCGTCGATGGATCACTCGCCCAAGAGTTCCTGAACTCGGCCGGTCTTCTTTTCAATCGAAACCCCTGCGGTGTGGCTGGCCGGACCCTTGTTAAAAAACTTGGTGAATAAAACCAGCCAGTGAGTGCCGCGATCCTCGATTTTGGTGATTTTACCCCAGTCAGTCTTGCCATTCGCCTGCGCCCATGCTTCCGCCAGTTTCCGCGGCGTCGCCTCCTGATCGGGTGACAGATCGGGCGTGGGTTGTTGCACTGCTTTTCCGCTGGCGAGATCCAGCACCAGTCCTGACGGCTGCACGAAGACCCGGTTGCCTTCCACCCGCGCGGCGGTCGCGGGTGCCGGCAACTTCACCTGCCAGATTGCTTTCCCGCTGGTGTGCACGGCGGCGACGACCTGCCCGTTGTCCTGCAAACTGACCGTCAACCCCGGCGGAGCCGGTGTCGGTGCCTGGGGCGCAGACTCCGGCCGACCGGGTTCCACGGCGATTTCGCCCACATCGGCGGTGTTGTCTTGATTGAACGTGGCCGGAATCCGGCTCAAGTCCACGCCCTTGCCAGTCATCAGCGTTCCTCCTTTGTCGTACGCTGGGTCCCAGTAACCGCGCACGTCCGACTTTGGCGTGGGCTTGAACACGTGGGTGAGTGGGCAAGTATACGCGCGGACAACGATCCAGTAGTTCACCCCCTGCCGCAGGGGTACGCCCTGCACCTTGAACTCGGCGGTCTTGTTCGTGTGTGTCCAACCGCCCGCTTCGCCAAACGCCACGCGGTCCACCTCCACCCGCCCGTCGGACGCCCGGACTTCAATGGATGCCCGGAAGTGGCTCCCCACGGGTTGGGTGATGGCGAAACGGCCGGTAATCGTGCCCTTGGTCTCGGTTCGCCGCAGTTGGTCCTGAAAAACAGCGCGGCTGTTCTCCAACTCCTTCCCCTTTGCCGCCTTTTGTGCTTCCGCGAGCGCCTTCGGGTCCATTCCCTGGCCCAAGGCCATCCCGGCCGCCAGCATCATTCCAACGATCATCAGTGGGTTGTTCATGGTTGTCCCTTTGGTTTACGGTTGCCGTTCCGGATTGTTCCTACGGTTTCTGGATGGCCGCGATCTCGAACGCGGCCGGTGCGGTCGTAGTCGCGCCAACCCATCTCCCCGGCTGGGCGACCCGGCCGGCGGGCGGATGCGCATATGCCAGCCCCAGCGTGTAGCGCCCTGGTGCGAGATCGTGATACACCCAGATGCCGCCGGTGCGGTCATCCACGACGAGTCGCGGATGTTTTTTCCCCTCGGGGACCGACAACCGCGCCGCGTAGAGCACCGTGTCGTTCTGCCCCGCCTTGACTTCGATCGGCTTGGGAATGCTCGTCTTATCGCGCCCGCCGTCGAGAGGCAGCTCCCGCCCCTGCCCATCCTTCAGGACCGGCCGGACCGTGTCGAAGAGATCGATGCTGATGTCCTGGTTCGTCCGGTTGGTGATCCGCAGGCCGATCTCGAACTTCGTTTCCCCGTCACGCGGAGGCACGGAGATGCGCTCGGGCATCACGACCGCCATCACCACTCCGGTCTTGTCGGGCGGGTTCGTTCCGTCTTTCAAGTCGCTCCGGGCCCTCGCATCGTTGTGGCCGTCGGTGCCGACCAAACGGTAGCTGTAAAGGCCCTCTTTCCAGCCCTCGCCACGGTAGGGCTCGATATAGACGGTGCACTCGACGGCAGGCAGGCCCTTGGTGTCTGGCTCCCAGAGAATCTCGATCTGTTTGTCCTTGGCCAGCTTCTCCGGGCCTTTGTTCTTGAGGACTTCGAGAATGCGGACCCACGTTCCTTTCGCCGTCAGCTTGCCGGCGACATGATGCTCGGTCGAAGACCCCTCGTTCCCGCGCACGCGTAACACCACGGTTGCCTCCTTGGCCGGCGCTGTCTTGCCGGCGACCGGTGTAACCGTGATTGGGGAACGGAGGTACTCGGTCTGCCGGGAATTCTTCTGGATTGGGGAGTCGAGGTGAACGGACTTCGGAAATGCCTTCTGAAACAGCGAATAGAAGCCGGAAGGCATCAAGTAGGTCTTGCCGTCGAAGTTGAAGCAGTGTTCGCAGAGCGACACCTTGATCTCGCCATTGTCCTTCAAGAACATGGCCGATTCCAGATGGAGGCACCCGCTGGCATATCTCTTTTTCTCCAACTTGATCGTGGCAAGCAGTTCAGCGACCTTCGCCGGCTCCTTGATGGTGACGGTCTCAGTCTTCGGGCTACCGGGGACGTCCCGGCTGAGACGAATCTCCTTCACGCCGGAGAAGGGACCGGCGGCGTCAGCCCCGATCGCCGCCGCCAGCATCATCCCAACGATCATCAATGGGTTGGTCATGATGGTTCCTTTTGGTTCAAGGTTGTCTTCCGGATTCGATCCATGGTGGTTTCTCCCTCGATGTTTTGGAGGCGTTCCATTGGTGCTAGCGCCCTTTTACCATTGTCACGGTGCCATCCATGCCGATGAGCAGCCCGGGTTCTGCCTCGGGTGCTCTGAGCGGTTTGGGAGACAGAATGAACATCCACCGAGGCGGCGCTTCCCCATGTGTTTCATACGCCACCCGGCTGATGAAGTATAGTTCGTCCAGTGCCCGTCGCTTCATTGCTTCTTTCGCGATCTCTACAGCTTTGTCGAAGGAGACTTTAGGCTCCCGCGTCTGTTGCTGCCCGGCGACGTCCTTGGCCGCGTTGGTCTCGGCGGCCATGGCCTTGCCGCTCAGGACGCATCCCCCGCTGCCGGCCACGAACATGGCCAGCATCAATACGCATTTGAGTATCTCTCGATTCATGGTGGTTTCTCTTATTTTCATGCTTTGAAGTATCTTTCGATTCATAGTGGTTTCTTTTTCGATGTTTTGTGTGGGTTCTTCGGCCTTGTTCATAACGCTGGCCGGGAACGCAGTTGTCAGACGATTGTCACAAGGTTGTCAGTATTTTGCGTGGGTTCTGCTGGTGGACTCTATTTGACCTCCAGGGTGATGCTCTCGCTGTGGCTGTTGAACTCCGGCGCATACATGCTCTGGATGCTCGCGATGCCGGTCTGGTAGTTGCCCTTCAACTGCACGCGGACGCTGTATTCGAAGACATACACGCCCTTGGGCAGGTAGTGGATGAAGAAGTGGCTCGCGGTGTCGCGCGTGCTCTCGTAGTAGGCGAGGCCGTCCTGGAATTTCGTCCGGCTCAGCACGTTCACCGGCTCTGTGCCGCTGCCGCGCTGGTCCTTGAGGTGGACGTATTCCATGTCGCGATCCACGCGCAGTTCGATGCGGCAGACCAGTTCGTCGCCGACGGCGAGCGGGCCTTTGACGGGCTCGAGGGCCTGGCCTTTCTTCGTCGTGTCTTTGCGGAAGATGGACTTCTTCAGCTTCAACGGCGTGCCTTCGTAGGGCGTCACCTTGCTCATGTCCTCGAGGTATTGCCAATGGACGCTGCCCCAGCTCACGCCGGCGTCGGTCTTCTTCACGGTGATCTTGCCCATGTCGGGCTTGATTTCGCCGCGCACGAATTTCTTCTCGTAGAAGCCGGTGCCGGCCTCGACCTTCTCGGGCTTGATCGTCTCGCCACCGAGGCTGACTTCCACGAGCGCGTCGCTGGCGAGCAGGTTCTTACCGCGGAGCAGCAGGCCATAGACGGCGTCGGCGGTCGCCTTGGTGGTCTTCCAATCCTGCGTCTGCTTTTGCTTGAGGAGCCACACCTTGGCGTCCTCGACGGCCTCGGCGTCGCCCATGACCTCGTCGAACGCCTCGATCATCAGCGCCTGCGTCTCGATGGGCGCGCGGTACCACCACCAGCTCAGTTCGAGGTCGCGCCAGAAAAGGCCCATCTCCTCGTTGCTCACGCTGCGTTCCTTGATCGACTTCATGATCGCCACGGGCGTCTCGGCGTCGCCGAAGCGCTTCATGCCGATGGCGAGGTGCCCCTGCGACTGCCGGCAATCCACCTTCAGCCAGAATTTCTTCGCCTGGTTGAGGAAGAAGTTTACCGCGTCCTGGTGGTTCTTCGCGATGGGTTTGTCCTTCAGGAAGAAGCTGCGTCCATAGAGGTAGAACGCGTCGATGTAGCTGGGTACGTATTCCTCGGGGTGCGGGCCCTTGAGGATGTCGCGGTATTTCTTGTCGGTCCACGCATCGAGGGCGTTCAGCGATTTGATCGCGAGGGCCATGTCCACATTCTCCGCGCCGAGATGCCGCATCCGCCCAAAGCCGGTGGTGATGAGGAGCGTGATGTATTCGTCGCCACGATGGCCGGGGAACCACGGCCACAGTCCGTCGCCGAGCTGCATCTGCGCGAGCCGGTCGAAGGTGCGCTTCGTCTCGTCATTGAGCCGGTTGGCGTCGAAGAGAATGCCGACGTTGCGACGCGCCTGGCTCTCGTTCTGTGCCTGCCGCAGCCATGGCGTTTCCTCGATCGCCACGGACTTGAGGTCCTGGTTCTTCTCGAGCGGGCTGTCGAGCGCGGGCGTGTTTTTCCAGAGATCGAAGATGCGGCGGATCTTCGGATCGGAGTTTCCG
>Ga0209596_1003619_pt1 | contig 12102 bp, 10 predicted proteins | sample M_130807_MF_Meta_FD_187314 | JGI IMG/M metagenome (GOLD analysis project Ga0209596, IMG submission 187314) | Freshwater microbial communities from Lake Montjoie, Canada to study carbon cycling - M_130807_MF_MetaG (SPAdes) (version 2) | ecosystem: Environmental > Aquatic > Freshwater > Lake... | reverse complement strand
CCAGCCACGCGCGGCCCCAGTGCTCGCCGTATGCGCTCGATGCGAGCAGGCGATCCACAAGCTTCCCATACGCATCGGGCGACTTGTCGTTTGCAAAGGCATCCGCCTCCTCCGGCGTCGGCGGCAACCCCGTGAGATCGAGCGAAACGCGCCGGATCAGCGAGTAGCGATCCGCCGCAGGCTGCGGCGACAGCTTCTCCTTTTCGAGCCGCGCGAGGACAAAATTGTCTATCGGATTAGTGCTCAGTGCCCAGTGCTCAGTTCTCAGTTTGGCAAGCTGCGCATCCGTGCCCGGAGTCTGAGCACCGAGCACTGAGGACTGAGCACTTTTCTGCGGCACCTCCGCCCGCACCGGTTTCTCATACGCCCAGTGCTTCGTGTATTTCGCGCCGCTCTTGATCCAGTCGCGCACCAGCGCGACCTCGCGCTCGGTGAGCTTCTTGCCGCTCTTGCGCGGCGGCATCGCATCGTCCTCGTCCTTCGTCGTGATGCGCTTGAACAGCTCGCTCTCCTCCGGCTTGCCGGGGATGATCGCCTTGTAGCCGCCGAGATCCGCGAACGCGCCCTCCGCGAGATCCAGCCGGTAGCCGTGCTCGCCCCCCTTCCGCTCCTTTTCATCGGGGCCGTGGCAGAAGAAGCAGTTGTTCGAGAGGATGGGCCGGATCTCGCGCTGAAAATCCGGCGGCGTCTGCGCGCCGCACAGCGCGGCAAAGAGGAACGCAGGCACGATGACGGAGACGAGTGGGAGCAATGAGCGGTGGCAAAACATGGGGCGCGGGGAAGACACCCCGGATCATGCAGTTTATTTGCAGCCGGCATCAATGCAATCTGCGGTTTCTCGCAGGGCTACGGCGCGATTTTTTCGCGGCAGCGCCCTTGAGCTTTTCGATCAGAGAATCCTGCGAACTCGTGTGCTTCGCGTCGGGAGCGCCCTGGTAGAAGGGTTCGCACTCCACGCCGTTCGCCTTGCAGTGCTCCTTCAGCTTCACGCCGAATTTCGACGTGTGCGTGGGGCAGATGCGCCTTTCAATGTGCTGGACGAAAAGCTCCGTGCCGCGCACTTGGCTCACGAACGGCCAGCGCGCGGGGTTGTACATGGAGTCGGTGAGGTCGCGCATGAGCACGACGTGCTTGCCGTTCCTCGCAAGCTGGCGCAGGCCGAACGGACGGCGCGAGGCGCACATGTTCACATGCACGCCCACGAGGATCACGTTGTCCACGCGGCCCGCGTCGAGGAGGTTTCAGATTTCCTCACCGGCGTCGCTGATGGCGTCGCGCTCCTGGTCTTTGCTGTTCCCGCGCGTCCGGTCTTCGCGACGGGGTGCTTGAAATCCGTTCTCCAGGCAGCATCATCCGAAGACCACATGCAGCGCACGACCCAAAATGCAAAGAGAGGATTTTTCGCGTCGCTGCTTGCATCAGTGCTTGTCTTCGGCGCAGGCGCATTTGCGGTAGAATCACCGGAGGCGGCGCAAGCCGATGATCAGATCGTGGAGTTTACCGACGACACGCGGATCCACGGGCGGATTTTGAAATTGGGAACTGACGAACTTTTTCTGCAACGGTCCGGGTTCAAGGATCCGCTCATATTTTCGGTGCGGGAAATCCGGCGCATCGTCCTGCGCGCCCCGCTCTCGAAGGCCGAGCGCAGGGACTCGGCGACGAATGCCACGATGCAATTTCACGACGGCGTCTGGATCGCCGGGAACCTTGCCTCGTTTGAAAATGGCCGGTTCCAGATGAGAATCGGAATGGGCGCGGACGTGACGATCGATCGGCAGACGGTGCGATGGCTCTACCTTTCCCCGGCGAATTCTCCGGACGCCGTCGAAGGCCCGGGCAATCCGCTGGGGCTTGCAGGCTGGCACGGCGGCGCATGGGAATCCACCGCTGCGGGACTCGTGGCACGAGGACAGCCCACGCCGCTTCGGCGGACCGTGGACTTGCCGGCGAAGCTGGATATCGAGTTCAACGCAAGTGTGGACGCCCACGGCAATTTCCCGCCCATCATCATGACGCTCGGAGAGGGTGATGAGAATCCTGACGACGACAATTTCACGGGCGGATTCTTCCAGATAATATTGCAGCGCCCGAATATCTCGGCGACTTTCGGGAACAATTTCGAAGGGACGAACAAGCAGTTCCAAGTGACCCAAAAGGCGGAAAAGGATGCGCCGAAATCCAACCACTACCGCCTCCTCTTCGACCGCCGTTTGGGAAAGATGATCGTTTTCATCAACGGCAAAAAGGTCGCGGACTGGGACGGGCAGTGGAAGAAGAACGTGCTGAAGAGTTGCAAGGTGGTCCTGCAGCCCAACGTCGCCCCCGGCGTGCCGTGGCCGGATCAGAAGATGCGCATCACCCCGTGGGATGGAAATATCGCGCCCGACGCGAAACCCGAGGAAGCGGAAAAAGATCTCATTTCCTCGGATGCCCCCGGGCGATCGACGGGCAGCCTTGAGGCGATTGGTGCGGACAGCGTTCGTTTTGATGGAAAGGATTTTGCGCGCAAGGAACCGCTCTTCATCCGGCTGGCCGGGAAAAATCCCGCGTTGCCGCAGCCACACGCCGTCGCGAGAATTTGTCTCACGCAGCGCGGGGAAATTGACGCCTCGTCGCTCGATTTCCGCGACGGGCAGTTCCACGTTCGCACGTCATTCGCCGGTGAGATTGCGATCCCGCAGACGGCAATCCGGACGATTGAATTTCCAACAATCCGCGGAACGGCGGAGGTGGACGCTGTTGCCGACAGACTCGTATTTAAGAATGGCGACGTCCTGCGCGGCGCGTTGCTCGCCACGCCGGGCGACGTCGTGGAGTGGCGTCCCGCACGCGGCGCGGCACTGGAGGCTGCGACCGGAACGCTCGCCGGGATCGTGATGGGAAGGCCGACAGTCTCCAAGGCGAACCCCGCGGGCGCTGTCGTCCGCCTACGGAATGGCGACTGGCTGCATGGCGATGTCGAGCAACTCGACGCAGCGCAGTTGCGATTCAAATCCGCGGTGGCCGGGCCGGTGCAAATCGCCCGGGCCAATCTCGGCGCCATCTATTTCTCCGCCGGCAACGGGACTCCGGTCTCCGATGCCGCCGCCGATCGCGGCATCTGGACACGCAACGCACTCGGCGGCGGAGAGCCCGGGTCCGCGCAAAGCCGCTGCCGATACCTGGACGGCGCATTTTTTCCGAATGCCGACGGAAAGAATCACCCGAATGTCCCCGACTTCGCCAACCTCGGGCGCAGCTTCGCCCACCTGCCGGACAAGGTGGAGTTCAGCTTCGACGTGTCCGTTCCGAAGGACGGCGATGCGGCGTTCAATTTGCAACTGTTCGCGGACCCGGTGCGGGGCGGCGGCCTGTCGATCGACTTCGGCGGGAATCAGGGGACGATTCAGGACATGACGCCGCAGCCCGGCGCCATGCAGCCGCAGGCGCTGAACGTGGAGCTGGCGTCGGCCGGCGTGAAAGGCAGCGCGCACCACTTCCGCTTCCTCGCGGATCGCAAGACCGGGCAACTCGCGATGTTCGTGAACGGCAAACTCGTGGCCCGCTATTCGCCGCGCGCAGGAAAGACATCCCCGAAACGCGGCAGATATGTTTTCCTCTCACCGCAAGCAATGGGCATGTCTTTTTCCAACCTCTGGATCGCGCCGTGGGCCGGCTCCTTTCCAAAAATGTCCGCCGGCACGAAATCCGTGGAGCCCGCGCCGCCGCCATCGGACGTGATCTCGCTCATCAACGGCGACGAAACGCCCGGCACCATCGAAAGCACCACGCCGGAAAAAATTCGCGTGCAATACGACGGCGGCGATGTGGAGTTCCCGTCGAAGCGCGCGCTGATGATCGAATTCGCCGGGCCGCCCGTCGCGCCCGCGCCCGGCACGCGCCTGCGCCTCACAGGCGGCGGAGTGCTCACGGTGCAATCGTTCACTCTCGCCGGTGGCATCGTGTCCTGCCGCAGCGCCCTCGTCGGCGAGGTGAAGTTCCCGGTCGCGGCCCTGTCCGAAATCGCCTGGCAGCGCCCGGGCCAGAAGGCTCTCGCTGGCGTTCCAGCGGCCGACGCAAAACCGGGCAGCCTTCCCCCGGCGCCACCGCTCGATCAGGCCCGGTTCAATGTCGCCTCGCTCGATGCAGCGCCCGCGCGGAGCTACGATGTGATCGAAATCGTGAACGCTCAGGAAGCCATCACCGGCCGCTTCGAGATGAAAACCACGGTCGCGAACGACTCCATCACTCTCGACGACGCACTCACGCTCACCATGGCCAATGCCACATCGCTGACGCGCAAGACCGTCGTGGAAAAAGGAGCCTCATTGCGCGTGAAGCAGATCGCCGCCGAGAGCGTGCGCGGCACCACGCGCAGACAGCAGACCCTCACCGTCGCCGACGGCAAGGCCACCGTCCGCGCCGCGGGCGCGGCCAAATCACCTGATCAAATTCTCGACTACCCGCCAGACACCGTCACGCTCTTCTCGCTCATGCGCATCGTCACCGCACTGCCTGCGGATGCCGAAGGCGAATGGGGCATCGGGCGCGTCTTCAACGAATTCCGGATGCGCCCGCAGTCGAACGAAAGCTACCGCCTCGAATGCACCGGAAAGGAATCCATCGAACGTGACAACCGGACGCGCACCCTCACCCGCTTCACGCTCCACCACGAACGCAGGGCGGAGGAAATCATCGCCGAGTTCCTCCTCGACGACGCCGGCGTGCTCCAGCAGGTGGATTTCCTCGGGGACGCCTCCCCGCGCGGGGCTCCCCTCACGCTGAGATTGCGCCCCGCCGAATAGCAGCCCTCTTCGGCCACACCGCCCGCCAGTGGCGCGACGCAAACCCCAGGCTCGACGGCAACATGCGCGACCACGCCACCATCGAGCAGCTCCTCGTCCTCGCCAACCTCGAAAGCCTCAACGCTGAACCGGAGCGAAGCGGAGATAGCCAGCCGAAGGCTGCCCGCAGGGCGAACGAAGTGAGGCAACTCATCCACATGGCCCTCCCCACCGGCGAACGCCTCACGAAGCTCAACGCCATCGCCATCCGCCAAATGCGGACGCTCACCGCCAGCGCCGCGCGGCTTTTGGAAAATTAGGACCCGCTCAGAAAACTGAACCGCCACCCAGAGGCCGAAAGCGAAGGACGCATCCTCCAGCCCGGAGGGATGACGAACAAGCCGGGACTAAAGCGAGCCTGCCGCGTGAGGGCTGAAAGCCCTTTTACGCGGCGACCACCCCCGGATCCCGCTAAACCAGCGCCAGCCCGTGTGCGATGAACGGCTCGAAATCCGTGCGGTTCCGCGTTGCCACCTTCGCTCCGACGCGCAGCGCCACAGCGGCGATGAGGCAGTCCGCCAGCGAACGCGAGCGTCGTCCCGTTGCATTGAAAAGCTCGGCCCCCTTCGCCGAATCAACGGGCGTCATCGGCTCGATGCCTGGAAACAGCGACTCCGCGAGTTCCTTGTCGTCATCGCCCAGCGGCCCGCAGAGAAACTCCGCCCACGTCATCGCCGACAAGCCGACCGGTTCGCCTTCCGCGATCCATGTCCGCAGCTTCGCGTCCTCATCCGTGCCCGCCCGCAGCGCGTGAATGAGAAAGTTGGTGTCGAGATGAATCATCGCGCATCAGCGTCGTGCATCCCGCACTGCCGCCGTCCACGCATCCGCCTTGCCTGAATCGAGCGCGAGCCGCGCTTGCAGCGCATCCAGTGCGCGCAGCCGCGGACTGTCCGCCCCCGCCTGCGCGGCCATTTGCTCCGCCTGCCCGCGCAGAAAATCCGCCACGCGCTGCCCGAGGTCAGGCAGCCCCGCAAGGCGCTTCTCCACATCCGGCGGCAGCTCGATCGTGATGCTCATGCCGCGCATTGAACCGCAGGATCGCGAACCGGTCAAACGGGCGTTTATGGCAATAAATTCAACCAGTCGGTTATGCTCATGCCGGGAATGACGGAAACCTCGACATGTTGAGGAAAGCCAAGCCTCTGCGCCAAATTTAGGATATCGCGATGCTTCTGTTGGTTGTCAGATTTCGTGCAAAGGAACAGATCTGTTCCCGGCACCTCCTGATGATCATAGACTTTCCTGCTCCTTGAATTCACAAAATCCCTTTCGGGATACTTCGAAAGAGAATTGCTCCGAACAATGCGCATCAAGGTCAGGATCCTTTCGGGACCAAACTCATGAATCAGGCTTCCAAGAAAACGGGCCTGAACTGCACCTGCACTTCCACCGGCGATTTTTTCGTCGGGACGAGTCGCGTTCAAAATTTTTGACCAATGAACGACGATGCAAAGTCTGCTAGCCGGGGCACGTTCACCTCCGGCCCGCTCGTTGACCACCCGCTCGTTCCTCACGCGAGGCTCCAGCACACGCACTTCTGGAAATGCTCCGTTTGGATCGAATCTGTATTTCACGGGCTTCTCGTCTCCGTCTCTGACGTAGCAGGTGTGTTCCGGGCGGAACTGCGCCCAGACAGCAGCAAGGGAACATGTGCGTAGTTTGAGAAACACTTCTTCGTAAACTGTGCGGACATGCCACGGCTCTATTCTGGCATATCGGCTCATCACTTCGTGGACGGCGTCTCGGATGCTGAGGTTCGTGTTTAGCGCCTCCGCGTGAAGCGCGTCCATTTCCGCAAAGGTGAGTTGGTGCCGGAAAACATCATCGCCAGTTTCCCAATCAACCTGCTCAGGACGAATCTCGACGCTCCATCTACCAGCCCCATCTCTGACGAAGAACTTGCAGTTCCGCACGAGGTGAGGATGCCACTTCAAACTGAGTTGGTATCGGCGCTGGCCGGTTCGCGTGATGTAGAGCCGCACGCCGGACGGCAGGCAGCGCTCGCCATTTGGAAGATCCATGAACACCCTCTTGAGCCATCCATCGAGTTTGTAGATCGCCCGCTTTGATTTTGATCCGCTGAACTTGCAGGGAAAATACGTCTCCGGGGCGTCCTGCCACGACATTTCCACGATCTCCCCGTCGTTGAGCGGCGGAAGGATTCCGCACACTTCTTTCACCAGAGGAATGAAGCCGTCCACGATGTTGCAGAATCGTAGCTCAATCTTGGCGGCTTGCTGGTGCCCTTCGGTCCAATCCCCTCCGGTCAGTGCACAACCATCATATCCTTCGATGGCCATCCATTCCTGATATTCGTCCTCACGGATGCGGCTCAGCGTACCCTCAATATAAATGATGAACTCACCGGGCCTGCTCCGCACTCGCGGCACGGGCGGCATGTGGCGGATTCGGTATCCATCGTCAGGAATTTGGGACGGCGTTTGCGTCCGATCGCGCTCCTCTTCCATCGCCGCAGCCAGCAATTCCGGAAACTTTTCTTGAAACTCCTCCGGGTCAGATTCCAGCGCGTGTCTCACGTCTTCAACGGTCGGCGCTTGGACATGCCTATCCATCCAATGTTCCAAGAGGTGAATTGGATCATCATACCGCTCAGAACACTGACCAAAGCAGCACGCAAATTCATCCTTCCATCGCTGCCAATCCATGAACCTGGCAATTTCCTCGGCGATGTTCAGAGCTAGGAACGGAACCCGGACCGAAGTGAGGAGAGGACGGCCAGAAGCCGGACTATGCTTCTGCTTGATATGAGCGCGCATGTCGTCATCAGGTGCCCGATCTTCATAACGAGGAATCGCGTAATAGCTGCCTTCGTCTTCACAGTATTTGCAAATGGTGAGACTGACGGGGCGCTCAGCGTCATGATCCGCATTTTGTCTGAGCACTCGCTGCCTTTTACAGATCCGGTCTCCGTGGCATTCAAGAAGGTGCGTTTGAATTTCCGCTGCAGAATCAAAAAGCTCTGGATCAAATGGGCATTTCAGAAGCCATCGCGCCACGCGACTGAGGATTGCATCGGTCATGCTCATGAACAGGCGGGAATATTTACACAGCAGCATGAATTCGCACGCACGATTTCACGGTGTGGAAAAAAGTCAGCACGGCGCTTTTCCGCGCAGGGCATCCGCGTTTTCCAAAAGCGATCCGCACCGAAGCCTACGGCGTGGGCGGCGTGGGCGGCGTGGGCGGCGTGGGCGGGGTCGGGGGCTGCGGGGGCTGCCGCGGGAGCAGCCAGGGCAATCGCATCAAATGGCGAGGAGCTTGAGGAGGTAGCGATGATCCCATGCGGCGATTTTCTGTTTGGTGCGCACGCCGCGTTTTTTGGTGGTGTCTTGGCGCAGGAGATTGAGGGCAAGGTGGCGTAGCGTGGCGAGGTTGGTGGCGGCGTGGCCGGTGCGCACGCGGCACTGGTCTTCGTTCATGGCGACGTCGAGCACCCAGTGCAGGGAGTTTTCGATGCCCCAGTGCCCGCGGATGGCGCGGGCCAGCGCGGGCGCTTCGGGCGGCAGGCTGCTGAGGTAGTAGCGCCGTTCGCGCGTGGTCTTCTCGCCCAGGGTGCGCTCGGCTTCGACGACGGCGACGCTGCGCAGTGCGGCCCATTGCCCACGCACGCTCAACCAGTCGAGTTTGCCGGTGCAGAGGTAGCGCCGCGTTTCGATCCGTCCGTGGTCTTTTTCCACGGTCTGATGCCGGCTGGCTTCGGGCAGATGCCCGGGATGATCCAGCGCGTCGTCGAGGAAGGTTTGGATCTCCTTGTGCAGGACTTCGTGGTTGGCTTTGAGGGCGAGCACGTAGTCCGCGTCGGCCTCGTGGATTTCGCGCGCGATGGTTTTCTGACAGCCCATCGCGTCGAGGGTCACGATGCAGCCGGCCAGTTCGAGCCGCCGCAGCAGTGCGGGCACGGCGGTGATTTCGTTGCTTTTCTCCGCGGTGCGAAGCTGGCCGAGCACGAGCCGGTTGCCCACGGCCCATGCGCTGACCAGATGCACGGGGCTTTGCCCTGCGCCGCCGCTGCGGCGCAGCGTCTTGCCGTCGAGCGCGACGATCTCACCGGCCAGGCTCTTGCGCAGACTCTGCGTCCAAAGCGTGAAGGCCTCGGCAAATTGCGCGGGATCCAGCGCGGCGAAGACCCGCCCGAAGGTGTCGTGGCTGGGGATGCCGTTGGGCAGTTCGAGGAGCTGGCCCAGACACTCCCGTTGCGCTTTGCCAAATTCCTCCATGTCCACGAAGCCCTCCGCTCCGCAGAGCAGCGCGCAGACCGAGATGATCAGGATGTCGTGAAGGCTATGGCGCTGGCTGCGTGCGATGCGCGGATCTTCGAGTTGGAGGAAGTGTTGGCTGAGGCTGTTGGTTTCGGGCATCCCAAGCTTCTCCCAGCCTTCTTTCTAAAAGTACATTTTATAATCGCCATAATTCCGCCGCTTCTTTTGATGCGATTGCCCTGGGGGAGCAGCCTTGACTGTCAGCCAGCCGGGTTGTTTTTTGGCAGGAGCAGCGTTGTCACTTTTTCAAAATCGCGGCGACGAATTCACTCAGCACCTTCGTCGCCGGATCATCGGGCAGGCCGAGGTCGTTGTTCAGTTTGCTGTGATTGGTTCCCTTGCCGCCGAAGAGCTTCGTCGGGATTCCGGCTTCCTTCAGCAATGCGCCGAGGCGCCTGGCCTGCGCGGTGGTGTCGGGATGATCGGCGACGTGCAGGATGAGGAAGGGCGGGATGCCTTTGCCTTTTGCGACGTGCGTGACGGCGGAGAAGTTCTTGTGGTTCTCGGGTGTGATGCCGAATTTTTCGCGGTGGCCGTTCACGCGCGGCGGGAAGTGATGCGCGCGCAGGCGGGTCTCGGCGGTCTCAATGATCGCGGGGACATCATACGTGTCGCCGTCCACCGGCACGCTGCCGATGAGCGAGTCGAACGAAGCACCTTCGGCTTTCAAATAGCGATCATCCGTGCAGAGAAGCGCGGCGAGTTGCGCGCCCGCCGAGTGGCCGCCGACGAGCACGCGCTTCGGATCGCCGCCGTATTCGGCGATGTGTTTCTCGACCCAGCCGAATGATTTCGCGACGTCGCGGATGAGCGTGCCCATGTCCACCTCGGGCAGCAGCCGGTAGGTCGTGGAGACGAAGACGAAGCCCTTTTCCATGAACCACTGCGGCTTCACGCCGACGTCGGATTTGTCACCCGCCTGCCAGCCGCCGCCGTGGATCCAGAAGACGACGGGGAGATTCTTGGCGTTCGGCGGCGCGTAGATGTCGAGCACGTGGCGCGCGTGGCCGTCGTCGGCGTAGGGGATGCTGCGCTTCGTGGGCGTGGCCGTCTGCGCTTGCGTGTGGGCGAGGAGCGCGGCGACGAGGAGGAATGAGGAGAGGATGCGTGTCATGGAGTTCATCATTGTTTCAACCGCGCGGCGTCGCGATTCACAGTGTTGATTTTCGCTGACGTGGCGCGATCAGCGCGCCGTCGTGATGCCAAAGTGTCTTGCAGAAACCACCCAGTCGGAACGGGAATTTGGAAGCCAGCGATTCCGTCGCTGACACCCATCGAATACTGTGACACTCATCGCAGATGCGCAAATCCCTCCGGTCCCTCCTGTCCCTCCTGTCCCTCCTCGCCCTCACGTCCACCGTTTTCGCCGCCGATTCCGAGCCGTCGAAAATCACCCACTCGTTCTTCATCGCCGGAGCCGAAACGGCGATCCTCTCGAACGACGGCAAGCCGCTCTGGAGCTACCCCGCCGCGACGCGAGACGGCTTCGTATTGCCGAATGGCAACCTGCTCCTCGCGCTTGCGAAGAACAAGGACTACCCCGGCGGCGCAGTCGTCGAGGTCACGCGCGAGAACAAGATCGTCTTCGAGTTCAAAGGCACGCAGTCGGAGGTGAACACCGCGCAGCTATTGCCGAATGGCAACATCATGCTCACCGAGGCCGGCGCGAAGCCCCGGCTGCTCGAAGTCACGCGCGACGGGAAGATCGCCGTCGAGGTTCCGCTCCAGTGCCAGAACACAAATCACCACATGGAAAGCCGCATGGCGCGCAAGCTCGCGAACGGCAATTACCTCGTGCCACAGCTCCTCGACAAGGTCGTGCGCGAATACACGCCCGAGGGGAAAATCGTGTGGGAATTCAAGTCGCCCGAGGAGCCGAAGGACGCGTGGCCCTTCACCGCCATCCGCCTGCCCGACGGCCACACGCTCGTGAACCTCACGCACAGCAACACCGTCGTCGAGGTGGACGCATCCGCAAAAATCGTCTGGCAGCTCACAAACGCCGACCTTCCCGCACCGCTGCTCAAGGACCCATGCGGCGCGCAGCGTCTGCCAAACGGCAACACCGTCATCGCGAGCTACGGCGCGGGCGACCAGAAGGTGAAGCTGCTCGAAGTCACGCGCGACAAGAAGGTCGTGTGGACATTTGAGCGGGAGAAAAAGGGCGGCATCCACGAATTCCAAATCCTCGACACCAACGGCGTGCCGATCGATGGGGCGCCGATGAAGTAGTTTGGGTAATGCGATGACAAAATGTTACGCAGATAATTGACTACATTATGAATCTGACCTTACGGGATTTTTCCGTTCTCACAGTGAGTTTTGCTGTGCTCCAGTTCCTTGCCTCGACGTGGGTGAAAAGTCGTATCGAATCGAGTGTGAAGCATGAATATGACGGGATGCTAGACCTGCTTAGAAGGCAGCGAGACATTCGAGTTTCTTACCTCATAGATGCATTCAGGGTGTTGGCGAAGCGAGCTAACCTTCCAGAAGGTGAGCACCCCGAATTGGCGGCTCCAATTGAGTCAGCACTCGTTGATATCCAATTGTTCGGCACTCCAAAACAGATTGAAGCCGCCAAACGTTTTGCTCAGGCAGAAGCGCAAAAGAAACGTATTTCGATGGACGACGTATTGAATGCATTTCGATCCGAACTACGTGCCGAATTATCTCTGCCTCCGATCGAAGGCCCTATTTGGACACTTCGATACGGGAATAAAGGGGCTAGCTCAATAATCACTTAACCTTTTCGCCTCGGGCCTCGGCCCTGTTTTTCGTCCCGGAGGGCCACGAGCGAACCGCGTCGCAATCAGCAACGTTCCTCGCACGAGCCACAAGACACACATCGTTTCCGGGTTCTCCCACTCGTGACCTTTGCAATCGAATCACCGTAAGCGGGTGCCCCGGCACCGTTGAGTATGGGTGGTCGTAAATTGCGCAGACGTTACGCTACGCAACCTATGGCTGAGACCGATCAAGTTTTGAAAGTGGAC
>Ga0209596_1003615_pt1 | contig 12112 bp, 7 predicted proteins | sample M_130807_MF_Meta_FD_187314 | JGI IMG/M metagenome (GOLD analysis project Ga0209596, IMG submission 187314) | Freshwater microbial communities from Lake Montjoie, Canada to study carbon cycling - M_130807_MF_MetaG (SPAdes) (version 2) | ecosystem: Environmental > Aquatic > Freshwater > Lake... | reverse complement strand
TTTCTAGGAAAAGAAGAGCCACTATAAATACGCTTACCTGAATTTGATCTTTCGGGCTGCAAAAAAGCACATCTTTAACAAAATAAAGCCGTGTTTAAACCTGGAAATATTCGTTCTACCATACGTGCGTTCATGATAACGAATAGGAACCTCCACAATGCACAGATTTAATTTATGTGCGCCAAATAATAAATCGAAATCACCAAATGGATCAATGTCGCCAAAAAACTTACGGTTGCTAACAAGACGTTTGTAATCTTTGCGAAACATCACTTTTGTCCCGCAGAGCGTATCTTTAAAACGTTGGTCGAGCAGCCACGTGAATAACATGCTGAAAGATTTATTGCCTACTAAATTTAGAAAACGCATTGCTTCTTTCTCCATCGGATACACCAGACGGGAGCCATTAATAAAATCACCTTTACCCGATGCAATCGCGTGATAAAATTTGCGGAGATCTTCGGGAGCGACAGTCAGATCAGCATCCAGGATCATCAAGATGTCGTTGGAGGACATTTCAAATCCCTTTTTTACTGCCGCATTTTTCCCTCGTTCCGATACCTGACTACTTTTGATGCAATGCGTAGCCGCATACTTATTTTTCACTTCTTCTATCTTTTCCCAAGTTCCATCCGTTGAATGCCCTTCCACAAAAATAATCTCTGTATGTGTTCCCAATGCAGGCATACGGAGGATGGCATTCTCTATGTTTCCACTCTCGTTACAGGCAGGGATAATGACAGAGACAGAATAATCCGTATTTAATTCTTTCGAAAGCGCAGTATTGACGACCTTTGCGAACGTGAAATTATTGATGCTCAACAAACGCAATACAGGAAACTTTGCCAGAAAGCCATTACATATTTCAGAGATCAGGGGAATATAAACAGGCAAGATCATCCTTCTGGAATTGCGATATACTTGAAATCCAGAGAGGAAAAGTAAATTATTTATCTCCGACAGACTCAACCAATTTTGATGAGGTGATTTAGTTTTGTAACCAATGCGCTCTCCGAATTTTAACAGCGGCTCCCATAAAAAACTGTAATAGGTAACAATGATCTTTGTTTGCGGATGACATACTACTTTTAATCCTTCGAATACCTTCTGAATGTCATCGAGGTATCCAATCAGATTTGAAAGAATGACAACATCAAATTTTTCGTTCAACTGAATTTCTTCAGCCGCCATCACCTGAAGTTCTAATTCAGGAAACTGTGTTTTCGCATGGGCAATCATCACTTCGCTGAAATCAATTCCCACTTTGCGTTTGGCTTTCAGGTTGTTCAAAAACTCCCCTGTTCCACATCCAATTTCAAGAACAGAATAGTCTTCATGAATAAAATAGCTGCAATACTTAGTGATATCGTTCCAATAGTACGACTTTGCTTTGCGCTGTTTGATGCGCTTCGCTGCAATCGAATTAAAATAGGTCTTTTTGTTTTCTAACATGCGCTTTTAATTCCCAATTACAAAATAACGAAATGTTGTTTCCTTGTTTAGTTGATCACCATTGGCTTTGATGATGAATGGCCATTGCGCTCCGATAGAAACATATTTACCATTGTATGCTTTGATTGCAATCCTGTTATCCTCCGCATTCAAATAAGTGATGGTAAATTTTTCGGTGGTGTGCGCTAATAATTCGGTGGCGGTAATTGCATTTTCATAGTTGCTTTTTACAGACCATAACAAACCGTTGCTGGAGCGGATACAAATGGTATCACCCTTTAAATGCTGAATAGCGAACTTACTCTCTGCCAACACCCCTTTTGCGATAGCACCCATTGCATTTTGAGCCTGAGGATTCACAACCAGGTATAACAGATTACTTCCTCTTAATGAGATGGTGTTGTTCTCGTTCAAATTTTCAAAATATGCTTTTGAATAATTCCGCTGAGGAAGGCCTTTCATTCTTTTATCCCAATCGTAAGGCTTTAACAGGTCTACCCATTCTGGAGAGGCCTTCGTCTGAAAGAAACCGAAGAAGTAGGCTTCTTTGCTCATGTCATCGAAATGGATCAAGCCATTTTTGTATTGCCAAGTCTGAAACAAATTCAACGTGATAAAAAAAGTAAGTAGTACATACATTCCAATCTGCATCATCCTCTTTTTATCGGCTATATATGAAAAGCTGAATGCAAGAGGTAAACTTAAAAGAGCATAATAATCGATCATAGGACGCATGCCCCAGCAAATACCATAGCTCCATGCCCACCAGGAGGACAATAAGAAAACTGTTATTGTCATAAAAATAGCGGTGGAATAAAAAAGAGCACGATTTGTTCGGAACATCAATACCAAGCCGATCACAGCAAAAATTAATACAGGGGTATACACAAAAACACCTTTACGAAAACTGAATAAGAAGGGAAGCATTTGCGGGCTGCTGAATACAAAATGTTCGTCGACATAAACATCGTACAACCATTTTCCAGTGGCGTATTTCCAATAAAATAGCTGCATCGAAGCAATAACAAAAGCGATGAATACCCCAATAAAAATAGACTTCCATTTGGGTTGTATGAAATGAAGAAATGCTTTCCTTCCGCCCGAAGAAATTATTCCGTAGATGAGAAAGAAAAGAATGGAGACGATGCTCAGTGGACGGATCAATACAATAAGACCAAAAGCAACTGAAAAAAAGAGAATCAGTTGGGGAGTTCCTTTTTTCAGCCAATTGAAAAAAGAATACAGGCTTATGCACCACAAAGAAAAGGAGATCGCGTGTGGCATCAATCCTTCAAAAGAGGAATACCATAACAGATTGGTTCCAAGCGTAAGGGTGATCAAGGTAACAGCAACGATCTTTTCAGGAAAGTAATCGAGCAAAAGTTTTCTTAAAAAGTACACCCCTACGAACAGATAAATCAACACACCTATACTTACCGCATTCTGGTAGGGCATGGAATAGCCATCCTGTGAAGAACCGACCCATCCGGCGATGCAATGACCGATGATAAAAAACGGGGAAAGCATAACGCTAATTCCCATTGGGTGTTTGATTAATTTTTTTCCCTTCTCGATTGTATAGTACCAAACTTTGTTTTTATAAAATTCGGGGTTCGCATCGATGTAACTCAAACTCAGATCATGCTGAATAATGGCTGCAGGAAGGTACGTGTAATAGCTAGGTGCATCGATGGTGATTCTGTTTCGTTTCCACAGATCAAAATAAAAGAAGATGCTGAGCAGAAAAGCAAAGATGAATGCAATTGCCCAAATGCTAAAGTGTTTGTTCTTCATTGTTTTGCTAAAGACGCAAAGGTTATTTATTATTTTATCTTGATACTAAAACGCTCCGTTCCGTTTCCGCATGAACCATTCGAAACTCAACAAGGCAAGGATCAAAAAGAAAATCCATTTCAAGTTAATCACATCTGTTAATTTTTTCTCAGAAAACGCTACCGATTTAATATCATCACGGGCATTTAATTTTTCAGCTAGTTGCTCCAGGTCGTTCGGATACACCATTTCACCATCGTGTTTTTTCGAGAGGCTATACAACAACTGATGATCTGCAACGGTGTTCGTTAATTCAAGCTGCAAGGCACGCACACTAAATTCGCCGTGGTGTTTGTAGAGCTTATCCCCTACTTTCACTTGCGCATCATAGGTGTATTCACCAACAGGCATCCTACCCGCATTCAGTATATAAGCATTCGACGTTTTGCTAAACGAATAATTGAATTTTTTATTCGAGCTGTTTGTAAATACGATATTCACTTCCGGCTCGTTGATCAACTCATAGCTTTGGTTGTATACTTCTGCTTGCAGCTCCACCCGTTCGTTCTCGAGATAACTGTTTTTACCGATGACTCTAAAGAAACGCTTATCTACTTTCACTGATAAATATTGAACCGTTTTAGAAACGAACTCATCAAACAACGTGTGATTGCCGTTTGCAGCAAAATCCTGCAGTCGCCAGCGCCATAACCCTTCCCCGTTGAATACAGCCACTTTGGTATCACCCGCTGCCTTAAAATACATCAGCGGTGATTTGGTCGCTACCATTCCAATCTGTTGATAAAACAAAGCGTTGCTATTGTTATCTGTTGATGAATTTCCGAAGGGACAGATCACTGCAGGAAAATCTTTTGTTGCTTTTTGTAATGCATCACTGATGGTAAACAAAGGGAAATTCGCATTCAAATCAGGTTGCACTTCGTTTGTTTTTTGAGAGGAAGAAGCAATGCTCAGATCGCTGCGCAACAGGGCATTCGCGCCCGAGATGCACCATACAGGAATATGAGCAGCATTGATCTCCGACAGGAACTTTGAAGCTGGATTTTTTGAGCTGGGCAACGCATGCAGGATCACGAGGTTGTATTTCTTTAGAGGCTGATTCAAATTATCGGTGGTAAAACTTTCCACTTCATAGTTCAGGTTGGCACCAATCGACTCTTTCAATGCAGCAATATCCGGATGAGGTGCATCGGATAAGATCAATATTTTCTGACGCGCATCCAACACATCAATAAATACATCTTTGTCGTTATTTGCAAAACTCATTTCTTCCGGTAGTTTAGAAATCTGGATCTTATAATGTTGCATGCCCACTTCTTTCGCCTGCAATAAAACAGGGATGGTGGTAGTATACCCATCCGAATTAAAATTGATGGTTTTGGTAAACACATTCATATTTCCTTTGGTGATGGTGAGTGTAGCTGTTTTGCCTTTCAGCTGTTTGGCATTGACAACCACTTCCATGGGAAATTCATTTCCGAGGTAGGCCAATCTGTTGTGATCTACTTTTGCCAAGATGATATCTTTTTTCACAGTGGTATCACCCAACGCAACGGTATACACAGGGAACTTAATTCTGTCGGTGGAATAAAGCGGGTTAGCACCTGTGTTATACAGTCCGTCCGAAGCCATAATAACAGCGCCAACATTACGATTACTATAGCGGGTTTCCACTTGATCAAAGAAGGCGGAGATGTCCGTTTGTTTTTCATTGAAGGAAATTGCAGCTACGGAGCTGAATTCTTTAATCCCATCCGCGAAGGTATAGGAACGAATCTCGTATTTATCGCCCAGGGATTCGATTAATTTCTGCAGCTTTTGTTTGTAGGCAGACAAATAAAAAGCAGAATCCTTTCCAACTTTTATGGATTCGGAATTATCCTGAGCAACAATGATTACAGGCTTTTCCACACTCCTGTTCACTGTTTTTAAAAGAGGTGAAAGCAATAAAAAAGAAAGGATGGTGATCACGAGAAAACGGAATGCAGCCATCAGGCGAACAAGCCAAACGGATGTTTCAATTAATTTTTTATCCCGAAAATACAATACGACTGCATATAAAAATCCCAAAAGAATGCAGCAGAACGAAAGCCAAATCGGGTACTCTGTAACTATGTTCATTTCTACGAATAACCAATAAAAATAAGTGCTGAGATTGTCGCGCTTCGCTCGCAATCACGAATAATAAAGCTGACGCCTCTAATTAAAACAGCAGCATGCTAGGATGTATAACATGTTTATGTAAGCATTCCACCACACACGTTCAACACTTGTCCTGTAATGTATGCGCTCATATCGGAAGCAAGGAAAACAGTAGCATTCGCAACATCTTCGGAAGTACCGCCACGTTTCAACGGAATACTATCTCTCCATCCAGCAACCACTTTAGGATCCAATGCGTCTGTCATTTCAGTTTCAATAAAACCTGGCGCAATTGCATTGCTGCGGATATTGCGGGAACCTAATTCCAAAGCAACAGATTTTGTAAATCCGATGATACCGGCTTTTGATGCCGCGTAGTTGGATTGTCCGGCATTGCCTTTCACACCCACAACAGAACTCATATTGATGATTGATCCTTTACGTTGTTTCAGCATTGGTTTCTGAACCGCTTTGGTAAGATTGAATACCGATTTTAAATTGGCATTCATCACTTCATCCCATTGTTGTTCGCTCATGCGCATCAACAAGGTATCGCGGGTGATACCGGCATTATTCACTAATATGTCAACCGTTCCGAAGTCAGCAACAACAGCATTCACGAGGTCGTCAGCCGCTTTAAAATCGGCAGCATCCGAACGGTATCCTTTTGCTTTTACTCCAAAAGCTTCTAATTCTTTTTCTAAAGCCTGTCCTTTTTCAACAGATGATAAATACGTGAAAGCGATATTAGCACCTTGCTCCGCAAATTTCAATGCGATACCACGACCAATACCACGAGAAGCACCGGTGATCAAAGCTACTTTTCCTTCTAATAATTTCATATAAGTATAAATTAAATGTTTTTATTTAATAGTAGAATCAAAGATAAAGTAAAAATCGGGTTGATTTATAAGATTTTTTTTTTCTGATTTCCAAAAGATTGCAAAAATAAATACTATTTATTAGCACAATCAAGAGTATTACTATAATATTTTCATAAACAAAAAAGAACAAAAAGGAAATTTGAAATTGGATTTATTATTTTACGAATAGGCTAATTATAAAAATTCAGCTTTTAATTCTCTTCTTTTACTTTTGAAGCCAAAATAACAAAAGCTCTTTTGTTTTATAAGGAAATTACTTCTTCTCTATCGTTCAGAAGCACCACGGTTAATAGCTGCTAGCCGATTTATCGTCAACAATACATAATTCTACTGGCAGCTCTTCCCGCTATTTCTGAATAAAACGAAAAGTCCTACGAGGTTATTTACCTTACCATTCATTGTTACAATTCATGACAATCTTCCGAAGCCGCGCGTGAGGAATGAAAGCATACGATGCCGTGTAGCGATGTGCGGATGGGATTATGCTTTCTTGATTTTTTTCGTTCTTTTTTGATCAAGCAAAAAAGAACAAAAAGGAAATTTGAAATTGGATTAATTATTTTACGAATAGGCTAATAATAAAAATTCAGCTTTTAATTCTCTTCTTTTACTTTTGAAGCCAAAAGTAACAAAAGCTCTTTTGTTTTATAAGGAAATTACTTCTTCTCTATCGTTCAGAAGCACCACGGTTAATAGCTGCTAGCCGATTTATCGTCAACAATACATAATTCTACTGGCAGCTCTTCCCGCTATTTCTGAATAAAACGAAAAGTCCTACGAGGTTATTTACCTTACCATTCATTGTTACAATTCATGACAATCTTCCGAAGCCGCGCGTGAGGAATGAAAGCATACGATGCCGTGTAGCGATGTGCGGATGGGATTATGCTTTCTTGATTTTTTTCGTTCTTTTTTGATCAAGCAAAAAAGAACAAAAAGGAAATTTGAAATTGGATTAATTATTTTACGAATAGGCTAATAATAAAAATTCAGCTTTTAATTCTCTTCTTTTACTTTTGAAGCCAAATGAACAAAGGAACAATGCATAAAAAAACTCCGGAAGGAAAATCTTTCGGAGTTTTTTATTTGTATCGATTGAATATGATTAATCAACACGGTTAGCGTGGTGATGTGGACTTTCTTTTCTTACTTCATCCGCCAAAGCAATCGCCATAGCCTTTCCGATATCAGCAGGTGAATCCACCACGATGATACCACATTCGCGCATGATTTTCTTTTTAGCTTCTGCTGTATCATCAGCACCGCCAACAATAGCACCTGCATGTCCCATAGTACGTCCTTTCGGAGCTGTTTCACCAGCAATGAATCCAACAACCGGTTTGCGGTTACCATCTGCTTTCACCCAACGAGCAGCATCAGCCTCCAAATTACCACCAATCTCACCGATCATAATGATACCATGTGTTTCAGGGTCGTTCATCAATAATTCCACAGCTTGTTTGGTCGTTGTTCCAATGATTGGATCTCCTCCAATACCAATTGCTGTTGTTACTCCTAAACCAGCTTTCACTGTTTGGTCAGATGCTTCGTAGGTTAATGTTCCCGATTTAGAAACAATACCCACAGATCCTTTTTTAAATACGAAACCTGGCATGATACCCACTTTTGCTTCTTCAGCAGAAATAACACCCGGACAATTCGGTCCGATCAAGCGGCAATCTTTTCCAACTAAATATTCTTTTACGGCAATCATATCTTTCACAGGAATACCTTCCGTGATACAAATGATCACTTTGATACCTGCTTCAGCCGCTTCCATAATTGCATCCGCGGCAAAAGCCGGTGGAACAAAAATGATAGATACATCTGCGCCTGCTTTATCTACTGCATCCTTCACGGTATTGAATACAGGCTTTTCCAAATGCGTACTTCCCCCTTTACCTGGAGTAACACCACCCACGACATTGGTACCGTACTCGATCATTTGACCAGCATGAAACGTCCCTTCAGTTCCTGTGAAGCCTTGTACGATTACTCTTGATTGTTTATTGACTAATACACTCATTTAATTTTTAAATATTAGATTTTAGTTATTAGAATTAAATTCGATTTTGCGAACGCTAAAGTAAGATTTTGAAGTGTTATGACAAAGCTTTTTTAGGAATTTGTGGATAAGTTGCTGATAATAGCGGGTCTTAATCGAATATTGGTCTTTTTCGAAGGTTGCTCGTTCTTAGATTGCCTGGGCTTTTTAAGTTGAATCGGATTAAATAGACTACTTCTGCTTTCAATGCGCTTCTTTCTTTCTTTTGATTCTCCTATAAGATCCATTTCGATTCTAATTTTTCTTGCGCCTTGATCTTTTGTTTCTTTTGTATCAAGACAAAAGAAAAAAGGATTTTTTTAAGTAGTCTGTTTTAAGTTAAATCAAATTAATTAGACTACTTCTACTTTCAATGCGCTTCTTTCTTTCTTTTGATTCTCCAAAAGAAAGAAACAAAGAAAAAGCGACCACAAAAACCAACTCCAAGCTTTCGTTTTCCCTCCAATGCCCAACGCCTTGATATCCACGAAACTTGTAGTTCGCTCTTTTCGTGGACGCCTCCCCGCTACTCCGAAATAATTATTCGATTTGAAGAAGATTTTTTCGCTACGGAAAGAATGACAATCCATTATCAAATTAACATTTCGAAGCCGCGCGTGAGGACTGAACAAACGCGATGAGGTCAAGCTCTGGGGAGCAATCGTTTGTTCTTGATTTTTTTCTTTCTTTTTTTATCAAGAAAAAAAGAAAAAATGATTTTTTTAAGTTAAATCAGACTAAATAGAATATCGCTGCTTTCAATGCGCTTCTTTCTTTCTTTTGATTCTCCTATGGTATTCATTCCTAAGATGATTTTTTAAACTCCATGCCCTTCATTTCACAGAAAATACCTACATTTAACGCTATACAAACAACCAGCTGTGGCTTACACAATCAATACCGACACCATTGTAGCACTTGCTACCCCGCAAGGGATAGGCGCTATTGGCGTTATACGCCTTTCGGGCAAAAATGCGATTCAGCTATGTAACACTGTTTTCGGCACAAAATCATTAAAAAAAATAGACCTGAATGCGGCGGCTTCGCACACCCTTCACTTTGGTGTGATCCACGATGGCGAGGTGATTATTGATGAAGTGTTGGTGAGTCTTTTTAAAGCGCCTCACTCCTACACCAGCGAAAATACAGTGGAAATCTCCTGTCATGGTTCTCCGTATATACAACAACAAATTATTCAACTTTTCATCCGCCATGGAGCACGTATGGCTTCACAAGGTGAATTTACGTTGCGCGCCTTCCTGAACGGAAAGTTGGATCTTTCGCAAGCCGAAGCGGTGGCCGACCTTATCTCGTCCAACTCAGCTACATCACATCAAATTGCTATCCAGCAAATGCGAGGCGGTTTCTCCAGTAAAATAAAATTACTGCGTCAAAACCTCGTCGACTTTGCATCATTAATAGAATTGGAGCTTGACTTTTCGGAAGAAGATGTTGAGTTTGCCGACAGAAGCGACCTCAAGAAATTGGTGAACTCCATACAGAAGATTGTGCAACGCCTTATCGACTCGTTTGAAGTGGGTAATGTGATAAAAAATGGGATTCCTGTAGCCATCGTTGGTAAACCCAATGCTGGCAAATCTACGTTACTAAATGTGTTGCTGGAAGAAGATAGAGCCATCGTGTCAGATATTCCGGGCACTACACGCGATGTGATAGAAGATGAAATTAACATTGATGGTGTTTTATTTCGTGTGATTGACACCGCAGGTATCCGTGAAACGTTCGATATTATTGAAAGCATTGGTGTTGAAAAAACCTTTGAGCAGATCAAGCTATCGTCCATCGCTATTTATCTTTTTGATGTGCACGAAATTTCTGTGAGTGAGTTGAAGCAAATTATTTCGGAGATCCAGCCACATCTGCATCATTCGCAGTTGGTGTTGGTCGCCAACAAGATTGACAAGGAAGACATGGAATACACCTACCGTGAGTTCTCAGAATTTAAAGACATGCTTTTTATCTCTGCGAAAGAACGAGTAGGCATTGATGAACTAAAAAAACATTTGGTGCATTTGTTCGACAATAGTATGGTGAATGTTACCGAAACCATTGTCACCAATGCACGCCATGTGGAGGCGTTGCGTCACACCAATGTAGCTTTGATAAAAGTGTTGGAAGGCTTGAACAACAATGTGACTGGCGATTTCTTGGCGATGGATATCCGCACCTCGCTTCATCATCTGGGTGAGATCACCGGAGAAATATCGAGTGACGATTTATTAGCGAATATTTTTAGTCGATTTTGTATCGGGAAGTAACCGCGTTATAACAGCGCAAAAAACAGCACGCTCCATCCATCATTTTTGTTAGTAATCACCTCCTTTTCAACACGTTATAGCGTTGTTCTGTTAGGAAGTATTTTGTTCTCTTTCCAGAAATTAGGCAGATGTTTGTCCCAAAATCGTCCCAATCAAAAAAAATTGGGACAGAATTGGGACAAAAATTTAACCTAAAAAAATCATGAAAGTAACAATCAGAAAACGCATCACTGGTCTTGAGAAAACAGCTTTGTATCTCGACTATGTTCAACACGGTTTAAGAAAAAAAGAAGCATTAAATCTTTTTCTTTACAACCATCCAAAAAACAAAACAGAAGAATACGAAAACAAAAAGACAATGGAATTAGTTGATCGCTTGCGAGCAGAGAAATTAATTCAATTGCAAGATCATCAATATGGAATTGTAAGAACTGATTATAGTGATAAAAACTTTATTGAGTTTTTTAAAGAAAAAACTATGGACCGTTATGATTCGGCAGGCAACTATGGTAATTGGGATTCGGCTTACAAGCATTTGAAAAATTGTTTTGGGCCAACTCTTAAAATGTCGGATGTAACGATTGAATCGTGTAATAAATTTAGATTATTTCTAGACACTAAAGCACAAACCAAGAGTAAAAAACCACTTTCTCAGAATAGTAAATATTCTTACTTAAATAAATTAAAAGCATGTTTGAAAATCGCATATAAAGAAAGATTGATTAAAGAAAATGTTTCTGAGTTTATTAAAGGATTTAAGCAAGGTGAACCAAGCAGAGAGTATTTAACTTTTGAAGAAGTACAAAAATTAATTGAAACGGATTGCATGTATCCGGTTTTGAAAAGCGCTTTCTTATTTTCTTGCCTTACTGGAATTCGTTGGAGCGATATTCAAAGATTAACTTGGGGAAACTTGAGAACTTCTCAAAAACGTGGATATGAATTATCTTATCGCCAACAAAAAACAGGTGGTAAAGAATATTTGCCTTTAAGTGATCAGGCTGTAGATTTATGTGGCAAGAGAGGAGCTGACGATGAACGTTTGTTTGCCGGATTAAAATATAGTGCCTATGTGAATGTAGGCTTGTACAAATGGATTGCAGACGCTAGTATTAAAAAGAAAATCACATTTCATTGCGCACGCCATACCCATGCTGTTTTGCTATTAGAAAATGGAACGGATATTTATACGGTGAGTAAAATGTTAGGCCATCGTGAATTAAAAACAACTCAGATTTATGCTAAGATTGTTGATAGTAAAAAAGTGGAAGCAGCTAGATCAATTCCGCAATTAAATTTTAAAAAACCACAGGATTCTTAAAAACTAGATAAAAATTATAAATTAAGAAGTGTTAATCATTCACCTTTAACTATCAGTAGGTTAGCTAGTATATCAACATCAATTTTTAATTTGTAATACAAATGTGTAACAAATATAAATCAATAAAATTTAAAATTCGCTGTAAACCAATGATAGCAGGCGCTTGTCTATATTACCAACAGAGGAAGTTAAATAC
>Ga0209596_1003614_pt1 | contig 12121 bp, 27 predicted proteins | sample M_130807_MF_Meta_FD_187314 | JGI IMG/M metagenome (GOLD analysis project Ga0209596, IMG submission 187314) | Freshwater microbial communities from Lake Montjoie, Canada to study carbon cycling - M_130807_MF_MetaG (SPAdes) (version 2) | ecosystem: Environmental > Aquatic > Freshwater > Lake... | reverse complement strand
TTTGTTCTTGGAAGCAGATGACCCTGAGAAGGATATTCTTCTTTACATCAACAGTCCTGGCGGATCAGTCACAGCAGGCATGAGCATTTATGATACCATGCAGTTTGTCAAGTGTGACATTGCTACTATTGTCCTGGGACAGGCGGCCAGCATGGGGTCACTGTTGGCCGCAGCCGGCGCCCCGGGCAAGCGCAGTATTTTGCCCAATGCACGGCACATGATCCACCAGCCCTTGGGCGGCGCATCGGGTCAGGCCACTGATGTTGAGATTCAGGCCCGTGAGCTTTTGCGATGGAAGCAAGTGCTGACCGATATATATGTCAAACACACCGGGCAAACCTTTGAACAGCTTAAATCGGACATGGAGCGTGACAACTTCATGACCGCAGAGTCTGCTGTAGCATACGGGCTTGCTGATCGGGTGGTAACAGCACGGGTATAGCATGTTTTTTAATCTAGCACAACAACACAAACCAAACTTTGTAGCACATTGGCCCTTGGGGAGCCTTGTGCTCAACACCGACGCAGGTTGGTGTCAGGTTGATATTGACCACTACACCTGTGTGTACAAGGGATATGCCGAGAACTACCGGCTTGCAGATGGTATCCCGCATCTGATACATCAGACAGTGCCCGAGGATATTGGGAGCTTTTGTGTAGTTGTGCTAGACAATGTTTCTGGGGAGATATTCTTTCGCACTGATCTGTACCGTAGCTTCCCAATATGGCAACATGGGTCGGGCGAGATTACCAATCTTGTGGCCGGCAAACAAACATTCTGGACCGACAGCCTGATCACAGTTGATCAATTGCTAGCAGTACGGGAACAAAAATTTGATATCATTGGCACGGTTGACGAGTCGGAGTTGTCAGTCAAGCAGGTGGTATCCATGATCAATAGTCGGCTGCTTGCGCGTGCCCAACAATTTGTTGACAATAATCCCGGTCGGATCAACGTCTTTTTAAGTGGCGGTGTGGACACCATGTTGGTGTTTGGTTTGTTGCAATCAGTAACTTGCAACTATCGAATAATTTCTGGCAATAGTATCGAGTTTGATGAGTTTTGGTTAAAGAACTCGGGCACAATTACCAAGAACTTCTGGGGCTATAGTCAAATCCATCACTGGAGAGCTCCGTCGATACTAGCATCGGGCGCCCCGGGTGATGAGTTTATGTTGCGTGGACCGACCACTATAGATCTCTATCTTAAATATCACGGCATAGATACTGCAACTGAGCTGGAAAAGCCCGAGTGGCGTGACTGCCTGCACTACAAGTATTTTCACAAGCCCGATAACCAAGCAATTTTCCATCGCCAAGGTGTTAATCGCTCTCAATCTCGTACTGAATTTGTTCAGTCACTGTGTAACATTATCATCAACGACTGGCAGCACTGGCATCTTGGCAACACACTGACATGGACACCGTTACGGGACTTGGAAATATTCAAGTTGATTCTTCGTTTGCCACTGGCTGCTGCAATGGCTCAAATTTTCAACAGTTCCATCTCGTGCCAGCTGATTGAGAAGAACTCGCCCGGCTCAACCAAATGGATCAGCACTCACAAGAACAGCGATAACCCGTTGGAAAATCTGTGTGATTTCCTACTGCCCAAACTGCCCAAACTGCCCAAACTGCCCAAACTGCCCAAAATTTGACCAATAATTCAACTTCTGCTATACTACTTGAATAACGTAACAGGAGCGCACTATGAGATATCCATTCACTTACCGTGTAGTCACAGAATATTCTAGTAAGGAAGATGCCGAGATCGACGAGAAAGGCCGCCAGATGTTGTTCAAAACCAACAACTATCTAGTCGCACGAAAAGAGTGCATTGAGTGGGCGGCCTATGATGACATCCTAGTCCAGGTCCTGGGCCCTTATGGAAATGTTAAATTCTCCTGTGATGGCGCATCCGAAGCTTATGACCGCTATCCCAAGACCGCAGAATTGGTTGACCAATAATTCCCGATCTGCTATAATAGCTTTATACAGTTAGCAACTAGGAGCAAGAAATGCGTACAAAAACTTTGATCCATGGTCTCAAGAACAGCCAAAAGATCCGCGTGTTCATCAACGGTGTGGGCATCTATATGACGGTAGGCGAAATCGCCGGCAAGTTCGCTACTTCGGCGCACTGCATTGCGGTGTGGACAGTGACTGAGACTCTGGTGCGTGACCGTCGTATTGCCCGAGAAAACGGTCGACTTATTCCTACTGGATTGGCAACAAGGTTGGATAGTAACAGCCCGGGCTACCGCGGCACCGAAATTGACGTTCAGATTGACCTGCTGCCCGGTTGACCAGAAATGGTGCCTGTGCTATAATGTATGCTTACAGTGAGAAACAAGGAGCAGCACATGGCTTATAAGATCATCGCTAGCAAGGCCGAGATGGACGAAATGCGCGTCAAGTACGGTCCGCGCAAGGGCCTGGAAGGTCCGTTCAACTTCTCAGGGCGTGTTCTGTATTACGATGTCAAGCAAGGTGAGTACTATGACCCGTCCAGCGATTTTTACTTGGAACAGTCCGAAATGGACATGATTAATAACCGGTTAGTTGACATTCTTAGGAAATAACATGAGCAAGATGGCTGAACTACACATGGAGATCAACGATGCGTTGGCTAGCGGCCGCAATCCCCGGCTGATCGCCTCAGTGTTGAATATCCCACTAGACTGGGTCCTGGCCGAGGAAGCAAATCTGCTGATGTCGCAGCCTGTGGACTTGGACACTTATGATGAGCAAGTTTCATACGGTTGACCAATAATTCCCGTTCTGCTATAATAGCTTTATACAGTTAGCAACTAGGAGTTGAAAATGAACGCAACGACAATGACCAAGATTGAGCAACTTTACAGCATCTTCTGGGACATGTACAAGGATGCTCATGGCGTCCGGCCCCGTGGCATCAACACCGACTCCTGGACTGAGAGCCAGTTCAACAAGGAAATTGATGCCTTGGAGATCGTGATTCGCGACAACGAGGCCCTGCGTCGTGAGGCGGAGGCTACGGCAATCCTCAAGTTTGAGGACAGTGTGACCAATCTCATGCACACCGGTACCAACCGTGAGCGGGTCATTGCTTGGCTCATGGATGCCGAAAATGCTGGCGGCGATTTTGAGTACTTTTGCTACCGTAACGGTCTCCCGTACGGTTACTTCAACAGGAACACGCAATGATCAAACAACACCACGAGCAGACGGCTTTCACAATTTTTATTATGATTGTAATTGGGCTGCTGCTGATTGGTATATTAAATCTCATCATCACATGATACGCAAAATTGATCTAGCAGTTATTGGTCTGCTTGGCTTGTTTGTGATCATGTATTTGGGTTTGTTTGTTGCATCATTCTTCTAAGCAGATGGTACCCGAGCACTTTACTCGATAAATAGAAACATGAAAGTTACCGACATACTTTACGAATCTGGACTTAGTCGAGTATTCTCTGCTACCCGTGATCACGATTACGGCACCATCACAGCATTTCGATTTGCGCCAGATTGCGGTCTTGGAAAACCATACACTTACTCTGAGAACATTCGGCGTAATAAGAGTTTATTGGCAAAGTTGAGGGCCAGTGGATATGGTGTAACCTCTATCAAGGGCAGTTACATTGAAAACTACAACACAGAGAATGCTCGCGAAGTCGGCGAAAACTCGTTTCTAGTAGTCGACATGCAGGACCGAGGCAACTTAAAACAAACTCTTATGGTGTTGGGCGAAGAGTTTGACCAAGATTCTATCATTTTTGGTGCCGCAGGCGAAGTAGGTACTCTTATCGGAACCAACCATTGCCAAGATGGATATCCGGGCTACCATAATGAAATCCCACAAGGTGGTGCTATCTTTGGTAAATCCGGAGAGTTCATGAGCCGTGTCAATGGTAGACCGTTTGTGTTCGCCGAGTCCGTAGAATTAACAGAATACGGGGTTGCCAAATACCCCACTGAACTACGTGGCCCTGTTGCCACTGCTGCTAAAAACTGGAAAGACTTGTAAATGGCAACACGTAGCGCGATTGGTGTCATGCATGGTGATGTATACAAGGCCGTCCACTGCCATTGGGACGGGTACCCGGAACACAATGGCCGGATACTGCTCGACCACTACACTAGTGAACGGGCCAATGCCTTGGTATCTCATGGTAATATGAGTAGGTTGGGCAAAGAGATCAACCCCAGGGCCGACAGCCCACATTCGTTTGACAGTCCGCAGGACGATGTTTGTGTGTTCTACGATCGAGATCGTGGTGATAGCCATTCAACCTGGCAGGTGTTTACCACATTTGAAGACATGGTTGATTACTTCTCGGACTGCGAGTTCTTCTACCTCATGCGAGACGGAGTATGGTATGTTAGCGATGGTGGTGACCCGCCGGAGCTTTTGAGCGCGGTACTTGCGGCGCTTGAAGAAACCAAATAGCAAGATTTGCCCAATAATTCCCGTTCTGCTATAATGTATGCATTAAGGAACACAAGGGGTTAGCGATGAAGTTCTTGCAAGAAGTTACAGACTGGTCCGGACTTGCACAGAATCATGTGTACATCATGAACGACAGCCGCACCAAGGCCATTGCTTATGTTCGGCTTGGTACCGATACTCCGTTTAAATTCTCCAGCCCTATGCGTATGAGCCTACGCGGACGCAAGTTCGTTGAGGTCAAAAACGTGTGGGGCTTTTCTGATGTGGATCCGGAAGTGCCTACAGGCCGCACCTGGCAGGTGGCCGGCAGCAAAGGTACTGTGTATACTGTAAGCGAAGAAAATGGCAGCTTGTCTTGTACCTGCAGTGGATTCAAGTTCAGGGGCAAGTGCCGACATCTAGAAGAAGTCAACCAGTCCTGACTTTCACAGTCAAAACAAAACCGCCCTGGGGCGGTTTTTCTTATGTGTTGTTCTGTTTAGAACGTAACACGCATGCCAACTCCCATGGCCTTTTCCTGGATGGTTTGGTAGCTACGGCTAACGTCAAGATCAACTGACAGGGTCTTGGTCAACGGATAGCTTAAACCGGCAAAAGCAACAGTTTGCTTGGGATTAGAACTATCCCAATTGACACGGGTCTTGACACCACCAAATGCCCAAACCGGACCAAGCTTTGCACCAGTGCTGGCACCAACAAGGCCGTATTGGTAGTTGGCGCCCTTGGCACCGTTAAAGCCATTGTCATAGCCAACGCCACCAAACACAGTAACAGGACCAATACCCTTGCCTACAGTACCTTCAATGCTGTTCAGCATGCCGCCCTTGCGATACACAGCGGTACGAACAGCCAGGTCAAGATTGAGACCAGCAGCATCAGTTCCAGCACGGAAGTACTGAGCAGTGCTGGTAGCCTTGTTGCCAGTGTCCTTGACGCTGTCAACTTCCATTGACACATAATTAGCAGCAGATGCAGTGGCAGCGGCCAGGGCGATCACGGTAGCAGTTAGAATTTTCTTCATGTTTCGTTTCCTTTTTCAATATGTTGATATGCTGTAATGTTGCAGCATGAGCTATTATATAGCACATCAGCGTGTGGAGTCAATGAATTCGGTGGTTTTTAAACAATTTATCCGTTTTACTTGTGTATTATTTTGTTTCTGCTATAATAAGATCAGTTGCGCAGAACACGCAACACTTAACTTAAAGGAAATTTTATGAAATTGATCAGCACCGATACCAAGACTTTCAAGGTTTTTCAAGCTCTCCAGGCCGGTGAGGCCCTTACCGCTGCTACTGCAAACAGCCGCTTTGGTGTGAAGAACTTGGCTGCCGAAGCCAGCCGTATCCGTCAGCACGGATTTGCTGTCTACACCAATAGCCGTAAAGCCAGCAATGGCGCCAAAGTTACCGAGTACGTGATTGGCAAGCCTTCGCGTAAGTTGGTGGCTGCAGGCTATAAGGCCATGGCCCTGGGCCTGGTCTAACAACATCGCTGCCCAACTCCCAATGGGCACATAGTACATATAAAGCCCGCGCAATGCGGGCTTTCTTCTAGTTGCGCATAAATTTAATACGTGCTATAATATAGCAAGCGTGGACTTTTGAAGGGAATATGAATTATGGAATTATTTCTAGGATTTGTGGCCGGGGTAGTATCGGTTCTAATAACCATGGCTTGGCTTTTGTCCAAGTGGGTAAAACGTGTGACAGCTCCCCCGCGCATAAAAAAAGTATCAATTGCAGTCCGTGTGGAAGAGATTGATGGAATGTTTTATGTGTACGATGCTCGTGACGGCTCTTTTTTGGTGCAAGGACGAGATCAAGATGAGTTGATCCAGCGGCTCGGGGACCAGGGCGTTGTTCGACGTATTGTAGAAACAAGGGACAAAGATGTTGCCACCGACACTGTTTGATTGGGTACGCTATTCGGGCGCATCAATCACCGTCACGGTCAATCCTTTGCACTGGCACTGGCTTCCTTCTCTGCGACGCGAAACCAGTGTCTGGGATACTCCAGGACAGTACACCGGACGATTCACTTGGCTCATGCTTACTGTTAGAGTCTGGATCGATGATGGATCTTGGTAATTTTGTACTTTAATTTTTTAAAGGAATACACAACGTGATGACCAATGCAATGAGTTCTATCCGTCCATGGGAGCAACTGACCCTAGTGACAAACTCTAACCTTGAGCCCGAGGAACTGCGACTAGGGGATGACCCTATTGCGCTGAGTGTGGCCAGCCACAGGCAGTTTATAAACTCTGGTGGACGAACTCGTTGGGCAGCCCTGGAAAGCCAAACCCCAGATACCTATGATCGAGAGGTTGCCCGTGACCTGCGCACACATTACAAAGGAGCACTAACGGTACGGGGTCTTAAAGGTCCCAAGCTGACACCGTTCCAACGAGACTTGTATGAGCTGCTGTCCACGGAACGATTCACAAAAAAACATCTGGGCATGGTATATCGACTGCCCTACTTTTATCAAGAAGATCAGCGTCGAGCACAGGTAGCTCGAGAGTTCCCGCATTGGCCCAGCAAACCGTTGTCAAGTTTGACAATCATGGGCAAAGAAACACGGTATCTACAGTTGATTGAAATCATCTTTAAGAGCCGCAGGTCTTCAGAAGTGTATGAATACTGGTTTGGCGACACCGAGGGCCAGCCTTGTATGTGGGCAGTTCAGGCCGGTAGTCCGTTGCGATCCCTGGTTGACAGCATTATTCGTCCCGGGTATGTCAAGCTGCGAGCTTCTTGGCATGTACTCACTAATCGTTATATGAGTATGCCTTATTACCAAATTGGTGAACCTGAGATTGCTGCCTGATGATGGCCAGTATGGTAAGTCAGCTCACAGGCTATCGTGCAGAATATGTTCGAAAAGTATCTCAACTTGAGTTCGACACATGGAAAAAAGAATATGTGTTTGACGGGTTGAGAAATCAAAAGCCAGGACCGAGTTTCTGTACTAAATTTAATATACAAGACAATCTCTTGTATTTTAGCCAAACACCTGAAGAAGCCTATGCTATCATTCGAAAACGCTATCTACAGTCCGAACCGAGACCGAGAAATCCATCCTGATATTCCTTGCGCATTTAAACATGCAAAAGAAATAGCTCGCAGCAGCCACGAGTTAGAGTCTATCTTAGACTGGTGCAAGGAAGAGTGTGGCCAGGAATGGCGCTGGCAACTGGTTGATTCAAGCGGCGAACGCCAATTGGGTCGTTACATTTTTTACTTCAATGACGAACGAGACTTTTGTGCGTTTATTCTGAAGTGGAGTTAGTTATGACGATTTGACTTTTCATTAAACAACAGTTATACTAGTTGATTGTTGTTATATATACTCTTACGACTTCAAAAAATAAGTCTACAGACACAGTTTTTAGTGTCTGGTGTGCAGCACAAGCGCACATTAACTATAAAGGAACCTAGTATGATCAAATACCTACGTTGGGCTATTCGTTTAGTCTTGCTGGCTGTGGTAGCAACCGGCGCTGTCTGGGCAGTCAATTGGACTGTAACAAACAAGTTGGCCAGGCTGCGAGGAGACCAATCGTCTCAGTCCGCCGATGCTACTTCTCTCAAGGCACGAGAGCGGCAACTGCTTTGCATGACCCAGAACATCTACTACGAAGCCGGAAGCGAGCCGGCCGAAGGCAAGTTGGCGGTTGCGCAAGTGGTGATGAATCGATCCAAAAGTGGGCAGTTTCCGGAAGATCTCTGCAAGGTGATCTATCAAAAGAATGTGTTCTATGAAAAAACTGTGTGTCAATTTAGTTGGTATTGTGAAGGCAAGACAGACTTTTCAAAGATCAACAAGAATCAAAAAAATTGGCAAGAAAGTGCCGATGCTGCCAAGATGGTGCTGATGGAAGGCTTCCGCTTGCCCAGTCTCAAAACTGCACTCTATTACCATGCAGACTACGTGAGTCCTAACTGGGACAAGGATCGGCTGATCAAAATTGGTCGACATATATTTTACAAAGACAAAGGAAACAAAAATGGTTAAGTTCGATGTAAGCACAATCACCACCTGGTGTCGTACCAATGTGGCTCCTATCTCGGCCGAAACACTGGGTTGGTGTGCAGTGCTGTTGTTGCACAGTGCAACAGTTCCGACGCTGCTGGCAATCCTGACCGGACTCAGTGACAAGATGCCCACTGTGGATTTTGTACTGCTGACCTGGGCCGGACTGGCAGCAATGTTTGCACAGGCTGTGGTAAACAAGAACACACTGATTACCATTACAATCAGCTTGGGATTTATGCTCCAATCTGTCCTAATGGCATTGATATTCTTCAAGTAAATTAGTACAATTCTAGCATGAAAAAATTCCTTTACAGGTTAATTGATCGCATCTCTGAGTGGGATCGTTATCCACAGCCCAACTGGTTTCAGAAACGTCTGTTGGGCATGTACACTGACAGTATTGACACTGACTTTACTGCTCGTAAATTAGCGTCGGTTCAGTCAGCCCGGTTCATTCTAGATAACATGAGGAAGGTCAAAAACTTCTCCACTGACTACGATTTGCATGAGTACGTCAGCGCCAAGACTCTTGATCCTGAACTGCGCAAGACTGGACTTGTACTGGAATTTGGTGTGGCTACCGGTCGAACTCTTAACCAGTTTGCTCGTTTTCTCCCGGAGAAAACTGTGCACGGATTTGACGGATTTGACGGATTGCCCGAAGTATGGGACAGTCGATTTGAGACCGGGGCCTTCAAACAAGACACGCTGCCCAACGTTCGAAAAAACTGTAAATTGCATGTGGGCTGGTTTGATTATACCCTGCCTGAGTTCCTTGAAGCTGAAGAGAACCAGGCGCCCATTGCTTTGCTGCACATTGATGCAGATCTGTACTCTAGTACCAAGACTGTGCTTGATTTGTTGCAAAAACAGATTGTGCCCGGGACTGTGATTGTGTTTGATGAGTACCTTAACTATCCGGGCTGGCAGTTGGATGAGTTCCGTGCTTGGCAGGAGTATGTTACAGCACATCGCATCAAGTTTGAATACATTGGCTACGTGAGCCGGCATCAACAAGTGGCAGTTCGTGTACTGAACTAGTGTTTGACCATTAATGGAACCTGTGCTACAATACGTTTGTGGTAGGGAATTCTAACAGCTAACCTAAAAATAACAACACGTTATGGAGTTGTGCATGTTTGTTCCAATGAAAACACTTGTGGAGCGAGTCAGTGGGTTTGCACAAAACAAACCTACTCGAGTAAAGCGAAATGGCCAGAGCTATGCGGCCACTCACAAATTCGCTTATCGAGGAATCAAGATGTTAGTGTGGATGTACCGACGTCTTCGGACCGAGGATCAGACTGCACGTCTTGTTCGTGACACTATTGACTTCTTGTTGCGCAGATATCATAATTATTCAATCAAGGAACACATCGGGGCTCACTACTTCGAAAAAGGATTGCCGCACGAAACCAAGACAGAATTTGAACATGTGATCCCGGCCTCAGTGGCACGTGACTTGTTGCTGGTTGGCCGATTAACAATTGACGAAGCATTGAATATTCCAACGTGCCGCTTGAGTGCTGTAAAGCATAAAAAGTTGAACTCGACCAAGCTGGGTTCAACTACGCCGGACATTTATTGGTTCTGGCAACGGTATCAGCAGCTCGGTATCCAGATTGAAACGCATGATGGTACCAAGGTTGATATGACAGCTTGGAATTTGGAAACCCATTACACTTACTTTAAGATCTAAGGAAAAAACATGAGCAGACTTGCATATTTTGGCCGCCCGTTTGTGGCATTTGATGCATCGAACAAGGAACATCGGCAATGGTTTTATGAGTTTCAAACTCAAAAAACTTGGGGACGGTGCCCTGTGCGTTTTTTGATCCCCGATGATGGCGGAGACCTAGTGTCACTGTGCCAGCGTCGCTTGGTTGATTTTTACAGCAAGACTGAATTTGATGTTGCAGGAACGCAACACCTGCTGGCCATCTAGTTGACAATAAATGGTTTTGGGTATATAAAAGAATCTTAAACAGTAAAGAACAGGAAATAAAATGCGTAGTTTTACTTTTGATGTAGTGGACCAGATGAATGCTGATGGGCATTGCCGCACAGTTGAAGGTGCTAAGTGGAATAAGCTAGCACTCAAGATGGTTAGTGAAGGTCGTGCTACTCTTGTAGAAAACAGCCGATCAATGACTGGATCCGGGACCGCATTTAGTAGTTCGCATGATATATGTTATTTACGTTTTAATATGACAGTGACCGAAGTTGTATAAAAACAACATACCCAAATTTGACCAGAAATGGCTCCTGTGCTATAATAGCTTTATACAATTAGCAATTAGGAGCAAGTGATGACCTTTCCCAGAGCGTATGAACGAACAAGTGATAGGTTGCTTCAAGGGAAATCGTCAAAGGGCACTCGCCCTTATGTCAAGTTCATCGGTACTCATGTTTATGTGGGCTCTCAAAGTCGGCATCGTGAACGGGCTAGCAGGCAGTGGCGCATGTTTTGGAGATTGAAATCCTTGTATGGTTGACAATAAATGGCGTCTGTGTTATAATAGCTTTATACAGTTAGCAATTAGGAGTTGAAGAATGATTCACTTTTTGAATATCACGATTCAATGTAAGGGTGGAGATGATTTCCGCGCTTTTTTGGATTGGGCAGACGACGAATGTATGACCCGCTATCAATTGCGTGGTTATGGAGATACTCCGGGCAGGGCCGCTGATGATGCTTGGACAAGATATAATGAGGATCGTGATACCTATATCGCATATGAGGAGAAGTGGGAATGAACGAACGAATCCGCAAGATAGCCCAAGAGACCGATGCCTGGTGCGACCAATACTATTTTGGCGAGGACTCATATGACATTGAGTGGGAAACAAAGTTTGCCGAGTTGATTGTGTTTGACTTACTGGGTGAATTGACTAATGACGATACGCTGGGCCCGGCCCGCATTGAAACTATTCGTCAACTGGCACAACGATACGGAGTAGCACGATGATTACAAATCAACAACAATTGGTGGTAAACTCTCTGCAAGCATCAATCGATGCGATGCTGCTGGTCATTGACATGGAACAGAAGATAACCCATTTAGCTCATCCAAATGCAACCTACACAAAAATCCTAAACGACATGCGATCCATGTTGGATGCAGAGAAAGCCCTGCTTCGTAGGCAAGAGGTCCTTGAACGATAGGTTGACAATAAATGGCTACTGTGCTATAATATCTTTATACAGTAAGAAATAAGGAAATGCAAATGGTCAATGTAATTGTTATCGGTACTGACAGTCAACGCATCACCGTCCTTCAAGCGCCATCAGAGCAAGCCGAAAAGGTAGCCAGGGAATTCCTGAGCAACGCTGGGCTGAAGTTTATCACTGACATCTTCAGCATGGGCGAATACCGAGTTTGGGCTGAATATATCGGTTGACAATAAATGGCTCCTGTGCTATAATATCTTTATACAGTAAGAAATAAGGAACTGGAAATGAACTCGACATCTATGACCAAGCGTGACGAACTTTATTGCGTTTATTGGGATATGTATAAAGACGCATATGGCGTTCGTCCTCGTGGTATCAATACCGACTCTTGGACTGAGGCTCAATTTAACGATGCTTTGGATGAGTTGGAGCGCGTTATCGAGGCTAGTGAGTTAGCCCGTAAAGAGGATGAG
>Ga0209596_1003613_pt1 | contig 12122 bp, 6 predicted proteins | sample M_130807_MF_Meta_FD_187314 | JGI IMG/M metagenome (GOLD analysis project Ga0209596, IMG submission 187314) | Freshwater microbial communities from Lake Montjoie, Canada to study carbon cycling - M_130807_MF_MetaG (SPAdes) (version 2) | ecosystem: Environmental > Aquatic > Freshwater > Lake... | reverse complement strand
GGCAAAGAACTAATGTTTGTCCTTCCGTCTCTAATACGCCAAGGAAGATTTGCGGCGTCTAATTGGTTATAACCCGCTTTCATGGCGTCTGTCACAAGCGTGCTGGCATCTATTTTGGCCTCGATTTCCTTGCGCTTTACTTCTACACCATCAGGCACACCCCCCAGCGTCACATCCTTTACCACCACCTCGTTTGCGCGCAGGTAGTCTAGCACCTCCGCCTTGGTGTAGGTCTTGCCGGCCTCCAAATCTTCCACGCGGGTCAGCGCATACTCGTCCTGATTAACGCCGAGCTTGCTGTTCTTGATGGTGGCCTTCCACTGCGATCCGTTGGCCTTGCCCTGCGAAGAGTTCTCTACTGCTGAAATAATCCGTGAGCTATAGAATTTTGCTTCTGGAGAGGCTGACTCGGCTGGCATGAAGTAGGCCAATTGCGAAGGTGATTCAACGTCTTTGCGCTTCCATTGTTTTCCAGCTTTGGGTGTAGACATATATCCAGCAGCTTTGTTTGCGGAATATGCTTCAGCCAATTGCTTGTCATTGAGCGCCGGCAATTTTTCTAGACCAGGGAACATTGCCTCATGCGGTTCAACACGCTGACGAATGCGATCCCACAACGTCCATTGAGCAGGAAACACTGAAATGCCTAAATCTTTTGCTCTGCGTTCATTGATCTCCAAAGCGGATCTGTACGCATCAGACATCACTTGAAAATCAGCAGGAGTTTCAATCCATTTTACGTTACGAATATGCTCTGGTGCGCTTGCGCTGATTTCTCCTTTTGCTGTTATGAGTGTTGCTTTTCTGCTACCCATAGCAGCAAAAACAGCTTCATTCACAAATTCACGGACACGATCTGCGCCATATACTTCAGCTTGGCCAAGCACATCATCAATGCTTTTTGCTTTTGTCGCCGTAGGATCGGGCAATTTAGCCAGCTTTTTGTTCTGTTCTTTAATTAAATCTGCTTTAATTTTATCGCTTGAAGCACTATTAATTTTTTTAGCAAATGACGAAGAAACATTTTTTGAGTCAGAAAGTAATTTGTTAAATCGATCAACAACAATGCCTTCAAAACGCTGACGTAATTGAGGATCACCCATCAACTCTTGACCAAAAATGCGGGACATATGGCGATCCATAGCAGAAATAGATGCATTAAGTGGATCTTGCCAAACCGATCCAAACGATCCGGTTTTTGTTCCAAACCCAGATACTTGCGTTGTTAGTTTATCAACAAAATTGGCCCATGATTCATTGGGTTGCTTAACAAAGAAATCAGGATTTTTTGAAAACAAACGCGCAGCATTTACAATATTAGATAAATCAGCAGTAATTGGAATACCCAGACCACCCTTGCCTGCCGCGGTAAATCCTAGTTTTTCTTTTAACTGTTGATTTAATTTTACTAAATTTTCTTTTGTTGGATTTTCTGGATATAAATCAGCAAATTTTTTGATTTCTTCTATTGAACCAAAACGCAAGCGAGCTTGTCCAATTTCGTTTGGTAACAATGGTGCGTTTGGAGATAACATTCCAAAGACAATTCCATTAAAAGCAGAAACTTTATCCCCTGCCGCTGGCTCCATTGTGCGAGCCAATTTTGCTGTAAGTTGACCGTGCGTTGTTTCTGGCAACGATTTTACGTTAACAGGATTTGCCTTTAGCCAAAGCAAATCGTAATATGTAAATTTGCCGTCTAGTCCACCTGGCACTCTTGCAGTATTTCCAGCCACCCCTTTGGCGATTTCTTTGACATCTGAAAGAGGGCCAAGGTTTTCGACGCCGAATCCTTTGCCGTAATCCGCAAAGTCTTCTGGAGTCCAATCTTTTGGCTCTTTGTTGCGGAATTTGATGTTGCCTTGGTTGTCATATGAAACGTCTTGTGAACCAGAAACATTACGACGAGGAAGTGAGGTTGCAACCTTATTAGCTTTAGCCTCCGCCTTATAAATATGAGATGAGGCATCCGCAAGGTTACCGAAGATGCCAATCTTATCGTTGCCGTTGTAGACGACGTGCTTGTTGCCCTTAACAATGATCTTGTATTGGTCGTCCTTTGACCGCCAGACCTCGCCAGATCCGATCTTCTCGGCAACTTGGAAGTTAACTTGTGATAATTTATAGCTGCCGCCCTCGTTAAATTGAAAGGATTGGCCTATGTCGCTAACTCGGCCCAGCCGGTCTAATCTGAAGCTGGTGGTGAGCCTGGTGTCGTTAGAGTACGCATCAATTGGTTTCCCAATCTGCATTGCGCCGGCGGATGATTCAGCACGAACATTTGTCCCGAGCGATGATGGATTAACCAGCCCACCGGCCTTTAGGATCGCCTTAGTAGGAGCAAAGCCAAAAATCTTATACAGCACGTCCCGCTTGTTCTTGCCAAATAATTGCTCGCTTGGAACGGCTGCATCTCCCTTTGATAGATTTTCAGCATACCGCTGCACGTCCATTAGTGCGGCATCTCTGTTGCCGTCCCATAATTTATCAACGCCGGGGCGGGACATATAGTCGTCAAACCTAGCCCGTAGTTGAGTCATATCTAAACCCATTATAGAGATTGCTCCAGCCTTTGACACCTTGATGCCGTAGGGAACAAAGTCTCGGGTGGTCATGCCGCGGCTTGCATACACTGATGTTTCGCCCTCCTTATAGGTAGCCGGGAAGTAGTCACCGTTGATGACCTTGCCGGTATTAATTGCGTCCACAATGTAGACTAATCTAGCAAAGTGTTCGGGTGGTAAATACTTTTGATAGACGGCCAGCTCTGCATCCGTGAGATTGTTTTTACCCCTTGGCACATCAGCCAGATCTGCCGCGGCCTTGCTGTTGGCCAGGTCTCGCTGCAAGTTCACTTGGTCTTCTGTTTTTACGCCGATTACATTGCCAGCGTCATCCTTCAGCAAGACATCGCTCTGGCCCTGCGTCTTGGCCCATACGGCTATCTCTTGAGCAGGCATCTTCATTAATGGCACCTCGGCCAACGGCACCCCGTTCTTAGCGATAGATTTATTGATCGCTGTTCTGGCGCCAATTAATTCTGTTACCAGCTTATCCATTCCCTTGTACCCGGTCTTGTAGGACTCTTGGGTCACACCAAGGCGATTAAGAGAGAAGTCTATCGCGCTCTTGGTGGCGTTAAGGAGGGCGCCACTTGTAGTGCGCTGACCCCTCAACAGAATGTCTCGATTCTCTTTCTGTTGCAGAAACTGTCTGAAATATTCGGCACCAATTTCTTCTGGAAGATTACCTTTTTTCTCAAGGTACGATTTTAAGACATCTTTAACGGCAGGATCTTCTGCGCGATTAATGTAACTAGAAACAAAGTCATCAATTTCTTTTTGAGAAAATGATTTAGAAATTAACTCATTAAATTTTGGCGCATATACATCGCCAAGCGCGGTGCGCATTGCGCCGTGGAAGCCTTCGTGGAAACCGGTGCCAGGATTAACGCGGTCGATGTTGATGAACACCGTTGGAGTGCCAGTTTCGCCCTTCTTTGGGGCAACCGTAATACCCTCAAAACCAACCCCAACAGCTTCGGGCATCGATTTTGCTTGTTCGTTTGTTATGTACTCAAACTTGACCGCTCCATTAAGCCACTTGGTCGTGTCAATTAATTCAGCAACGGCTTCTTGGCCATCCCGTCTAATTAAAGAATCAAACAGCTTTGCTGCGTTGCCCTTACTAGCTTCCGAGAGGTTAAGCACTCCCTTGGTCGCGTCGTTGATAATTTGACTGCGACGTTGTTCTCCAGAGGCTGCCTGTAGGCCACGGCCAGCGAGTCCGCCGCCTGCACCTAATGTTAGACCCATACCTACGCCAGCGGCCATTCCTTCGCCACCATCAGCAAGAAACCCCAGCGTGCCACCCACAACAGCACCGCCGGCGGCACCCTGCAGCGCGGCTGACATATATGGCGTGATAGAATCAACCCCGCCAAGTGTTGCGATTTTGCCTATTGTTCTAGCCGAGGAAGATGCCGTTAAGTCATTTGATAAAGCCTCAAACGCACCAATTCTTCCTGTTTCACCTTTAGCAAATTCTGAAATTTTCTTTGTTACCTCGCCAGCCACATCTAAAACTTCGCCGGCAATCTTTGTAGCCACAATTAGCTTTGATGCTTCATAAGCACCAGGAATAGCGTATCCGCCCATTCCTGCAATAACCGCTCCGGTTGTTCCTGTTTTTACGGCGTTACCTACACGCTGCGCAACGCGAGGATTTTCAGTCAATTGTTCTGCCGCCGAAACGGCTAAATTCTTTGGCATCTCAGATAATGCGGTTAAGCCCATGCCAAGTTTTTGCGTTGCTTCACCCACAACCGATCCAGTTTCAGCGACAGCACGGCCTAACTTTGCGCCCATGCCAATCCTTGTCATTAGTGCGCCCATGCCAAATTCTGGTTGCGCAAATAAACTAACCGCTTCAGAGGTGGCTGGAAGTGGTGATTTCTCTAAGATATCTTTTGTTTGTGCTTTAGCAAATTGAGATCTTTTAAATTCTTCAAATTGTTTGTTTAACTCAAACTCATGTTTTTGTTTATTTTCTGATGTATCACTAAGATTATTTGCTGATAGATACTGAGGATAAGAAATTAAACTGTCATCATTCCATGACATCATATCAAGCGCCATCCCCGCTAATTGATTAAACCCAGCATAGGCACCCCTGGCCGCGGCCTCGCCGACGGGATTTAATCTGCTAAGATCAGCAACACCAAGTTGGCTAATTGAACCCTTGGGTGCTGGTGCGTTGAAGGCATCCCGCGTTGCGCCGCCAAGCTCTTTAATTGTTCCGCCTGCAACGTCAGCCAATCCAACGGCTGCATTTATTGCTAGTGTACCCCAAGAAACTGGGTGGTCGCGTTTATATTCAAGCATCCTTACATAATCATCACGATTCATTAATTCAGCCGATGCTGGATTACTGGCCTGCCGATTCGTTACTTCTTCTCCGGTTGCATTACGCCCTGCATCAAGAAAAGAAATGCCTGCATTATCGGCATTATCTAAAAAGGTAATTCCGTTGCCAGGCTGTTCCTTTTTATCGTCAAGAAAAGTGATTGGCATAATAATTTTAATTAATGAGAGACTTGCGATATTTTCCTGTTGCTGGATCAAAAATCTCAACAACGCCGGTGAATCCACTAGCGCGAGCAGCTTCAGCGTCAGCCATTGATTCAAACTTTCTTAATTTTTGTAGCGCTTTTGGGGTTTTATTCTTTTCCCCGTCGGGTATGTTATTTAACTGCTCTTCCGGAATTCTAGATTGATTAATGTAGTGATCGGCATCTGGTCCAATTTTTGCTTTTAGCGATGCTTCGGCACCCAAACGTCTTTGCCTTTTTTCTTCCATTACGTCTTTTCCGTCACCAGCTAAAGGAAAATATTGCGCACGCGCGTCATCATATTCTGAATCTTTTAAACCTTGGCCAGATTTGTCACGAAGAGTAGCCTCAATCCAATTATTTGAAGCTGCTTCAAATTTTTTTCTTTCATCACTCTTCATGCTTTCTAACATAGGCAAACGACTCGTAATGTTTGCCGGTTTGTATGTGCTTTTTTCAATCATTTCGCGATTTTGTCGTGCTTGATTATAAAAAGTAAGAGATTTGCCTTGTGCGTCATTTAACGGAGTTACTGGCTTAACGCCCAATTGATCGACTTGTTTTTGAAGAACAGCGGCACCAGCAGTGTCGCCTGCTGCTTTTCTCTCCGCTAAGTCAGCCAACAGCTGTCCGCCGGGAGACTGTGGCTTGTTGGCCGCTGATTTTGAAACAATTGAATATTGATTTTTGCCCGTGCTTACCATTGGAACAACTGTTCCATCTGGCAAGGTAACCATTTGTCCAGATGGGGCAAATGTCTGTCTCATCTCTTCAATTTTTGCGGCTGTTGCAGCTTCTTCATTTTTATATCTTGCCGCATCAATTAACGCTTTTTGAGCGTCAAGTTCGTACTGACGTTGAGCCTGTGCCTTTGCATAATCAATAGCAGTCTCCCTATCAAACTGCGACACCGCAAAGTCTGCATTGTTCAGAAACGATTTTTTTTGTGAGTTAGACATTGCAGAAAATTTACCAACTCCCTCTGCAAGTTTTTTTGCTCTAGGATCTTCAGCAAATTTTGGGTCTGTTTTATATTTTTCAAGATTGCCAGTAGTCATCTGGAATTTTTCATCAAGAAATTGGCCTTCTTCCTTGTTCTTGGTGTATTGCTCGATGCTTGAGGCAATGGTCTGCCCAATCCCTTGTGCCGCCTTGCCCAGCGTGTTGGCGATGTTGGTAGACGCCTGCATATAACCCTCTGGCAGGGGGCTGATGTACTGAACAGGATTAAAATATGGTCCCTTTTGCATGGATGTAGTTTGTTAAATTAAAGACCAGACAGTTTACCAAAAACTGAACCGCCACCTGTCAACGGCGCGGCAGCAATAGCGCCAAGACCACCAGCAATTCCGCCGATCATCGATGCGTTAGCTTGCGCCTGCGCAATGTTGGCAGCGTTTGTGGCCTGCTGGTTGCCACCGTAGATATTGTTGGCGTAACTTGACTCAGGATTAAAAAGCGCGGGGCCGGCCATCTGATTGATGCCAGCACCCTGCGCAGCCAGACCAGCGTTCTGGTTATAGTTCTGCGAAGAACGGCCAAGGATTGCTTGGTACGGATCAGACATCGTGGCCTGCTGTAGACCGACCAGTTGCGCGGCATACTGGCGATCTGCGGCAGTTGTCTGGTTGGTCAACTGACCAGCCTGACCCAAGTTCTGATAATAATTCTGCATCTGCTGCGCATCGTAGGCGCGGTTGGCCTGATCCGAGGCGATATTTGCCTGCTGATTGGCCAACTGGCTTTGGTAGCCAAATTGAGCGTTGGCTGTCTCGGCCTGCAACCCCGCGGACTGATTTGCAAGTTGCGCGCGAAGGGCCGCCTCTTGATTAATTTGCGCGATCTGGTTTGCGGTCGAGACGTTAAATTGACCGGTCTGCATGTAGGCGTTCTGATTCGCAAGGCTCGCGCGCAGGGCCGCGTCCTGATTTTGTTGCGCCACCTGATTGGCCGTGCCGATATTAAATTGACCGGTCTGGGCTGCCATCTGCTGGTTAGCAAGTCTTGCGCGGAGTGCGGCCTCCTGATTCTGCTGCGCAATTTGATTGGCCGTAGAAACATTAAATTGACCCGCCTGCATGGCCGCAGCCTGGTTGGCCAGTTGTGCCTGTAGATTTGTGCTGGTCTGTAATTTGTTTGCCTCCAGTCCAAGCTGGGCCTGGAGCGTGTTTACGTTTAGGCCGGCCTGCTGGTTGGCTTGAGCTGCGCGGAGTGCAGCCTCCTGCGAGTACTGCTGCGCCTGATTGAGTGCCGACTGGTTAACGCCCTGGGCCTGCATGCCGGTCTGGACGTTAAATTGCTGCGCCGCCATGCGGTTGGCCTGATTATTTTGCAGGCGCGCCATCTCGCTCTGCTGAATGTTGCCAGCGAAGCCACGGTTGGCTTGCTGCTCACCCTGCAATTGATTGTTCACCGACTGCGCGATCTGCAGGTTCTCCATCTGGCGCTGGCGTGCGTTGACCAGACGGTTCTGCACCTCTGCGCTAATCGCTTGGGGCGACATGGCCATGCCACGGGCGGCGTAGGAGGCGCGCACCTGCTGCTCGGCCTGACGCTGCTCGGCGGCACTGAGGCCACCGTCCGCGGTTAGGTTGTTCAGCACTGCCGACTCAAGCGTGGATGAAATTCTGGATGGGCCGGCGTTGAGGGCTTGATTGTAGAGTGAGTTGCCGAGCTGGCCGCCGTAGATGTCTTGGCTGTCAACCTGACCCGGAGCCGAAACCAGCGCCGCGTTGTAGCCTTGCCCAGCGATGTCGCCCACACGCTGCACGTTAGGGCCAGCGAAACCCTGCGCGTTGACGTCGCGAGAAAAGATTTGCGGTGCATTCTGGATTCTGTCGGCGCGCACAGAATTCATGCCGAGCTGGCCGGCACCCTGTATCTGGTTAGCTTGCACTGCGCCTACGCCAAGCTGGCCGGCGTTCTGGATCTGGTCTGCACCAATTTGCTGGCTGGAGACGCTTGGGCTGTAGATTTGTTGCGCGTATAAATTATTAGATGTCGGCGCCTGACGCAGGGCAGCATTTAGCTGCGCGTTAGCCATATTGGTCGAGTTTCCGCCCATGCCGGTGGCGGTATTCATTGCGCTGACTAGGTCGGGGTTAGCCGCTAGAAACGCCGCGCGCGCCGCCGGCGCTAGATTCTGTACGTCGGCAATGTCAGCCATGCGCTGCTGCGTGTTACCTTGCGCCTGAATGCGACCCAACTGGGGTGCCGCCATAGCGTACTGGTCAAGTAGACCCATCTGCTCGGGGGTGCCAAAGGTGGCGTTCTGCGCCATCTGGAGCTGGAGCTGGTTGTAGAGCGGCTGGTACTGAGCCTCGGACTGGTAGAGCTGTGGCGCGAGGTTAATCTGGTTCTGGAGGGTATCGCGCGTCTCTTGGGCGTAGTCGCGACTGGGTGCTGCTTGGACGGTTGTACTCATAAATATTTAATTTTTGGCGGCCATTTGGATGTAGCGCGGTGACAGATTTAAGATTCGGTTGTGCCGGCGCGCAAGGAAGTGTTTCACTGCACCTGGTGGCCAACGCCTAAACATTTCGCAAAAGAGAAGCTCAAGCGTGCCAGACCTTGTGCTGACGACATCTAGGATCACTAGGCTGTCACCCTGCTTGTTGGTAGGTGACCAGTCCCACTTGGAGTTGGCCTGCCCAATGTCGCACTGGATTGCGGTGCCAAGTGCCACCACCTCCTCGCCGTCGCGCACGAGCGCAAGTGTATCTTGGTTGGCGTGGTAGGCCAAATACTGGCGCACCCACTCGCGCGGCCAGTCGACAAAGCACTTCTTCTTGCCATTGGTGACGGCAAAGTCGGTGACGGTCTCTAGCCAGTCCTTGGTTGTGGGCGCGGCGATCATATTACTCAGCCGAGATGAGGGTGCGTCCAGGCACCGTTGCGTTGATGCGCAGACCGCGGACGGCTGGCCGACCAGCAACGACACTGAACCGCAAATCTAAACCAAATCCTTTTTTGGAAATGGGAAATCTTTTGGTAAAATTACCTGCGGCGCTTGAAGAAAAACTAAAGACCTCGCTGTCGTTGTCCGGGTTGGAGGTAACAGCGTCGATGGTCATCACGTCAGTCGTAGTGGATGATACGTCCACCTCTGCCGATGAGTACCGCTTGCTTTCAAAGGTATCGTAAAAATAGCGGCGCGTCAGGATGACACCCGCAATTGGATACTGCAAAAAATTGTTATTGATCTGTTGCGGCAAATAGAACGGCAAAACTGGATTACCAACTAAGTTATCGAACTCGTCGTAATTATTTTCTTCGGTTAGGAAGATGCCGTTCTCCTTGTTAATTGCGTAGAGCCGCTTCTGTTTACCGTAAATTGAAACAATAAAGTTATCAATGTACATGGTGGATGGGAAGGTGTCGATGGCCTCCCAAGCCTTGTTAAGCATTGAGTAAATTAGCACCGCATTGTTGCGGGTAGAGTTATCTAACGGCACCGCTAAATAGTATCGGTTATTGTAGATTATACCCACGGCTTTGTGCGAGTACTCGACATTGATGCGCTCAATGTAGTCACTAATTGGATCGGACAGTGGCGTGGTGTTACCCAGCAGCTTCAGATCCAGCGATGGATTTAGCAGGTAGACACCGTGGTCAGACAAAAAGAAGACGTACTCGCCGGCGTTAACAATTGAGCGCCGAGCAACGCAACCAAACTCGCTGGTCAAAGACTGGATGTAGCTCGTTGCGCCCGGAGCCGAGCCGGTGACGTAGCTGCTGGGGTCAATGTAGGCGTAGTAAATTGAGTTGCGCTGAAAGATAATGAACTTGTCTTCCTGCCAGGGCTGAAAGCCCACAATTGAATCGTTCGCACCAAGGTTAATGGTGAACTGGGCGAAGGTACTGTCCCAGGTGTTGAAATCCAAGAAGTCTGAGGCTGCGATCTTATCGCGGTCAACTTTGAGGATTAAACGTGACTTAAAGAATATGGCAAAATCCGAGCATGGCATGTTGGCCGACGCACCAGTAGTGATGCCCTGCGGTACAACCGTGATCGTGGTGGCGCCGTCCCAGACCAGCGTGGACTTGCCCTTGCTGCACAAAATAGTCCCAGTTGCTGGGGTGGCAGGTGCGCCGGCCACTGTGTAGTCAAACGTATTGGCAGTCACGTTTGAGATCACGAAAGAGTTATTGTAGTCGGTCTGCGTAGCACCAGAGATAACAACCTCGTCGCCGTTACTGAAGCCATGCGCGGTAGCGGTGACCGTGGCAGTAACAGAAACTCGCGTAATGGTACAGCTAATGGGCGTGGCAGCCTGGCCACGGTAGATGTACATGACGTTATTGGCCTGCACCAAGGTGACGACGTCCGCGGCAACTATCGTGCGTCCCGTTGGGTAAAGTATCAGCGAACCAACGGTGAGGGCGGTCGTATTGTAGACATATATGCCAGTTCCGGTTGCTAAGACAATGTACTCGGTCCCGTTGGCCGTTGAGAACACGCCAGAACCAAAGACATTTGCGCTCACCATCGCGGGGGTGGTTAAGCGTTTTAGCCCAGATCTCGTCAAGGCAATGCCTCGATCCATCCGCATGTTTTGCGACAGTTGAACATAGCCGGGTTGCAACGCCAACGGATTTTGGCGTGACTGCATGCCAATAAAACCGTTTTCACCTTCAACTGTATATGCATCTGTGAGTGGCATTATTTTTTTTTGCTGTAATAAATTATTGTCAAAACACCCGCAATTATACTAACAGAAAACGATAAAATTTTGAGCCAGAATTCAAGGTTGCTCTGCCAACCGACAATGGTGGCAAGTCCGCTGGTGGATGTACCTAAGAATCCCTTAATGTCATGGTTCATTTGGTGCGACATTTTGATGTGGTTTTTGAACCAATGCTGATAGCACCTTGAGCGCGGCCTCGATCACTTCGTGATCTTTGCGTGTGCCAACGTGAGCAAGAGCAACTTGGGACAGGACTTGGATGGCTTGTTCTGAGTTCATATTATAAAGACGAAACGGCGTAAACGCTCGCGGTTGTGGTTCCGTATGAATATAGCGTAAAAACCATTGCTTGGCCGGCAGTTAAAGTTGCGGGAAAGCTGCCGCCAGCAGAAACAAAGGCCGGCCACGTCATGTTGATTGATGATCCGGTTCCGTTGATAATGGAAAAAATATTTATTTGACCAGATGCGATAGATGTTAATGAAAATGTTGAATTTCCGGTTAACGATATTTGAGCGTTGCTAGAAACGCCAAGATTTAGAGCAATTGCTCCGCTGGTGGCATACCCTAATTCTGGCGTTAATTTTAAAAGTGTAATTTGAGCAACGCTAGATGTAATGTTACCAACGACCGCTCCGGTATGTGTGCCAGCCGTGTTGCCAGAAATTGTACCGCTGGCCGTTATAGTCGTGGCCGATACGGCAGCAAGCGTGGATACGCCTGTAACCCCAAGCGTGCTAGAGAATGTTCCTGTCGTGGCTGCTACGGATGACGCCGTGGTCGCTCCAAGCGGTTGAGGCGTGGCAAACAACTGCGTCAGCGTTGTCTTGCGCAGTGCGATGTCCGCGGCGCTGTGCAGGAGGATCGTATCCGCAGCGAGCGGGACAGTCTTTGCGGTCTGATCGGTGATGGCGCCAGCAATTAATAGACCTGAGTCAACCAGGGCATTTAAATTTGCCGCAGTTACCTGATCGCCCGTAATGTAGGTAGTCCCCTTCTGTAGTTGTGCCATTTTATTTTAAGTTAAATTATTGTTTGTTTATAACTAGCAACCCCATGCCTTCATTATTAAATCGAGTGCGCTCATTTGGATTCTAGGGCGGCGAGGCGTTTGCGAAGGGATTGCAGCTCGGCTACGAGAACTGGAATTAACTTTGACCCATCTATACCCCACGGTTTTTCGGCTGGGTCATCTCCACCCACCGTAACCATCTTGGGATATACTTCATAGGCTTCTTGCGCCACAAAACCGTAATCATCTTTCTCTTTAGTAAATGTTAGCCAATCAAAACGTCGTGGTTTTAAGGCATCAATTATAACGCTAG
>Ga0209596_1003611_pt1 | contig 12125 bp, 7 predicted proteins | sample M_130807_MF_Meta_FD_187314 | JGI IMG/M metagenome (GOLD analysis project Ga0209596, IMG submission 187314) | Freshwater microbial communities from Lake Montjoie, Canada to study carbon cycling - M_130807_MF_MetaG (SPAdes) (version 2) | ecosystem: Environmental > Aquatic > Freshwater > Lake... | reverse complement strand
AGCCCCTAATACGAAGCCTAGGATAGCCTGTATACCCAATGGTAAACTCAACTGGATCAGACCGCTCAAAATCGCATAGAAATAAATGGATGAAATCTCCTTTCGCTCCAACCGGATAAGTTCCGCTAATTTAGTAAACCCGTATGCTTCCTGTTTCATTGTGCGCGATTTTTACACTGTTTGTTTTCATTGAATTTACATAACTCCTCTACACGACGAGTTTTATAAAGTTCGGCAAAAATAGTACTTGTTTTTATAATAATAGTATTACTATCATAAATAATTGTAAAAATATTTTCTGTAGCTTTACCGCTTCGCAAACAGACCTAAACACATCCGTCATGAAACCGCAGTTGCAGATCAGAATGAACGAAGCCTTATACCTTCGTAACCCCGAAAGCTCAGCGCTAGGAAAAAGCATTATCAAATATAGTGTCGAAATGATTTACGCCCAAGGTATTGAAGCCTTTACCTTTAAGAAGCTAGCTGCCGAAATTGGCACGACTGAAGCCAGCATTTATCGTTACTTCGAAAATAAACACAAGTTGCTAGTCTATCTGACTGCATGGTATTGGGGATGGCTTGAATTTCAAATCAGCTTTCATACCAATAATATCAAGGAGCCTGCAGTCAAGTTGAAAAGGGTGATCAAGTTATTAACCTCAACTGTCATAGATGACAAACAGACCCATCATATCAACGAGAGTTTCCTCCATCAAATTATTATTGCCGAAGGATCAAAGGCTTATCTCACTAAGCAGGTAGGTGAGGATAACAAACAACAATTCTTCAAACCGTACAAAGACCTCTGTGCCGTCATAGGCCACATCATCTCGGAAGTGAATCCGAAATACAAATACCCTAAATCGCTCGCCACCACCATCGTCGAAATGGCACACTTCCAAAATTTCTTTATGAATAATCTGCCTTCACTCACCGATTTTGGCAAGACGAAAGAGGAAAGCGAAATCATTACCTTTTTGAATGATTTGGTGTTTTCTAGTGTAAAGAAAAAATAATTCTCCAAACAAGTAGCAGGTAAAATCAAGCAATGCATTCGAATAAGTAACTACGATACACGGCGAAGCACATATTGAGCATTTACAGTTCATCCTTGAAAATGATTTCGCATATCAACAGCCTCTGACAGTTTGATTAGAGATGTAAGATGAGTACATTTGTCGAGATACTGCTAAAAAAATTACCTGGCATATCAAGAACATTCTAGTACAAATCGATGTCGACCTACATATTTTAATATCGTATTGTTCTTACTATCACTACAACACGTGATGATAATAATGAAAAAGTAACTGCCTATTATTTTTTTAATCAGTCATAAGGCATCATTTTTGCAGACTCATTCATCACATACGCATATGAAAAAAGTTATACTATTACTCATGTTCACGTTTACGTGCTTACTGGCCCAATCCCAGATCATTATCAATGAACTGGAAGCAGATGCCGGTAACAACGACGGTAACGGTGGCGATTGGATTGAATTCAAGAATATCGGCACGTCATCTGAAGATATGAGTTGTTGGCGTCTTACCAACGGCGGTAGTGTAATCATCTCATTCCCAAACGGCCTTATTGTTCCTGCTGGCGCTTATGTATTAGTCGGCAATGCCGCTAAAATGATGTGCGCCACCTGCGATTATAAATCGATGTCATCGTTGTTCACTCTCAATGCCAACGGCTTCGGTACCGGCACAGGTTTGTATGCCAATACTATTTTTCTCAATACCGACCTGGCCCTCAATGGAGGTTGCGGTTGTCTGACTGGATCTGGCAACTATAACAATGGCTCCGGCACAGGTGATCGTGTGATGCTAATGACCGATGCAGGCGCTATCATCGATGCGATGCTGTATGCAGGTGGTAATAATTATGGTAGCGGTCCTATCAATGTCAATTTTGTAGGTACTAGCAGTTGTGCTCTTAATCCGACGACGCTGCCTGATGTCACTTCTTCTATTTATGACGGACGAACTATCTGTAACGATTTGACTGGCTGCAACTCGTCCTACGCCCGCCTTCCTGATGGCAACAACGGTGCTATTGTTACCTACGACCAATCAGGTAATTTGGGTTGTACCAATTGTATCCTACCATGCACGTCGGGTTCGATCAATACAGCCGGTACCGATTTTCCTACGCCAGGTCTGAGTAATGGCAATAGTTCCTCTACTTGGACTGCTACGCTCAATGGCGCACCCATGCTTGCATCTACCACCACCCTATCTGTCTGTGGCGCCACACCGCTCACCTTCACCTATCAGATCAAGAACTTTACCAATACATCTTTAGTAGCGATTCAGCCTTCAGGCAATCTAGGTTCCTATATTAGTACCAATGGCGGCACACCGACCACGTTTACCGGTACAAATTTTAACGCGACGACAGGTGTTACAACTTTAACAACAACTATCACACCGCCGAACGGAATTACGACATACGAATTTGTATGGGGCGATGGCAATGTCAATTGCACGACTTGTCCGGGTTCAAGCTCCACGTCGATACCGACCAATCTTTCATCTAACCAACAGGAATGTTATGTATCGCGTACACTAATTGTTTCACGCGAAAATCCATTGGCAGGGCTCGCGACGGCTTCTTGCTCATTACCCGGTACCATCACCGTCAATGGCGCTACCGGTACCAATCTTCAATATACCTTACAAAAACAATCTGTAGCCTCGGGTCCATTTATAACTATAGGCAGTGCACAAAGCAGTAATATCATTGGTGGAATTTTCGATGATGATGCTGATCCAGCCTTACCAAATTATCAGGTCTTAGTTTCAACAGTCAATACATCTTGCCCCAACACAACGCCATTAGTAGTAGCTGTCCCTAACTCGTGTTTGGGTAATCCGGCTTGTCCACAGTACTTTACCACAGGCAGCGGTGTTCCGACCTTTACACCCAATACAGGCTCAATTGTATGTGCCGGTTCAACGGTTCAATTCAATGTCACCATTAAAGGTGTCTGCACAACTGGACAAGTAGAAGTCAAGTATGATTTTAATCCAGCGTTTGACCCTTATGCCTCTGGTATTTCATTGGGTACGGCAGGCACTGCAGTAGGGACAACACCACCAACGACCACCGCTTCTGGTCGTGTGTTTATCAATGAGTTTGTACCGCGCCCAGGTACAGGCACGTGTGGCGCACTTGGCATCACACCCAACGGTGCTTCACCTAACAGTGGTGAGTGGATTGAGTTATATAATGCTGGACCAAGCTTTGTCGATATCAGCGGATGGATTGTATCGGATGGCGACTGGACTGCTACCATACCTGCTGGTGTACTTTTGAATACTGGCACCTATTATCTAATCGGCGGTGGCGGTACGTTTTGCTCTAGCGGTGTGCTTCCTGATTTGAATATCGAAACTTGTAACTGTACGACCGTTAGTCCGACAACACAAGACATTATGAACCTCACCGATGGCGGAGAGCAACTGGCTCTTTATGATTGTTCTGGCAACTATATTGATGGCGTTCTTTGGAATGTAGGTCAAGGCCTGCCTGATGTCACAGCCAATATTGCCCCAGCCACAGGATGCGGAAATTATATCCTTTCTAAATCGGTGAATTTGCCCGCAGCAGCTTCATTTGCGGCTACAGGTACTAATTTTTCAGGCACCACACAGGGTCGTTACCGCACAAATACCAATACTTGGATTACTACTAGTACAACTGGTGTGGTACCAACACCAAAAGCAGCTAATCCGGGCGGCAACTGGGATGGCATCACTGGCGCGACCATTCCTTTCGGCACGCAATGTCCTCCTCCACCTGTGACATCCGTCATCACCGTCACAATACCAGATACCTGCTCACTGACTGCCTATACCAACCTGACATTAAAAGCAATTTACAAACCGGATCCTATTGCTCCTTGTACCAAATCGGATGTAACAGCCACTGCTGATTTTGCCATCCCGCCATGTGAGCAACTGACATTGTCTGGCAATGGCGATTATTGCGCACCAAGTACAGCTCCGATTTCCATCACTACATCTTCACCTCTTATCGGAAATTATACCATCAATCTCAGCAATGGCACCAACACTGTTTCTATCAATCCGGTTTCAGGTGCAGGGCCATTTACAACCACTGTTGCCAACAGCGGTGTTTGGACTATTGCAAATACCCTTCCTCCGTTCGGTGTTTGTCCACCCAAACGTACAGGTTCGGCCATCATTACTATCAACCCTATACCACATATTACAAGTGCGCCAACGAATGCGGCTTATTGCTATTCATATCCGTTTGATTTAGCTTCACTTGAACCTTCTATTGTTACCTCACCCTCAACTACTCATTTTGTTTGGTATGATTCGGCTGTGGGTGGCGTTGAAATTAATCCGTATGTATTTCCTTTAGGAACGACCACCTATTATGTGGCAGCAACTACAGGCCTACCCGCCAATTGTGAGGAAGTCACACGCACTCCGATTACCTTGAACACATTAGCATTACCTGAGGTGCCGAATCTCAGTAGCAATGGCGTGGTGGCTACATTCACACCTCAAAGCCCTAATTGCACCCCATTCCCATGCCCATCCGGTTTACAATACTCTGCCGATGGCATCAATTGGGGTGCCGGACCAAGTTTTACATTCACCGATCCAGGATGGGCGGGTTTTGGTTCATCTGCTAATAGTTTGGTGTATATCCGCAATGCCGCTTCGCCTTCGTGTTTCAACTATGTGACCTATCTAGGTTCATACATACCTCTGCCAACAGAACTATTTCATTTTACGGGTCATATGAATGATGAAGGCACCATTGATCTTTTCTGGAAGACCGCACAGGAAAAGAATGTATCGCATTTTGAAATAGAGAAAAGCACTGACAAAACTTCCTTCACAAAAATAGGAGATGTGAACGCTGTCGGCAATACAGCTACGATTACAGATTATGCCTTCAACGATTCGGCGCCATACAATGGTGCTAATTATTATCGACTCAAGATAACAGATATCGACGAACAATATGCGTATTCGAATGTCATCCTACTTCAATCAAACAGCAATGCCGCTTCCGTGGCAGCTATTTATCCAAATCCAGCCAATGAATCAGTGACCTTAGAATTGAATGCACCTTTACAAGAAAATAGCCTGATTGACATTTTTGATGCACTTGGCCGACGGGTTATTTCAACCTCTGTGCTATTGCAAAAAGGATATAACAAATCTGTTCTTGCAATTGAACAACTCACAAAAGGTCATTACACGATTAGGCTGCAGCTAAATTCAACAAGTATCACCCGTAGTTTCATAAAGGAGTAGCAGTCAACTTTTTTTCATATTTAACCATTACTTTTACCAAAAAAAATTGTGAAATTAAAACACGTTTTCCTTACCGTCTTTGTGGTTCTTCTCTTAGATCAGGTATTAAAAATTTATATCAAGACACAATTCTTTTACGGGCAGGAAGAGAATATTATTGGTACATGGTTTAAACTTCATTTCATTGAAAATGAAGGAATGGCCTTCGGAATGAAATTCGGTGATCATTGGGGCAAACTATTTCTTACCTTGTTCAGACTTGTCGCCGTTTGCTGGGGTTTCTTTTTTATACAAACAACACTTATCAAGCAGAAATTCTCTAGCGGATTAATCTTTTGCAGTGCCTTGATATTAGCGGGCGCAATGGGTAATCTGATTGATAGCTTGGTGTATGGTAAAATCTTCACAGAAAGCAGTTTCCACACAGCACATTTAGTTGCTTGGGGACAAGGATATGGCGAATTACTTCATGGCAAAGTGGTTGACATGTTGTACTTCCCTATGATGAGCGGCACCTTCCCAACTTGGTTTCCATTATGGGGTGGCGAATCGTTTGAATTTTTTAGACCTGTCTTCAATCTCGCCGACTTCTCAATTTCATTCGGTGTGATTACGATACTTGTTTTTCAAAACAAATTATTGCATAACCAACACATGCATCCCCCGGTGTCTGAGCCAATTACCGAAGTTCCAATGTCCACAGATATTGCAGAAGAAGATACTGCTGCATCCATTCAACCATAGCATTCGATTTCAAATGGCTGCACATTTGCTCCACTAAAAACAATCACACTATGCCTGTCATACTTCCTGTCAAAGGTATCTCACCCACGATTCCTGCATCTTGTTTTATCGCACCTAATGCCACTATCGTTGGCGATGTTGAGATGGGTGAAGAATGCAGTGTATGGTTCAATGCCGTGATTCGCGGTGATGTCAATAGTATCCGTATGGGTCATAAAGTGAATATACAAGATGGCGCTTGTCTACATTGCACCTACGAAAAAACGAAGGTCGTGATTGGTCATCATGTGTCGATCGGTCATCATGCGCTTGTGCATGGATGTACAATCGAAGACAACGTACTCATTGGCATGGGTGCCATTGTGATGGACAATGTGGTCGTTGGCACGAATACGATTATAGCAGCCGGGGCGGTTGTTTTAGAGAATACTATTTGCGAAAGTGGTAGTATCTATGCTGGTGTACCTGCCAAAAAAGTGAAGGATATTTCACAGGAATTGATTCATAATGAAATAGACCGCATCGCCAATAATTATGTCATGTATAGCAGTTGGTTTAAGTAGCAGACTGAATACGTTTTGGTTTCATTATAGTGTAGTAATCATCTGCTTTCATTGACGGATGATGTTTTCAATCTATCCAAACCATGTTTCTTTTTTTTTACATTTCTAAAAAACTTCTTACCTTGTAAGGACATAGCTCTAACTAAACTTAAAAAATGTTTTCTATGAAACTGGTAGCTTATTCATTTCAATTGACCCTGCTTCTTCTTTTTTTCATTCATAGTACCTCGCAAGCGCAAGGCGGTATGTGGGCTCAAATGCATGGCAGTGCAGGTACTGGCGCTCTTGGATGGTATGGAACCAAAGGCGTTCCTGATCCGCTTAACACACCATCAGGAAAATATCAGGGTGCGTATTGGACCGATTTACAAGGAAATTTCTGGCTCTTCGGGGGCTTTTGTCCTTTCGGTTATTCAAACGATTTGTGGAAGTATGACGTGGCTACAATGCGCTGGATATGGATTAATGGGCCGCAATGGACCAACGATCAAAACGGGGAATTCGGCGCGCAAGGTGTACCTTCTCCTAACAATTATCCGAGTGCTAGAACCTTTGGTCCTAATTGTTGGACAGATAATAATGGTGATTTATGGCTCTTCGGTGGATATGGTTATGATGTAAACTATGCAACAGGAAGTTTATCTGATTTGTGGCGTTATAATATCGCTTCCAATTCATGGACTTGGATGTCGGGACCTAATACAGTTAATCAGGCACCGGTATTCGGTACGATTGGAGTGGCCGCAGCTGCTAATACACCTGGAAGTCGACAGGAATGTAAATCAGGATGGGTGGATGATCAGAATAATTTATGGTTGTTTGGCGGATTAGATGGAGCCACAGCGGCTACGTCGACAAGTGTACGCAACGATGTTTGGAAATATACTATCGCCACCAATATGTGGACATGGATGAAAGGCTCTCAGGCATTAAATAATGGAGGAAGCTATGGCACCAAAGGTGTTGAAGCTGCGACAAACAACCCGCCATCCAGACTATCTTTTACAAAATGGAAAGGGAAAGATGGAAATTTTTATGTCTTTGCAGGAGGTAATAGTTCAACCGCCCGCAATGATGTATGGCGTTATAACCCATTCACCAATAACTGGACCTGGCTTTCAGGTACCAACACCGTCAATAATGCCGGTACGTATAATGCCCAATGCAATCCGCATCCAACAGAATATCCCAAAGCACGAATCGAAAATCAAACAGTCGCTACCACCACCAAAAACTGCACTGAAATATTCTGGTCGTTTGGTGGTTTAAAATCGCTTGCCAATGCCGAGTCATTCTATGATCTGTGGTTGTATAATCTTTCGACCAATAAGTGGACATGGGTCAGCGGAACACAGAATACCAATTATGTTGGCAACTATGGTCCTTTATATACTCCTTCACCAACCAATATGATAGGGTCGCGTGGAGGGGTTTTCATCTGGACCGATACCGCCAACAACCTATGGGTATTCGGTGGTATCACCTACGATAGCACAATTAGTGCATTAGGTCTTAAAAACGATCTGTGGAAATTTGTGCCTGATTCTTCGTGCTTCGATTACAGTCTAAATTCAGTGCTTACACTAGTACCACCGACAGATACAATTCTTTGCACGGGTGATACAACCGGTATGAATGTTCCTGATTTAGCCATCCTTGACATACAACCTATGAGCGGTGTCAAGTATTCTATCGATTCATCACGACTCGTCTTTTCACCCAATACCACCACGACCTATACGATCACCGGTCATGAATCAGGCATTTGTCCAGGCAGAGACACGATCACTTTTACCATTGTCGTAGTGCCTTATCCGAACGCTGATTTCACCTTGTCGCCCACCGAATCTTTTATAAGCGACCCTACATTCATTCTGACAAATACATCGCAACTTGCGGCGACCTATCAATGGATTTATCAAGGTATTCCATTCTCAACCAACTTCAATGTAACCTATGATGTAACCGATAGTGGGTTACATTGCTTCACGTTGATTGCCTATAATTCTGAAGGTTGCAGCGACAGTGTCACACATTGCGGTACAAAGCTGATTCCTGATAAGATATTTATCCCGAATGCCTTTTCGCCGAATGGAGATCAGGAAAATGACATCGTTAAAATTATTGCTAACAATATTACCTTACAAAAATTCTCTATTTATAATCGATGGGGCGAACTCGTGTTCAAAACAACAGATATTAATAAAGGATGGGATGGTAAATTCAAAGGATCAGATTGTGAAATCGGAAGTTATTATTACTACATCGAGTACGAAGCTTATAAGGTGAAGAAGACTGTCAAAGGCGATATCAGCCTGATTCGATAATAGGCTAACATGGCATCCACTTACCCATTGCCTCGATTAATAATGTTTATCATCAATCGTCTCATAGATTTTCGCATAGCTAACATATCGTTCGTCAGAAATAGCACCATCACGTACGGCCTGTAAAACAGCACATTGCGGTTCATTGAAATGAAGACAATTATTGTATTTACATGCTAGCGCTTTCTTACGAATTTCAGGGAAATAACCGCCTAGCTCTGCACGTTTCACATTCACAATGCCTAATTCCCTGATGCCAGGTGTATCAATAATTTGACCGCCTTCAGGTACATCATGCATTTCCGCAAAGGTGGTCGTATGCATTCCTTTGCCGCTCCATTCCGACACTTCTGAAACACGAATATCCTTGACTGGTATCAGCGTATTAATGAGGGTTGATTTACCGACACCACTATGTCCGGTAATCAATGTGGTTTTATCTTTTAACAGCGCATTGAGTTGATCGATCCCCAGCTTCGCCTCGGCCGAAATCAGATACACCGGATAACCGATATCGGTATAAATTTTTTTAACCTGTTCAAAATAAAGCATATCCTCTTCGTCTAATAAATCGGCCTTATTGAATACTATCATCGTGGGAATATGATACACTTCACACGAAACAAGATAACGATCTATGAAACCCATCGACGTGCGCGGGTCCTTTATTGTGGCAATGATAATGCTTTGATCGAGGTTAGAGGCAACGATATGTTTCTGATGTTTATTATGAGGCGAGGTACGTACCAAATAATTTTTTCGGGCATCAATCCCAATAATCATCAGGCTATTCTCTAGTTCATCTTCAAGCACCACGTCGACATGATCACCGACAGCGATTGGATTAGTTGACGTAATCTCTTTATCAATCTTGAATTTACCTTTCGTGCGCGCATTCCAGATTCGCCCGTCTTCCGTCTTGCAAAAGTACCAGCTTCCGGTTGATTTGTAAATGATGGCTTTCAACTGGCTATATATTATTTAGAAAGTTCGGCATAACGCTTCAAGACCCCATCAAGATGGGCAATAAAATTTTCTGGACTCGGATTGTAACTATATTCCTTATCGGCTAACAGGTTCTCCTTATCATCAATGAAAAAATAGTTAGGCTGCGTGTTAGAATTATACTTCGACGATTGGATATCGATATTTTTTTGACCTAAACTTTTTACCCGACTTCCAAGCAATTGCGACTCATATTGTTCACTTTCAGGAATCATGATATTGGTCGCATCGCAGTACAACGAAACCACGATGAATTTATCTTTCATTCGTTTAAAGACTTCCTCATTACTCCAAACTTGTGTTTCCATCTTGCGGCAATTGACACAAGTAATTCCAGTAAAATCGAGCATGATAGGTTTCTTCTGTTCCTTTGAGGCTTTCAATGCATCGTTATAATCGAAGTACGTGTTCATACCATTCTTCTTTACAACTTCGGGTTCATAAATAATAAAGTCGTTCGCATAACGATTTTTATTTTCGAAAGGCGCAGCAGCATTGCCGCCACTGCTGTTATTCCCCGAAGCTGTCAACACAAAATCCTGCGTTCCCATCGGAGGCACAAATGCACCCATGCCATTCAGTGGCGCACCCCACATACCTGGTAACATATAAAATGCGAAGATGAGCGATGTCAGTGCAAACATCAGACGGGTTACAGTCAAGTATGGCAAGCCCCAATCATTTTTTGGTAATTCACTATCGTGCGAAAAACGGATGATGCCAAAAAGATACAAGGCTAACGCGAGCGCAATCACAAACCAAATGGCAATAAATATTTCACGATCCAGGAGGCGCCATCCCATTTGCAAATCGGCATTACTTAAAAATTTAAACGCCAATGCCAATTCAATAAAACCGAATGTCACTTTAACGGCATTAAGCCATCCGCCTTGCTTCGTGAGCGCAGTTAGCAATTGCGGAAAAATAGCAAAGAGCGTGAACGGCAGCGCAAGTCCGATACCGAACCCAGTGAATCCGAATAAGGGCCCTACTTTGGCACCTTTCGAAATTTCAGCAATCAATCCGCCAATAAAAGGCGCTGTGCAGGAGAACGAAACAATCGCTAATGTCAATGCCATAAAAAAGATACCGCTCCAACTATTGAGATTGGCTTTGCTGTCGGTAAATGTGCTCCACTTAGCAGGCAAAGTAATTTCGAATGCCCCTAGAAATGCCACACCAAAGATGATGAAGATGAGAAAGAAAAAGATATTGGTTCCCCAATGAGAAGAAATTTCGTACAGGATATTTTTATTATTGACAAAGGTCAGCATCAACCCTAACAAGGCAAAAATGATAATGATGCTGATCGAATATTGAAGAGCTACTTTGATACCTGATGTACGATCTTTGGTTCGTTTAAGAAAAAAACTTACGGTCATAGGAAGCATAGCAAACACGCATGGCGTAATGATTGCAAGCAGTCCACCGCCCATACCTTCAAGCAATAGCATAAAGTTTGACCGATGATCTTCGGCAGGATGCCCCGACGCTTTTATGGTAGCCGGTTTGTACTCTTTTGCTTGTTCCTCAACAGGCGTATTGGTTGTGACAGCAACTGTTGAATTAGGCGTATCAATGGCATTAGAATTGGCGGTTAGAGAAGTGCGAGCATCTGTAATAGTAATTTGAAATTTCTTTTCAACTGGCGAAAGGCATTGTGAATGATCACAGGTCTGATAAAACACCATTCCTTTAATGATGAGGTTCTCTTTAATAGTCGCTTTTTGTGTATAGGTGATTTCATTCTCATAGAAATGCGTAATGCCATCTGTTCCAGGAAATTCCTGACTTATTTTTTTTCCACGTTCTTTTACGGCACCCACAAGCTCTAAGCTTTTATTTTTATCAAAATCAAAACGGGGTGAAAGCAATAAACCATCTCCGCCTGGTTCCAAACTCCACAAATGCCATTCAGGTTTTAGTTTGCAATAAAGGGTGAGTTCATACTCCGTATCCTTTATTTTCTTGGCGCTGAATGTCCACGTGGTAGGATCTTTGATAACTTCAGCGGATACTGCTTGAACAGAGAATGAAAGACAGAGGAGGGCTATTAAGAATTTCTTCATAGAGTGGTTTATAATTTTACTTTAAAAGGCACATCGCTTGGAGGCAGGCACATTAGATTATTACAACATTGCGAACTCATGATACCATTGATGGTTGCACCCTTCGTT
>Ga0209596_1003609_pt1 | contig 12127 bp, 20 predicted proteins | sample M_130807_MF_Meta_FD_187314 | JGI IMG/M metagenome (GOLD analysis project Ga0209596, IMG submission 187314) | Freshwater microbial communities from Lake Montjoie, Canada to study carbon cycling - M_130807_MF_MetaG (SPAdes) (version 2) | ecosystem: Environmental > Aquatic > Freshwater > Lake... | reverse complement strand
GCGTGGGCCGACTGGGCAGACGAGCAGGAGGCGGGCGATGAGTGAGATGGACGACGCGCTGCGCATCGCCGCACGCGCGGTGCAGCTCTACGCCGAGACGCACCCGAGGCCGGCGCAAGTTACTCAGGCTCAAGCGGCTGCGATGCTTGGCGTGCATCCAAAATCCGTGCGAAACTACATCGCCGCAGGCAAATTGACGCTTAACGGCTGCGGCCTCATTTCGATCGGGGGCGTCGACGCGCTGCTCGTCCCCCACAAATTACGCAAGGCATCCTAAAAGCCTTATATTCATTGTGTTTTCGAGTCCGGCAGCGGGTACCATCGGTGTTATCCCTGCTTGTCCGCGCATCGGATAAATTGGGATAAATGCAGGCACAATCGGCACTTTGCCGCCTCCCGCTTATCCCTGAATATCCCCCGAACTGGACAATCCCGCCACAGACTCCCCATTATTTCCCCAGGCCACTACGCACGGGGGATCGGCGATGGCATCGGTGGGAAAACACGGCCGGGGATACCGGGCGCAGGTCTATGTGGCTGGGCGACGAACGTCGAAGGTCTTCAGGACGCAGCGCGAGGCCAACGCCTGGGCGGCGCAGATGGAGGAGCAGCTCGCCGCGGCGCCGGCTGATCGGCACACACTGCGCGACCTGGTCGAGCGCTACATGGAGGAGGTCATGCCGAGCAAGAAGGGCGGCGACCACGAGGCGCGGCAGGCGCGCGCGCTGCTGCGCGACTTCCCGGCCTTGGCAGACAAGCGGCTGGCCGATCTCGAGACGCCCGATATGGCGGCATGGCGCGACGCACGGCTCAAGGTCGTGTCGGACGCCACGATCCTCCGCCAGATCAACTGGCTGCGTCACGCATTCAGGATTGCCCGCGAGGAATGGAAATGGATGACGGCCAACCCGCTCCAGGGGATGCGGCTGCCCAAGAGCCCCGCCGCCCGCACCCGCCGCGTGTCGCCTGCGGAGGTCCGCCTGCTCTGCCGTGGCCTTGATTACAGGCCGGGACGAGCACCGCAGACCAAGCAGCAGGAGGTCGCCTTGGCCTTTATGGTCGGCCTGCGCTCCGGGATGCGTGCCGGCGAGATACTGAGCCTGGGCAGACCGAATCTGGACCTGCGGCGGCGGGTCGCCTCGGTCCAGCACAAGACGCAGCACATCACCGGCAAGCCCCGCGACGTGCCGCTGACCCGCCACGCCGTCCGGCTGCTGCGGCCCGTGGCCGACCGGGAGCAGTGCTTCAGCATATCAAGCGCCGTGCTGGACACGCTCTTCCGCAAGGCCCGCGACAGGCTACTGATCGAGGATCTGCATTTCCACGATTCCCGTGCCGAGGCGCTGACCCGGTTGGCGCGCAAGGTTGACGTGATGACGCTCGCCAAGATCAGCGGCCACAAGGACGTACGACTGCTCGTAAATGCGTACTATCGGGAGACGGCGGAGCAGATCGCGGCGAGGCTTGGGTGATCGCCCGCCACCCCCGGAAATCTGCCCGCCTGGCGCGGTTCCGCTGGGATGGCCCCGCGTGCCGGCTCTGGGTGCCGAGCCCACGCCTTGCCTGATTTTCCCGCCCGCCGCACAGGCAACAAAAAAGGCCCGCCACCCCGATGGGCAGCGGGCCAGGTGGGGGAGGAAACGCCGACCGGAGCCGGAGCCGGGCGGATCGTGCCGGGAATGACTCCAGCGCGATTTCGTGGGCGGCCTAGCCGCCGGTATCGGGCGGCAAGAAGCACAGCACGCCGCGCGCTGGCGTCCAGCACAGGTGAGCGTCCTGGCCGCTGGGGTTGCGCTCGCGGATCATTTTTGCCTCTGGGATCGGCAGCCACCGGGTTTCCTGGCGCAGCCAAGCCCACCAGGCGCCGCCCCGGATCTCGGCCTTGGTCGGCTCGCAGTCGCCCGTCTCGATGCCGCTCTTTTCAATCCTGGCATTGCAGCACGATAGCGGCGGTGAGACGCCGGGCTGCATAAAATGGCGGTAGAAATCGCGGTGCGCGGGGTGGTGATCCTGCGCCCGCGCCGGCCACCCGAGCGCCACCGCCACCGCCCACGCGGCGAGCAGGATCACGACCGCCGTGGCGACGATGCGGACGTTCACTGGCCGCCCTTCACGAACAGCACCAGGGCATTGTGCCGAGCATCGCAGTCGAGGAACCGCTGCACCGCATCGATCCAGCCTAGCGCCACATCGATGTCGGTAGGCTTGGCCGGCGGCGCCTGGGGTCGCTCGCACGACAGCAGCAGACTAGCGTCCGGCTGGCGATCCACTAGCTTGGGGTGCGAGACTGCCGCGCACCCAATCGGCAGCACTGCCAACGGCAGGACCACAAGAACTCGTAACAGGGACATAGCGGATGACCTCGCGTACCTGGGTGGCGCTGGCCTCAAGCGCCCGGTTCTTGGATTCGAGTGCGTTGACGAGATCTGCCGACAGCCTGGCGTCCTTCTCTTTCTGGTCGGCAACCGCCTTGGCATCGGCGGCGATGATCTCAAGCCGGCCGATCTCGCGCTGCTGGCCGCGCCAGACGTAGTAGCCACCGATCAGGCCCGCGATCAGCAGGCCGCCCAAAGCGAGCGGCGCCCACGACGGCAGCAGCTTGAGCAGGACGCCCATCAGGGATACTGCGCGACGTAGTGCGTTCCCTTGAACTGCTCGCGCTCGCCATTGCGGCGGCGGGTGATTTCCGGCGGGATATGCCAGCGGTCGAATTGAGTTTCGGCCTCGTCAAACAGCTTGGCGTTTATATTCTTCAGTAGAGTGGACGACGTAAAGGCACCCACGCCGACGTTAAACGCGAAGCTCACCAGCGCGTCGAATTGATGCTGCGTGAGCGCCGCCGTGGCGGTGTTGACGGCAGCCTCAAAGCGGTCAAGATCGGCGCGCAGTGCGTCCGCGACCTGATCGTCAGTCCAGTGCAGTCCGGCGTGAACCTCCGGGCCGGTATGACCAACGCCGATTGTCCATACGCCAACGCTATCAAGATAGGCGTCGTTGCGCTTGCCCTCGCGAGCGATCAGGAGGTCAAGGCCCTGCTGACTTGTTTTCATCTCGCCCTCGCCGATCGTTCACCGCCGCCCAAATCAATACGGTCACGAGCGCCGGAATCAGTATCCAGCGCGAGGCGGGCCAGCCAGGCGGCGCATATTTCCAGGCGTCGATCGCTTCCCACGCCAGCGCGGCAGCCAGCGCGGTGTAAGTCCACCACAGCAGCGCGCAGGCGCAGCGGTGACGGCCGCGCTGCAAAGCAAATATTGCGAACATGCCGGCGAGGCAGACGGCGATGTAGGCGAGCTGGATCAGCCACACCGGGATCATTTTGGCCGCCCGCGCCAGAGAGACCAAAGCCATTCAAATGCAGCCTGCGGGTCGGTGCGCCACTTCTCGGCGAAGGTGGCGAAGCCGGCCAGCAAGTTAGCGCCAAGAAAAGCGATGAGGAGCGCGATAATGCGCTCCTGCTTGTGCGACGCACCCAACGACTCCGCGACACCAGGTGTTGCGAAGAAGGACAAGCTCCACGATCCCGCGACCGCAAGGGCACGAGTCCATGGTGAGCTGTCAACAAGCGTCCGCAACGTCAGCAGCGAGCCCACGGCAGCGGCGGCCATCGTCCAAAACGATACGCCAGAGCCCGGCAGCGGATCGTTCAGGTCGGCCATTGGTTATGGGTCTGAGGCTTTGTCTTGCGCGGGCGTCTCGGCCTGCTGCTGCGCGTTGGCCTGCTCGACGATCTGCTCAAGCACGACAGCGGTCTGCTGTTGCAGGGCCTGTAGCGCGTTGCAGATGATGTTGATCGTTGGTACGGAAAGATCGAGCTTCATTGCTCAGGCCTTGTACTGCTTGGCATAGCTCTCTGCCGCGCTCGACATGACGAACTGCACGTAGGCTTCGTTCGTGTCGATGACCGGCTTCGTCTCGCCATCGGCTGGCTCCGGAAGAGCCGCGTTGTAGGCGGCTCGCGCTGCCGCGATGCCCGCGACGTGCGCCGGGTCGGTGATGGTGATGCTGTAGCTTTCCATGATCGCTCCTGTTACCAAGCCGGAATGTAGCGGGTGGTTCCGTTATCGTTGATCGGTATCCACTTCGTCGGGTTGCCCGCAACGGGCGCGTTCAAAAGCGTACCCGCCGCCGCCGCCGCCCCGTTGGTGAACGCCACACTGGACGTAATCAGGGTGGTACTTCCCACGGTCAAACCGCCCGCAATGTTCATCGCGCCTGTGTTTCGGATGCCAAACACGCTTGCCGCCGCGCCCGCGCCCAAGCGCCCGCTGATCAGGTAGTGCGGCCCCGCGCCAATGGCCGTCTCGGTCGGGTTGATGTCGAGGACGGTGTACGTGCCCGACGCCTGATTGATGGTCGGTGTCAGGCGAGCGAAGTTGATCAACGTGCTGGTCCATCCGCCGTTGGTCGTGACGTTGAGGAGGGTCGACGAACTCGAAGCACCGCGCTGAAGCACGGCGCTGCCGGAACCGCTCTCGAACTGTAAGTAGGTGCTGTGGCCGATACGCAAGTCGCGCGTCGTTCCCGTTCCAGCCGCAGTGCTGCTGATAACGAAGACGTTGGCTGAAAACCCAAGATCGCCGCGCTCGTAGTTCGAGGCATCGGTGTAGGTGTTGTAGAGGCGGAACGTCTGCGCGCTCGTTCCATTACGCAACGCGAGGATGTTGGCTGCCTCCCCGACGAGAACAGCGCCGCCAAAGCTCGCCGTACCCGTCACAGCCAAGGCATCGGTGCCGATGGTCGCGCCGCCGAGGGCGAGGGTGGGAGCAGCCTGCGCGCCCGTGAAGGTGTTCGCGCCGAGGGTGGCGCCCTGCCAAGAAATTTGGATCGGCATCTTAAGTCCCCTGCTGATACACGAGGCTCTGCGCTGCGGTGCCAATAAACGTGATGGCCCCAACCGGACATTCAGCGCCAGTCAGCGTAATGGAGAAGCCAGCAAGCAGGGGCAGGCCCGTCGCAAGCACCGCAACGCCGCCAGCAATATCGACGCTCATCTGCGCGTTGCCGATCGGGTTCCAGATTGAGATTGCCGTGCGCAAGGCGTTCGCCGCAATGAGCGTGGTCGAGGCCGGCCCCGCCGTGACGGCAACCGCCGTGGGCGCGCCCCAGGTGATGCCGCCAGCGGCGCCCTCATAGAGCGCGACAGGCAGCGGTTGCGCCGTGGAAACGGGGATGCGGCTGCCGTTGCCCGTGTTGAGAAAAGCGATTGCATCGGACATGGCTTTATTCCTCCATCTTCGATTTGGGGAACATCGCACGCGCGTCGATCTTTTTGACTTGCGGGGCAACGTCCATATCGGTGATCTGAATTGACATGCAGTTCTCGCTCTCGCCCTGCTGGTCTTCGCGCTGCTCGGTGGAAACCACCTTCGCCACGCAATTCAAGGCAACCATGGTGCCGACCTTCAGAGGCTCGGTGATGCCCAAGGCCATCAGAGCTTCATCGTTCAAGTAGAGTGGCGACACAGCCCAGAGCTGGTTGTATTCGCCGCCTTGCATCCCCTCTTCCTTGGACTCTTCCTCGGCCTGAGCGGGCGTCAGTTTCATGCTGGCCATGGCGTCACGCCGACTCGATCACAAGCTTCTGGCCCGTGCGTGCATCGAGGTAGCCCTCCGGCGGTTTGCCGTCGCCCATCGCGGGCGCGGTGAGGGCCGCGATCTGCAAGTCGGGTAGACATGCCTGGTGGACCTCCGGCGGATAGTCGAAAGGCCACACGATGATTTCGTCGGTTTCGTAGCGCTGGACGTTATCCCAGAGTGGCAGAAGCAACCGCACCCGATCACCCCTAACGACATCGAGGCTGCGAGGTACTTTGTCGGTGACGAGTTTCGGGGCGGTTGCCATCTGTCTGTTTCCTTAAACGGTAAAGCCGCTGGGACGAGCGACGTTGTCTTGGCGATCGAGTTCAAGGACCGCCGTGAGCGCGCCGGCCGTCATCGGGCCGGTTGCGATGGTGTAGTTGAGCGCGATGTACCGGCGGGTGGTAGCCGGAACTCGAACACGAAGCGCCTCGAAGCCGGCCGCAAGTGAAGCCACGGCGATTGCCGGAGAGACAAGCACGTCCGCGAAGGTCGTGTTGTCGGCCGAGTCCTGCAAAGCGATGGTCATCGTCGCCGCGCCGGCCGCGGTGAATGCGGTGCCAACGCCAACGAGGACTTCGATCTGATTGCCGCTGCCGATGTTGCGCAGCGCCGTAATGGTGTCGATGCTCTTGGTCGAGACAGCCGTGGCGGTGACCGCCTGGGCGTCCGACAGAACGAGGTTCTGGTCGATGTAAGACATGATGATGTTCTCCTTCTTTTCTGCGATCAGGTAAGCGTGGCTTCGGTGCTCAGGATCTGGTCGCAGATCTTGATCGGGACGCCCATGTAGTTGTCGAAGTGCTGGATAACACCTCGATCGGCGCCGCTGTCGGTGCGGCGGATCGTGGTCAGGTTGATGGTGGCCGAAGCATTCACCCCGTAGTTGCGCTGCTTGTCGAAGTAGCGCTTCGTCAAGCGGTTCATGTAGAGAACCGGCCGGCAGGAGTTCATGAACGGGATTTTCGCCATCGCCTGATCGACGCAATCGACGATGTCAACCGGCGCCGAAGACGTGAAGCCGGCGGTGCCGGTTGTGGTCGCGAGGTTGGCGATGCGCGCGACATAGCGCCAATCGCGGACATGCAGTCCCGCCTTCCACTTGTACTCGGTCATGTAGGCGCGGTAGCGCTTGTTGTTCGGATCGAACGCCCAATCCTCTCCCAAGTCGTTGTCCTGGAGACCGGCCAGAGAGCCCTTCGGGAAGATGCCCGTGACCTTGTCGCTGTCCCAGCCGATCAGCCAGATCGAGGTATTGACCGAAGCACCGCCGCCACCGTTGACGACGTTGTTCGCGGTCTGCGATGTCGCGGGCGTCAGGGTGTTGTAGCGCGGCGCAAAGCCCATGAGCTTTTCCGTGCTGGTCGAGGCGTTCGCGTAGAACAACTGCGCGGCCATATCCTGCGCCATGCCCTCGATGAAGCCCCGGTTCTCCTGGGCACGCCAGGCGGCTGAGTTGCCGTTAAGATCAGCCAAGTCCTTGTCAACGATGGCCAGCGCCGTCTGGATGCCGCAGGTGTCCGTTACCTGGGATGACGTGGTCTTGGTCGGATCGATGCCCTGGTTGATGCGGCGCCACGTCGGCGTCGGCAGCGAGGTACGCACCGATCCGCGATGGCCGGTCGGCAAATTGCCCTCGATGAACGGCATGTCTTCGAGGATTTCATTGCGCTGGGACAGCAGCTCGGCCACGGCGGCGATGTTGCCATCAGGGTCTTGCAGCTTCGCCCAGTCGGCGAGGGTGCTGTAGGTCGTGACTTGTGCGGTGGCCATGATTGGCTCCTTACGGGTTCATGTTCGAGTTGGGGAATGACTTGCGAGCATCGCCCGACCCGTTCCGGGAGCCGGCATTGCCGGGCACAAACGTGTCGTCCTTGATCGCCGCACCGATTGCCCGGAGCCCCTTGACGAGGCCGGGGTGATCGGTAAACCGCATGCTCTCAAAGAGGGCTACGGTATCCTTGTCGAACCACTTGCCGAGCGCAGTCTTGGCATCGGAAAGTTGTTCGGGTGTATTTTCCTTGGCAGTGGTGGCCTTCCACGCATCGCCGGTTTTCTTCCAGGCTTCGACGTTCAGGTCGGCCACGGCCTTGGCTAGGGCCTGGTCGCGCGTCACGGTAAAATCGACGAGCTTCTGTGCCTGTGCGGGGGACAGCTTTTCATCGCCGGCCAGCTTCACGAAGTCGGCGAATACCGGATCGTCGGCCTTGTAGCCTTCAGGCAGCTTGAGCGTGGCGAAGTCGGATGGCGCGTCGCCGTCCTTCTTGTCGCCCGCTTTGCCAGCATCGACCTCGGCATCCTTGCCGGCGTCGGCTTTCACCTCTGCCGTGGCATCGGTCTCGGCTGCCGCCTTTGGAGTATCGGCACCCAGCGCTTCGGTCGTGGCTTCGGTCGTGGCTTCGCTTGTGGCTTCGGTTTCGGTAACGGCTTCTTCAGCCATCGATCGGCTCCTGTGGTTCGATATCCTCGGCGGCTTGGGTCTGCGCCTCAACGGCCTTGGCCATGCGGGCCTCGTCCATCATCAGCGCAGTTGATTCGGGGGCGGCGTTTTCGATCTCGGCCATCATCCGGTGACCTGCGCTTTGCTCGCCAAGGCGAAAGTCTTGCATCCGCGCCATGTCGGGGCCGCCAGGACACCACGCGCTCTCAAGGACATGACACGATGCAATGAAGCGATAGACGAAGCGCCGGCCCTCGGGCGTGCCCATGACGACGATGCGCTCGTCGATGGCGCGCTTGCTCTCCAACTTTTGTCGCTGGGTGCGGCGGCCGACTTTACGAGGATCGTTTGCATCATAGGCCACCTAGAGACCCGTCACGGCTTGTAAAGCGTTGCGACCGGCGCCAACCTCGGTTTCGCTCATCGTTTTGGCCCCCGCCGCAAGCGTTCCGGCATTCTCCAACGCCCGCTGCTGCTGCTGCATCAGTTGCCGCGACGCGCGCTTCTTCTGCACCACGTCGTCGGCCACCACGATGCTGGTCGGTCCGCCCAAGCCTTCGTTGTAGAGGTCCACCGCCTGGTCGCCGTCGAACTTGTCGAGGATCTCCGGGTTGGTCGCGGCCAGACTGCCGACGAAGCCGGCGACGCGCTCGATGGCGCCCAGATCTGCAGCCTTCTGCGCCTGCGCCAGCACCGAGATCAACTCAACCTCCAGCGGGTAGCCGTGCAGTTCCTCCGGCGGCTCCTTGAAGAGGTTGTGCTGCTGCATCACAGTGAAGGTCCACTGGATCAGCGGATTGAGAAGCTCGTCGTGCAGGCCCTCCAGAACGGGGCCGAGCATCAGCATCTTCTCTTCCTTGCGGACGCTGATCTCCATGGTGTTGCGCGGCTGGATGCCTTCCATTTGCGAGATCATCAAAAACATGTCGGCGAAGAAGATCGACTCGATGCTCCTGCGGGTGTCTGCGATCTGGATGCGGATCTGCTCGATGCTGCCCGGCTGGGTTTGCATCAAGGGCCACATCCCCGCGCCCTTCTCGTTCGTCGCGAAGTAGTTGAGGGCGCCCGGCAGCACGCTCGACGGCTGGCCGCGCAAGCTGATGTGAGCCCCCATCGGCGGATTGACATGCTTGTCGATGGCGTTGTGCAGGCGCTTAGTGAAGACCGTTAGCGACTTCACGTCAGGCAGGGCTTCATGCCCCGGTCCACGGCCCCAAACATCGTTGCCGACCGTAGACCAGCGCGGGGCCAGGACGTTCCATTCATCAAAGCCGCTGATGTGCAGGATTTCGCCCGCGCTTGCGCCGTCCTTGTAATAGACGGAACGGAACTTCTTGCCCTTGGCGTCGGCTCGTGAAGCGTCGTAATCCTTGTTCGGCTCGATCAGGTGGATAATGGCGATTTCGCTGTCGCCCTCGGTCGATGATTTGGCCTTGGTCTCAAGTGCGGTGTCGCCGTGGTTCGGCCATTCCTCGTTGATTTGCCGGTAAGATTTCATAAAGCGGCGGGACAGCGTATCGACCCTGCCCCGGTAGTCCGACCCAATCCAGTATTCGCCGATCGTCAACGGGATCAGCCGGATCACGTCCTCGCGGTCGAAGACCATGACGGCGCAGGCCGTGCCGAACACGGCGATCTCGTCGTAGACCAGCGGCAGGACGTTGTAGAGATTGGAGCTGTTGAAGACCATGCGCATGCGGTCTGCGCAGTCGTCGAGCCACGCCCGCACAGCGGCCAGTTCGGCCGTCTCATGGTCTGGCACGGTCAGGCGAAACCACGGCCGCGCCGGGCTGGTAAGTCCGCCCATCAGGCCGGCGGTCAGCGTGCGCCGCGCCTTGATCGGCGTGACATCGAGGATGTTCTGGTTCTTTTGTGTGCCCCGGTTGCCCTGGTTCGGCTGGATGTAGAAGGCGCCACGGCCTGGGTGGATGTAGCGGGACAGCTCACGCCAATCCGGTTCCCACGACTTGCGCCCGCGATCCATTGCTTTTCGGCGCCGTTCGCAATGTTCGAGCAGGGCGATGTCGCGGGGCATTTACGCGCCGAGCATCGTTTTCCCGCCGGCTGTCGTGCTGGCGGGGGAGGGGCCACCCAGCGGGCTGCCGACGATCGTGGACGCATAGCCCTGCATTGCTGCGGCGCGGTTTCTGGCATCGGTCCTCGCGGACTGCACGCCGGGATCAACCGCGGTCGGAACCGGGGGCGGCGGCGGCGGAAGAGCTGGGGGGGGCGGCATCTGGGGCGCGGCGCCAATACACAAAGGCTGGTGCTCCGAAATAATGAGGCACGCCCATTTAGAGTTAATTGTCGCTTTAGATTGCAAGCTACTTCTTGCGTTCCGGTCCGAAGGTGAGGCCCCTCATCCAGTCCAGCAGGTTATTCGGGTTTTCTGCACCAGAGATCAGCGAGTCCCACAGAAACTGCGAGGTCACGCCGATCTGGCCCGTGGGAAGGCCGGCGAAACCGCCCACTACGTTGAAGGTGTTTTTGACAAAATTCTTTGACACCTCATCCCCGCTGACGACTTTCGTCAGATCCTTCACCAGATGGATGCTGCCTTCGAGCGGGCCGGCGACAGGCGACATTTTGAAGCCTGCAGAGGGCTTGCCGCCCATCTCGCGACTGAGAGCGCCCATGAGGTCGCGCACGATGGGAATGCCAGAGAACGCGCCGAAGCCCGCCTGCCGCATTGCCCAGTAGGCGACATTTTAAAGCCCGCAGAGGGCTTCCCGCCCATCTCGCGGCTGAGAGCGCCCATGAGGTCGCGCACGATGGGAATGCCAGAGAACGCGCCGAAGCCCGCCTGCCGCATTGCCCAGTACAGATTGTCCTCGTCATCGTCTGGACCCTGCCCCGACAACAGGGCCGCCATGATCGGGGAAACGATCATAAGCATGCTGACCTGCCAGGCGATGTCGGCGTAATCCGAGAACGACTTGTTGGGCTTGCGGGCGTCCTCAACGATGCCCTGCTGGGCGTTATAAAACACGTTCAGGAAGCTGTAGAACATGCCCATGATCTTCCAGGTCTCACTGCCATCCTGGAAGGACGAAAGGTCTTTCGAGCCGCCCGCGCCCTGGGTGTCGCGCACCATCTTGTCGGCGTAGGATATGGCATCCGCTTCATCAAAGCCGTCCGCCAGGCCCTTGCGATAGGCGCCCAGCCACGTCGGGATCGACACCGACAGATCGGCCAGCGCGATGCCGCGGAACGCGAACCGGCCAAGGCTGGCTTTCCATGTGCTTTTGCCGCGGAACTTGTCGAGGTTGGCCTTCACGTCGCGCTCAAGGTTGTTGGCGCGGTGCCTCATCTCACCGGAAAGCGCATAGACTTGCTCGGCCGCGCGGCCAGGGTTGGGCCAGAACTCGGCCATGCCCGAAAGCATGTCTTTGGACCCGAGGCGCTGCAGGGAATTGGCGTAGCCCGCTACCTGCTGCACCATGGTCGAGACGCGCAAGCCCATCGCCATCATGGTGACGTTGACGCGCAGCGTCTTCATCGCGTTATCCCAGCCCCGGAGATCGGAGTTGTTCTGCCGGGCTTCGTTCGCAACCCTCTTCAGCCAGGGCAGGAATACCTTTTCGTATTCGGCGCCGAGGCGGGAGCGGATCGCTTCGCGGAAGCGGTCATTTGAGACGATCTTGAAGATGTCAGCCACGGCGCGGCGGTGGAAGATGTCGTGGGTGATCTCGTCCAGATGCTTGCCGATCACACTGAGCGACAGATTGAAGGGCGCGTTGAACTCGGTGCGGGCGTTGGTGGAGCCAGCCTTGCTTGACGGTCGCCCGTAGCGCGGCGACGGCGCCATGCCGACCAGCAGCGCCGAATCCTGCATCTCCCCGACCTTGTCGCCTTTCAGGCTTTCGTTGCGCGCGTACTCGACCGGGTAGTAGCCGCCCTTCAGGGTGCCGTATGGCGTCTGCAGAGGGACGGCCTCGATCTTGGGCGGCTCAACGCCCTCGACATCGCGGATCATCGCCGCGGCTTCCGGCCACTGCGAATCGATGAGATCCCACATGTCCTGAACGAAGGTCCATTCCTCCTTTGTCAGGTGCTTGTTAACCGCAGCGCGGACGCCGTCTTCGGTCCACTTCTCGCCCAGCAGCA
>Ga0209596_1003608_pt1 | contig 12130 bp, 8 predicted proteins | sample M_130807_MF_Meta_FD_187314 | JGI IMG/M metagenome (GOLD analysis project Ga0209596, IMG submission 187314) | Freshwater microbial communities from Lake Montjoie, Canada to study carbon cycling - M_130807_MF_MetaG (SPAdes) (version 2) | ecosystem: Environmental > Aquatic > Freshwater > Lake... | reverse complement strand
TTTATCTCCATCAATTTTGAATTCTTTTTGATCTACCACTTCATTATCTAGTTTTTTGATAAGCTTCACCCATTGTCCCTTTGATTGAAATTGATTATTTAAAAAAGCACTGAACCCTAGCTTACGACTGTCTTTTAGTAAAATTTCTTTTGACCAACTATTTCCTCTAAACTCTTTTATCCAAGGGCGGCCGTTTTCATCTGTATACCAGACCTGGCCAAAGGTTTCAAAACTTACTTCAATAATTAACTCCACTTTAATTAAAGGCAAGGTATCCATTATCCTATTATTTGGAAATAGGTTATAGATATCTTTTACTGAAATACTTCGTGGGGACATGTTTTACAATTATATTCATTAGTAATGTAGAACATAATTGTAACCAGAATATGAATTGTTGGTTAACAAATTGTGTTCTGTGCAGAAAGAGAAAATTATCTAAGAACTTATATATGTTTAATATATAACTTTTTGGTAGGCTTAAACTTTTTTCTAGTATAAAAATTCTGCGTGGTGGTAGAAGTTAAATTACAGAGCACTTCTATTTTATTAAAACCCAGCTTAGACGCTTTTTCATAAATATATAAAAATAGCTCGTCTGCTAAATGCATTTTACGATAATTAGGAGCTATGTAAAATTCGTGAATTTGTAAATTAGGCTTATTATCTATAAAGCTTTCAACTTTATCGCATACAATAAATCCAATTTGATTGCCTAATACTGTTTCTAGTATGTATATAAAGCCAGCCTTACTGTTTAACTTCTTTTTAAATTGTTCATTAAACACCTGTTCGTCAATGTGTTTACCATATACTTCCTGTATGGCTTGATAGAAATATTCAAAATCGGTTAGTAATGCCTTTCTTATTTGCCAATCCTTAATTAACATAAATTACCCTTTTAAAAAAACAAATTTAAAACAAATAAGCGCCAATGAATGTAAAGAAAAGGTTACCTAGATATTAATAAATTGTTACTGCATTAAATTGTTACTACTCTGTATAGGCCTTTTTAAGCTTATTTATTTTAGAGGTATTGAGTCCTAGTTCCTTTTGTAAATAAGTATCAATGCTTCCGTATTTAGCCCTAATAGTGTCAAAAGTAGCAGCTATATACTCCTTCTTTGCACCCATTAAATTACTAGCTGTTTTTTCATCCAAACCGTAATACTTGGTCATTTGAGTAATGGTTTTGGCATTTTCATTACGACGATAATAGTTGGTTGCTTCGTAGTCTTCAAAAATAGTTTGCTCATCCACTCCTAGTGCATATAAAATTAAAGCGGCTGCAATACCTGTTCTGTCCTTACCAGCAGTGCAATGAAATAGCATTGGACTAGCTGTTTTATTGGACAGCAAACTATCAAATAAAGGTGTATAACGGTCTTTAAAAGGAGTCAAAACAGTATAAAAACTAATTAAGAAAGAATCTGATCTCATATACTTACCCATATTCTTCATATAGTTACTATCTCCAACATTTTCACTGCCCGCAGGTAGTGATATACGAGTTGTACCTGTAGGGATTTTGTCTGGTGCCGTTTTTACTTCAAAGGGGCCTCTAAAGTCAAAATCGTATTTAATATGTAAACCTGCAATTTTAGTAAGGTCGGCATCGGTTAAGGTGTTTAATGCAGCAGATCGGTATAATAAGCCCATTTTAACCTTTTTGCCGTCCTTTGTTTTATAACCACCTATATCTCTAAAATTAACGGCACCTTCTAATTTAACCTCTCTACTGGCACTGTCTGCAATTTGAGCAAAGCTTGTTGAAGACATTAAGATCATTGAAAAAAATAATACAAGATTTTTCATAAAACGTTTTTATTATAAATTAAAAAAGTGGGAAGCATAATGCTTCCCACTTAATATTGTACTTGTTAAGTAAAATTATTTAATTAACCACATTTTTGCATTCAAGTCATCTGTACCTCCGTATTGAGAAGATAAAGCTGCTGCATTATTGGTTTTATTGTAATTCACTTCATCTACTGGATACTGCCATCTTAATTGAATTTTAAATGATGGAGTTCCAATACCCACACCCCCTTCTTTAAAAGCAGGCACCCCTGTTCTTCTCCATTGGTAGAATGCTTCAAAACCTGAGTTTAAAAAGAAAGAAACATATTTCTGAGTCAAAATTTGATTCAAACCTTTTGCTGCATCAGAAGAATAAGCAATATTCGTTAAGAAAGTATTCACATCCAAAGTTGCAGTACCTAAATTTGGTTTAGTACCGTCATTATTATTTACAATTACAGTTCCACCTTGCTTGATACCATACCAATCTAATGAAGCTTGCACACCCTTAGTATACCAACTTGAAGCAGTTTGACCAGTAACCCATCCTCTGTTTGCAGCTTCTGCAATGTTAAAACACAACTCGCTATACCCTACTAAAATATAAGGCTCAGATATAGTACCCCCAATATTAAGTGGAGTCATGTATCTGTTATAGTTTAAACTGGCAAGTGGTGTATTATTGGTAAAAGTATATTTCATCGCAGAAATAGATGAATCTTGTACTTGACCTACATAGTTTGAGAAACTACCTACTGGGTTTGCTGCATCTATGCTTAAAATACCTGGAGACAATAAAGCGATTACTCTAGGGTCTTTATTAGGAACAGTCGCATCGGTATAAGTTTTAGAAATATTAATACAGTTATTATACTGAGCATACCCATATCTCTGAGGAGGATATTGGTTATACGCTGAGTTAAATTTATATACCATATTATCAGTATTAGAAGTCATAATAGGATACTGAGTTGGGTTACCAATAATGGCAGCGAATTGAGATTTGATATTTAAATCTGCATTATCTTCTGCTCTTTTGCTTAAAGAAATTAATACTCTTAATTTGTAAGTGTTAATGACTTTTTGCCATTGTAAATAAGTTAAACCAAATATATCACCAGCATCTACTTTAGTATTTGCATTAGCTGAAGAAATTAATGACCCAAATATAATATTTGCAGAATCTAATAAAGCTAATGACTGCTTGTAAACATCGTGTTGAGAATCATACTTAGGAGTTAAGTTGGTGATATCGTTAGCTTGTGACATTGGGATATCTCCTACTCTTTGTGTTAACCAAATATAAGAATAGGCTTTAAAGAACTTACTTAAACCAAAGTATACATTGGTTCTATTCTTGAATTGATTCAATGCTTGCTCTTCCATTTTTACACAATACTTAATATTGTCATAAGTAGTACCTGTAGTTGACCAAGAATAAGAATTGTTACCATAGTAATAGGTATAATTCGAAACTGTATATTGGTTCCACTTCCAAACGCTAGATACAATTGGATCTTCGTCCTTCATTAAGTTCGCAGTAATGTGATTTAATAAAAGAGATGAAGGAATAGTAGAGCTTTCTGCAGCTACATTCGGATTAGATAATAAATCTCCTTTTTGACAACCTGTGATACCAAAACTTATAGCTACTAAGCCTAAGATGATATTGCTAATTTTGATTTTCATATAATTACTTTTATACATGGTTAATTTTAGAAGTTAAGATTAATGTTAAATCCAAATCTTCTTGCAGTTGCAGATTGTAATGGACCGCCTTTTTGTAAAGATCTGTCTGAATCATTGAATCCTGCAGCAAACTGATCTAAGTCTTGATCCATTCTTTCTGCGAAGTACAATAAGTTTCTACCGATTAAAGAGAAAGTAGCCCCTTTAATGAATTTCATTTTAGCTAAAGCATTAGCAGGTAATGAATAAGAAATATTTACTTCACGTAATTTTACAAAAGAACGAGAAGTCATCCAATATTCATCAACCCCACCATAACCAGAACCACCCGCAATTGTTTGCACTTTTGCAGCCACATCATTTGCAGCAAATGTTAATTCTGATAAATTAGTGATGGCACCACCAGCATATTTAGGTGTTCCAGAAACAATTTTAACACCAGGTCCAATATATTTAGGAACAATAGCAGATGTACCATTGTTTGTTGACTGCCATTCTGCTAAACGAGCTGCACCAATGGCACCCGTAGCTGACTCAAGTGAAGTACCCCCGTTCATACCATCATGGTAAATTCCATCATAAATAGAACCACCAATTCTTCCGTCTACTTGGAAACCAAAGCTTATATTCTTGTAAGAGAACTTATTGGTAAGACCAAATGTATAATCAGGATTTGCAAAACCTAAGAATTTATTGTTGGTAATATCAGAAGGAGCTCTTAATGGAGTACCACCAGACCAAATAATATTGTTTGAACCATCACGTACAAATCCAGAACTGTATATGGCATCTAAACGATCGCCTACTTTAAAAATATGATTGTTTAAAGCTAAGCCAGTTTCTGTACCATAAATGGCATCCAAGGTTTCTTTATAAGTTGCATAAGTTGCGTTAATATCCCAGTTGAAATTAGCCGTTTTGATAGGTGTACCAGATAAAGTAATTTCAAAACCTACTTTCTTTGAAGTAATACCATTTACGTTTTGTGAGCTATATCCTGTTGAAGAAGCTACTGGTAAAGCGTAAATTTGAGGTCCGTTAAAGCTGGTGAAATAAGTGAAATCAAAACCTAATCTGTTTTTAGCAAATTTTACATCAACACCACCTTCATAAGAAGTACGATTAAATGGTTTTAATGCACCGTTTGCAATGGTGTTTGAAAAACCTACTGAAGGTGTTCCATTATAATAAGATTGGAATGAGTAAGAGTTTTGGTTAGCATAAGAAGGTCCGTCATAAGAACCATACAAATCTGAACCATAGCCTAATAAGCCACCATTGGTACTATTACCCGTAATAGCAGTAAATGCAGAAGGAATGGTAGACTGTGTTAGACCACCTTTTACGTCTGCATAAGAAGCACGAACTTTAGCAAAAGAAATAAATGAAGGTAAATTCATGTAATCTTTTAAAGCAGAGCTTAATGAAACTGAAGGATAGTAGAAAGTATTGTTTCCATCAGGTAAAGTAGATAATTGATCTACACGACCTGTATGAGATAAAGTAGCATACTTACTTAAAGCTAAATCGATAGAATAGAAAGCACTATACACTTGCATTCTTGAATTCCAAGTATAAGATAATGGCGCATCTTTTGAGTTAGACATTACATATAAGTTGGGAACCGCTAAGGCTTTTGTAGTACCCCAGAATGAATTGTAAGAGAAAGATCTTTCAGAAATACCTGCCAAAGCAGAAATTCCAATTTTGCCTACTTTTTTCTCAAAGTTCGCAGTTAAGTCTGTATTGTTTTCAGTTAATCTTCTGCTATCCTCATGATAATCACCATACCATCCAAATACAAACCATGGAGTGTAGGTATTTAAGTTAGCACCCGCTGGAACTTGTTCAGTTCTTAATTGGCTCCAGGTTGAAAGTTGAGAACGTAAGTTTAAAGTTAAATCGTTGTTTACTTTATAAGAAGCTTTGATATAACCATTGATGTCGGTTTTGTCGTGAGAGCGTAACCATTTTTTAGCCATAAACCAAGCACTGTTTTCACGACCATATTCTTGAGCATAAGGAAATAAGTTTTGAACCCCTTGTGGGCCTTTGTAAATATCTACTAAATCTCTAACATCGTAATCGGCAGCACCATATACTTTAAACATATAAATGTAAGAGTTAGGTCCGTAGTTTACGTCTGGAATATTAGGTGAGTATTGTTTGTTCAAATTCATACTCGCTTCTAATCTTAATTTATTCGAAATATTATAACCACCATTTACAGCTAAAGTATAAGAACTTAATTTTGTATTGGGAGCCATACCTTTTTGGTCCATATTTGAAATAGAAATTCTCACATCTGATTTTTCAGTGGCAGCAGACATTGAAATATTATTGTTATTAATAATACCTGTTTGCATGAAATTTTCAAAGTTGTTAGCTCCTTTTGCAGTCCATGGTGTTGCAGTTCTAATACCCGTTACGATATCATAAGGGCTATTATATTGTTTGATATTTTGACCTTCAAAACGAGGGCCCCATTCTGGTAAACGTTGTTTGTTATCGTATAATTGATCACCATAGCTATAAATGTAGTTTGTACCACGTCCATACTCAGCCTGAGATTGTGGAAGTGCTAAAAAACCACTTTCAGACATCGTACTAGAATTAAAATCTACCTGCCATCCTTTTTTATCTTTAGAACCTCTTTTAGTAGTAATTACAATGGCACCATTTAAACCTCTGAATCCGTAAAGAGCAGAAGCGTTGGTACCTTTTAAAACAGTATATGTTTCGATATCATCTGGAGATATATTCCAAGTATCTGTATTGATTGGCACACCATCTACCACAAATAATAAGTCTTTAGAACCACGTAAAACTAATTCTGGACGACCTAACATTTCGGCACTTGCACCTACTGTCAAACCAGCTACCTTACCCACCAATGAGTTGATTGGGTTAGCGTCTCTTGCTTTGATTAAATCGCTTCCTTTTAGTTCTTGAATAGAATATCCAATTCTTTTAGTTTCTCTTTTAATACCGTAAGCAGTTACTACCACATCTGTTAAGGCTTTTGTATCTTCTTGTAATGATAAGAAGAAAGTAGCTTCATTACGTAAAGTGTAAGTTTGCGCTAAGAAACCTAATGAAGAGACTTCTACAGTTTTATCTGTTGAGGCAATAGTAATCTTGAAATTTCCTTCGTTGTCTGTTTGAGTTGTCTTTTTTGAAGGCATTGCTCTTAATACTGCGCCAGAAATACCCAAACCAGTGGTGGTTTGAATTTTACCTGTTATAGTTTTAGTGTCTTGAGCATAGACATTGGAAATAAAGAAAGTTAATAGCATCAATCCTACTAACATTTTCTTGAAAAATACTTGCATATGTTAAATTTTGCACAATATTAAAGTGTATAATAATTACAAAATAATATTTATAGTATTTTTTAATAAAGTTAATATTGGGGTAATATTGACTTTATAATTTCATAATAATAGAAAATAAAAACAAGATGAAAATTAGAAAAGTAGAAGAAAATGATATGTTAACTGTATATGAACAAGTTTGTTTATTAGAAGATTTTTTATTCAATATCAATGCATTTGAAAAAATATTTAATCATAATATGAAAGATGAAAATGTATTGTATTACCTAGCGGAAAGCCATGAAGGTATGGCTTTAGGCTTTATAAGCTGTCATATACAGAATTTATTACATCACAATGGCAAAGTGGCAGAAATTCAAGAGCTTTTTGTTAGACAAGAAAATAGAGCAGAAGGGGTTGGGCAAGCATTAGTAAAATTTGTAGAGCAAGAGCTAATAGTATTAAATTGCAGTTCTTTTGAAGTAACAGCGCAAAATAAAAGATTACAAACACATGATTTTTATAAAAAAATGGGTTTTGACCAAACACATTTAAAATATACTAAAGCCATAACATGAAAAAAAATAAACTCATTGCATTAATATTCACTTCAGTTTTTACTATTGTATTTTTTAAAGCTGGATTTAGCCAAACTTACACAGTTTCTAATGCCCATTCTCATAACGATTATGAAAATCCCATACCCTTTTTTACAGCCTACGGACAAGGGTTTGGTTCTATAGAGGCCGATATATTTTACTACCATGATAGTTTATTTGTGGGTCATACTTTTGCCGATATTCAAAAAAAAAGAACCCTTCAAGACTGGTACCTCAACCCCATAAAAAATAAAGTAGAAGCCAACCATGGTTTTCCCTATGCTGACACAAGCCTGCCCTTGCAATTACTTATAGATATTAAGACCGACCCCTACAGAACCCTAAATAAATTAATTGAGGTAGTTAATACTTATACGTCTATTATAAGTGCAAGTAAAATTAAAATAGTTATTACAGGCAATAGGCCCAAGCCCAATGAATTTGAAACTTATCCAAGCTATATTTATTTTGATGGGGACCTTGATAAAAACTATACAAATAATGAACAAGCCAAGATTGGTTTATTCAGTGCCGATTTTACAAGTTACTCCAAATGGAATGGAAAGGGTATTATGGTAAAGGCAGATCATGAAAAAATGGATTCTATCATTAGCAGCACCCATCAAAAAGGGAAAAAAATTAGATTCTGGGCCAGCCCAGACTATTTAAACTCCTGGCAACAGTTTATTAAAATGCAGATAGACTATATTAATACAGACCATATAGAAGCATTAGGTAATTTTTTAAAAAATTGGGGAAATACCCATGTGACGCTTACCAAAAAACAAGAAACATATTTACCCAAATTTATAAACGACGGTGTAGACCAACCAGTAACTAAAATTATTTTATTAATAGGTGATGGATGCAGTTTACCTCAATGGTATGCTGGTTATACGGCGAATGGAGGCGCACTTACTACTTTTAATTTAAAACATATTGGCTTATCTAAAACAAGCTCTGCTGATAATTATGTAACCGATTCTGCACCAGGCGCTAGTTCAATTGCCACTGGTGAAAAAATGGAGAATAGACATTTAGGAATAAGTCCGGCTGGTCAAAAATTAAATTTATTAACTAATTATTTAGTAGATAAAAACTTTAGTATTGGCATTGCAAGCAGTGGAGATTTATCTGATGCAACACCTGCTGCCTTTTATGCGCATATACAAGATAGAGATAGCTCTATTGAAATAATTCAACAACTAAAAAACTCAAATGTTCAAATTTTAGCAGGGGCAGGCAATGATAAAATAAATAAAATAAGCATACTTCAAAAAAAGCAAAATACTGTTTTAAACAACCAAATTTTAGACAGCTTACTACCTAATTATAATATTACAAATTCTATAAATGCCTTGAACCAACCTAGTCTTAATAAAACATTGGTAATTGACCAGGTAGCAGGCTTATCGATGCAAGAAGGAAGAGGACCTTGGTTGAGTAACGCATTTCAAAATATGACGAAGTCGCTTGAATTAAATAAAAGCAAGCAATTTTTTATGATGATAGAAGCTGCACAGATTGATTACGGAGGCCATGCTAACAATATTGAATATGTAGTGAGAGAACTAATTGATTTTGATAAATTAATTGGAAAAGCAATTCAATATGCAGATGAAAACAAAGGCACACTTGTTATTATTACTGGCGACCATGAAACTGGAGGACTAACACTTCACGATGGAGATTATAAAAACCAAAGCCTAAGTACTCAATTTGCCACCAACGATCATACCGGTATTCCAGTGCCAGTATTTAGTTACGGTTACCGTTCTTATTTATTTGACGGGGTTTATGAAAATACTGCCTTATTTAATAAGATAAAAACTGCCATAAGTAAGGTGAAACTAAAAAAAGAAGAGTAATAAAAATTTAAAAAATATATTTATGAAAAAAAAGCATTTATTATTGTTCCTTTTTTTAAGTATTCATTTTTTAGCAAAAGCTCAAAAGCCAAATGAATACCCTAAGGTAGCTGCCTATTTTAGTATCAACCATCCAATTGTTACACTTTCTTCAAATTTACCAGCCTATAATTTCGATCATTCCTATACGGTAGGTTTTCCTATTGGTATTAACTTATTAAAGTCGGACAAACTAGCCTATAGTATTGAAATTGTGCCTACATTAAATTCAAATAATGGAATTACAAGAACCAGTAATTTATCTATTCAACCAGGTTTAATTTTCAGATACCCAAAAGGGTTTAATTTTCTAACCAGATTAGCTTTTGAAACAGGTGGCCGTTATGGGACTAACTTTGTTTTTAATAAAGTATTTTATAAAACTAAAATGAATAGTTATTGGGTATCAGTTCCAATTCCAGCTAGGTTTGGAAACAATGTACCAGCCTCTATTGGCTTGGGCTTGCAATTTGGAGTTAGTTTCTAATGTGAATTAATTCTTTGGAACTACTGGCCCCGTGCGCATTGCTTTTACTTGAACTGGCCACTGTACTGGTTGTCCAGTAAGTTTATTAGTTCCTATATCTGCTTTGTCTCTTGGGAAAGTCTCATTGTCTTCACAAGCCATGTACACCATAATAGCTGTTAGAATGGCATTATTTTTTAAATCATCAAATATTATTTTGTCATAAGTATCTCTATTCGTATGCCAGGTATAATTAAAATAAGACCAGTTTAAAGAACTTAAAGAAAAACCAGGGGCACCCACCGCTACAAAAGAAGCAAAGTCACTACCTCCACCACCTGGGGCTCCCGGAAATGTAGTTTTTATGGAATCCTTTATATAACTAGGCGCTGCAGCCAACCATCTTGTTAAAAATTCACCGGCATGTTGAAAGCCTTGTCCAGAAATATTTACAATTCTTCCTGTTCCATTATCTTGGTTAAATAAAGCTTGTAGTTTATTTATAATTTCAGGATGATCTTCAACAAAGGCTCTTGAACCATTCAAGCCTTGTTCTTCACTACCCCAATGTCCTACTAATATTGTTCTTTTAGGATTTGGATACACTAATTTTAAAATACGCATGGCTTCCATCATAGTAAGTGTGCCTGTTCCATTATCAGTAGCACCCTGACCAGCATCCCAAGAATCAAAATGCGCCGAAAGCATTACATATTCGTCGGGCTTTTCTGTTCCTTTAATTTCTGCAATGGTATTGAATGAAGGAACCATTCCTAAATCTTTAGAACCTGTTTCAATACTAATAATTGGATTATCACCAGACTCCACTAGACGGTACAAGGTTCCATAGTCTTCCAAGGCAATATCAACCGTTGGAATTTTTGAAGTGTAGGCACTAAATATTTTATCAACGCCAAAACCACTTGACCAGTTATTGGTTAAGACGCCCACTGCTCCTGCTTTTTCTAAAATAATAGGAAGCATTCTTGAAGAATACCCTGTTTTACTTAAGCGTTTACGCCAAGCATCGCTTTGTTCGTTGCGTTCTTTTTTTAATTTTTCAAAAGATTCTTTTGTAGCAAATTGTTGCCAGTTATCATCGGGTCTTCCTGTGGGTTGATTCATTGAAATCATTACAAACTTTCCCTTTACAGTTGGAAGCCAGTTTTGAAAGGCAAGAGAATCCTGCACCTCTGGAATAATTATTATTTCAGCTTTCACAGCCTTTCCTTTGGTAGAAGGGCTCCAAGACAATTGAGTGCCTTCTAAACTTTTTACTCTTGGAGAAAGCATATCTATATGTGTAATGCCGCGCTCCCAACCTTTCCACTCACCCCAATTTTCATTACGCGCACTAATACCCCAGCCTGTATATTTATCAACCGCCCAATCGTTGGCTTTTTGCATTTGTGGTGTACCCACTAATCTTGGCCCAATTTTATCAAATAATTCATGCGCCAAATTTTGTAGTTGTGAATTATTATTTTCTTCTTGAACTATTTTTTCCACTACTGTTTGGGCAGATAAAATGTTAGTAGAAAAAATAAGGATAACCAAAAGAAGCTTACTTATACTTCCTGTATAATGAAAGCCGAGTGTTTGATGATTTTTCATATACTTAAATGTAAGCAAAATTCCTCATGGAAAAAGGCGCTACCCAAAAAACTAAATGTCGCTTATATTGAGATAAGTAACTGAATACTAAATGGATATTAGTCCTCTTTCAACTTAATCTTTGTAAATATTTGTAAATGCGGTAACGCTAGTACAGACAAGCTAATAAATAGCAGTGTAAAAATGCCAGATGCATCCTTGCTATTGAGTGTTAGGAAGGTTATATAAACAAACCCAAACCAGGCCATAATGGAGAAGGGTGCGGCTTTCACTAGTAAGTTCTTCCACCCAAGAAAATCATTGGGCATATCAAAAGTGATTCTTATTTTATCGAATGATAATATAGAGTGCCAGAACCCAAAATAAAAGGCAAAACAAAGCCAAAGAGGCATATAAAAGGCAAAAATAAGTAATGTACTTTGTTGTATAAGCGAATAATAATAATACTTATTCTTTGGAAAAAAATAAGCTTTAAAAAAGAATAAAATAATATAAACAACAAGCAAACCAATTAGAGTAATAGGGAAAATTGTATGTGCTAAACGAGTCCATTGACTTTCATTAAACACCGAGCGCTCCATGCGCATAAAAATTTGTAAAGCAAAACTAATATTCTTAGATAATAATAATAAAATCCAAAGTAACCCAATGACTGAATAGGCTAATTTTTGAACTGCATTTTCTGTTTTGCCCAGCCAATCCATTTCTCCGAAATGATAAGCAGTAATAAGTATAAAAATG
>Ga0209596_1003602_pt1 | contig 12141 bp, 7 predicted proteins | sample M_130807_MF_Meta_FD_187314 | JGI IMG/M metagenome (GOLD analysis project Ga0209596, IMG submission 187314) | Freshwater microbial communities from Lake Montjoie, Canada to study carbon cycling - M_130807_MF_MetaG (SPAdes) (version 2) | ecosystem: Environmental > Aquatic > Freshwater > Lake... | reverse complement strand
GCATTGGTTTGTGAACCTACCGGAAGATTAATTCATAAAAATTTTATTGAACAAGTTGGATCTGGATTTAAAGAAAAAGGCGATGGCTGGAATTTAGTGGCAAGTGCTGATGAATGGTTTGGCCCTATACAATCTGAAGTGGGTCCTGATGGCAATGTTTGGATTACTGATTGGTATGATTTTATTATCCAACACAATCCTACCCCGAAGGGTTTTGATAATGGCAAAGGGAACGCGCATATTAACCCATTACGTGATCATGAACGTGGTCGTATCTATCGTTTGGTATATAAGGATGGCGCTGTAAATGCCCCCATTAGTTTAGATAAAAATGACAAAGCTGGATTATTAAAAGCATTACGCAATAATAATATGTTTTGGAGAACTACTGCACAGCGATTATTAGTTGAAAATAAAGACCCCTCCGTTGCACCTGATTTAATTAATATTATCAATACGAGCCAAGTGGACGCCGCTGGCGTGAATGCTCCTGCGATTCATGCTTTATGGACTTTACATGGTTTAGGCTTATTGAAAAATAATGCAAATGTTATATCCGCTGCAACAAATGCATTAAGTAACAATTCTGGCGGTGTTCGTAAAGCAGCTGTAGAAGTGCTTAAAGAATCACCTTCGGCATTAAAAGCATATCAAAATGCAAAAATATTTGAGGATGTAGATTTTAGAGTTCGTCTTGCAGCGGTTATTGCCATTGCCGACATGAAACCATCTACTGAAGCATATACCATTTTGAATAAAATGTTATTGGTTAAAGAAAATACAGATGATAAGTGGATTAATCTTGCATTAAGATCAGCAAGAGGAGCACATATAAAAATGAGCAAAGAAAAAAATGCAGTAGCCACAATAATTGACCAAACCATTAATATTTCAGTGATTAAGAATCAAATGAAATATGACTTAACTGAATTCACCGTAAAAGCAGGTAGCACGATAAAAATTAATTTTATCAATGTGGACTATATGCAACACAACCTATTAATATTAAGACCAGGCTCAAAAGAAAGAGTGGGCGCAGCCGCTGATAAAATTGCCATGGATCCTAATGGCGCTGAATTAAATTACGTTCCTAAGATGTATGAAGTACTGCATGCTACCCCATTAGTGAATCCACAAAAAACATTTTCAATGACCATTAATGTTCCTGACAATGTTGGCGACTACCCTTATATATGCTCCTTCCCTGGTCACTGGAGAATAATGAATGGGGTGATGAAAGTAATTGCAAAATAAATTAACTATGGAAAAAATAAATATTGCTATTGTTGGCTTAGGCTTTGGCGCTGAATTTATTCCTATATATCAAAAGCATCCACTCGCAAACATGTATGCTATTTGTCAAAGAGACGAAGCTAAATTAAATGCGATTGGAGATGCTTTTAATATTGAAAAAAGATATTCCAACTTTGATGAGCTATTAAAGGATGCAAATGTGGATGCCGTTCACATTAATACACCCATTCAAAGTCATGCGGAACAAACCATCAAGGCATTAAATGCTGGCAAGCATGTTGCATGTACGGTCCCAATGGCAACAACGGTGGAAGAATGTCGTTTGATTTGCGAAGCAGTTCAAAAAAGTGGCAAAACTTATATGATGATGGAGACGGTTGTGTATAGTCGCGAGTATCTTTTTGTAAAAGAAATGTTCGATAAGGGTGAATTAGGAAAAATTCAATTTGTAAGGGCCTCTCACCAACAAGAAATGGCTGGATGGCCAGGCTATTGGGAAGGATTACCTCCGATGCATTACGCAACCCACTGTGTAGGTCCAATTGTTGGATTGATTGGCAAAGAAGCAAGTCATGTTTCCTGTGTAGGTTCTGGAAGAATTGATGAAAATTTAATTCCAAAATACAATTCCCCTTTTGCAGTTGAAAGTTGCCATATACAATTTAGAAATTCAGATGTGGCTGGTGAAGTAACCCGTTCCTTGTTTAATACAGCCAGACAATACAGAGAAAGCTTTGATGTGTATGGTTCTAAGAAAAGCTTTGAATGGTCGCTCGTTGAACATGAACAACCAGTCATACATACGGGCGAAACTCCTTCAAGAGTAACCGTGCCTGATTATGCCCATTTATTGCCAAAGGAAATACAATCCTTTACCATGCAAGGGGTATATGATTCAGAAAGTAACCAACACTTATCCTTCATACAAGGATCAGGTCATGGTGGATCCCACCCACATTTGGTCAATGAGTTTTTAAATGCACTAAATGAAAACAGAGCCCCATTCCCCAATGCCAAACAATCGGCGAACATAACCTGTGTTGGTATATTGGCACATGCGTCTGCATTACAAGGTGGCGTAAGATTAGATATGCCCACATTTACCTTTGAATAACCGAAAGAAAATATATAAACTGCTCATTTACATTGAATTATAAAAAATAAGATCCACTCAAATAAAAGAAAAAAAAAAAGTTGGAACTATATGAGTAATAAATAGTTTTTTAACTAGATTTAACTAACAAAAATATTAATGATATGAAAAAAGTATTAGGAATTTTAACTGTTTTAATTTGTTTGTCAAGCATTTCTGCAAGCGCGCAAGGCGGTGGTGGCGGTGGACAACAATTAGATCCTGCTGCAAGAGCTGCAATGATGAAAGAAAGATACAAGGCATTAGGTTGTAACGATGTACAAGTAGATTCTGTGATAGCAATCACGAATGACTTTCGTCCTAAAATGATGGCATTAAGAGATTTAGACCAAGATGCTAGAGCTGAAAAAATGAAAGAAATTAATGACGAAAGAAACAAAAGACTAGAAAAAGCACTTCCTGCTGATATCGCAAAAAAAGTGATTGAAGCGATGTCCCAACAAAGACCAGGCGGCGGCCGTGCTCCTAACCAATAAATTGGTGATTATACAGAATTGAATAAGTAGTAGGCTATTTATTCCAAAGCCCAGCTAGTAAACTAGCTGGGCTTTTTTGTGCACTAATCAATATCATATATACTTATGACTCAAGTCACTTTAAAAATATTTGCTAAATGATAAATTCGTATAGGTGTTTGAATCTTTTTAAACAATTACAGGGAACTTATAAAATAGCAATTATGAAAAACAAAATACTTATCGCCATTGATTTAGATGACGACTACTTATATGTCATTAAAAAGGGTATCGAATTGGCGCAATTAATGAACGCTAAAGTCATATTAGCTTCTATTGTAAATATATATGTGAACTATATCCAACCTGATATGGCTACCTCACCTATTCAGTGGGATGATGTTTACAAATCTCAAATTGAGTACACTATTCAAGAACTAGAAAAAATAAAAATGCAAAATAAAAATTTAGAGATTGAAGTATTTGTTGAAAAAGGAAACGCCAAAACAGATATCATTGAAAAAGCAAATACAGAAAATGTAAATTATATGGTCATGGGAACGCATGGTCGCACAGGTATATCACATGTATTTATGGGTAGCACTGCGGAATACATCATTCGACATGCAACCAAACCAATTTTTGTAATCCCGATGAATACTTTAAAACATTAGTCACCGAAAATAAAAATTAGTTATTTACTTTAAAATCCTTAATGGTACTTGGTAACCAAACTTGCATCACATTATTTCCTCGATTACTCCACGCATAATAAGGTATCGCCCGCACTTTCTGCATGATGGAACTAACCGTGAATCCATCATTTGAAATTTGGATACAAGGCAAATTAGCAATCAAACTTACCACTGGCTCATCCAATATTTTAAAATCTTCTGCATTAAAGTCAATTGAATTAGGCGAAATTACATTCCAAGCATTGCCATTATTATCAGCACCTTCAATACAGTAAACAATTGGTCCTCTTTGTAAAGCAATACGATCATTGTCAAATTTTAGCTCATTACGTGCGGTCACTTTCTTAATCGTCATTGGTAATTTATATTCTATTACATCATTATCCTTCCACTCATTTTTTACAACCACATACCCATCTTGCAAATCAAATTTTACAGGATTGCCATTTACTAATAGCTCAGGCATTTCAGTTGTGTTATTCGTAAAATGATACAAATCCCCAGGTGCTGGTGTACCAGTTACCCAACCAGGCAATCTGAATGCAATGGTTGAAGTGATTTTCTTTTTCATATTTAAAACACATTTCACATCACCCTTCCACGGGTATCCCGTTTGCATAGTCAATTTCATTTCCCCCTTTGGTAAATTAAAACTGGTTTCACTTCCTACAAATAAGTTGACAAAAATTTTCTCGTCTTTGTACCCATAAATGTAATTTCCCAAAGATGCAATCAACCTTGCAATGTTGGATGGACAACAAGCGGTTCCAAACCACTCCTGCCTACTCTTTTTACCATTGGATGCCAATGGATTTCCGTAAAAGAATTTATCACCGCTCAAGGACAAGCCATCTAAAGCGGCATTATACAGGCTGCGCTCTAACACATCCATATATTCTGCATTACCCGTTAAACTATTCATCCGTTGGTTCCAAAAAACCATACCAACAGATGCACAGGTTTCACAATAGGCTTGTTCATTAGGCAAATCATAATCCTTACTAAATCCTTCGTTACTGCCCGCTGATCCTATACCACCAGTAATATACATATTGCGATAAACCACATCCTCCCAAACAGTGCGCATGGCTTTTAAATAATCAGTATCGCCAGTTTGGGCAGCAACATCCGCTGCCCCTGTATACAAATACATTGCCCTAACTGCATGCCCTGTAATTTGTGTCTGTTGCTTCACTGGTTCTTTGTCCTGTGTATATAAAGTATCCTTCCAATCAGACCAAGTATATCCTATAGCATGTTTTTTACCTCTTTCAGACAACAACCAATCTGCCAAATTCAAATATTTTTTATCATTGGTAACGCGATATAATTTTACCAAGGCCAATTCTAATTCTTGGTGCCCTGTTACCCAATTCCTTTTTCCAGGTCCAAATACGGAATCAAAATAGTTCGCCCATTTAATAACTACATCCAAAAACTTTCTTTTTCCTGTTGCATCATAATAAGCTACGGCTGCTTCAATCATATGACCTCCGCAATAGTCCTCATGCATACTCATATCAGACCACCTTTTATCTAAACCTGTTAAAGTATAGAAAGTATTTAAATAACCATCTTGTAATTGCGCACCTGCAATTTTATCAATCCACTCATCGGCTTTAGCTTCAAGTGCTTTGTCCTTATTTGTTTTGATAGAATATGCCATGGCTTCAATGGCTTTATATACATCCGAATCATCATAAAAAATACCTTCATGCTTCTCACCTCTATTACGTGCTACTTTTTCAAAATTTCTGATCCGCCCCGTTTTTTCTTCTGTTTGATAAATACATGCAGCTAAAGTTTTGGTGGCGACCAAATCCATTTTGGGTTTCCAAAAAGCGTCCGTTACATTTACTTTAGAAAAATTAATTGGTTCGATTTTTACATGTGAACTTTGGGCAATTGCTCCAAAACACAAAAAACATAAAAATATAGAAAAGAATATTTTCATAAGACACATTTTTAGATTAAACAAAATTCAACATTGTACAAATAAATATAAACAAAAAATCATTTCCTATATATTTAATAGTATGTATTTGAGGAAATACATGCAAAATTATATGCCATACTAATAATATACATATATTTGATGAAATAGATTTGTATCAATTGAATTCGAGACGTCCCTTACTGTTAACCATAATTGTCCTATTTAGTTTAGGTACAACAATTGCGCAATTACCCACTAAAATAGTATACGATTCCACTTTTTATTTTGCGCGCAAAATTAATACCCCCATTAAAATAGATGGTGTAATAGACGAACCCATTTGGCAATCAGCACAAAAAGCATCCAATTTTCAACAAAATTCACCAAACGATAGATTGCCTGCTACTGGACTTACAGAAGTAATGGTCACCTATGACGAGAAATATATTTATGTTGGCGCGAAAGTATATAATACGATAAAAAATCAACATTATATTACCCCCTCTTTAAAAAGAGACTACAGAGGTGAATCAAACGACGCATTGGTCATTGAATTAGATACTTATAATGATAGAAATAATGCATATTCATTTGGGATAAATCCCTTTGGTGTATTAAGGGAGGGATTAGTGTCTAATGGCGGTATGATGAGTGAAGATTTAAATTTAGCATGGGAAAATAAGTGGAATGGGCAATCTAAGATTTATGAAGATTATTGGACTTTAGAAATGGCAATTCCTTTAACCTCCATTAGATTTAATAATGGTGCGAAACAATGGCTGGTAAATTTTTATCGAATTGATAGTTATAATGCTGAAAAATCGGGTTGGGCTAAGATCCCTAATCAATACTCGATGACCTCTTTGGCATTTTCAAAACCACTTCAATTTGAAACACCTATCCAAAAGAAGGGTGCTAACATTTCAATTATTCCATACACTTCTCCTAATTTCCAAAAAACAATTGTAGATGGGAAAATTGTAATGAAAAATAATCACGCAAATGGTGCTGATATTAAAGTTGGAATAGGATCCTCCTTAAATTTAGATCTAACTATCAATCCCGATTTTTCACAAATAGAAGTAGATAATCAAGTCACCAACTTAGACCGTTTCGAGATTTTCTTCCCTGAAAAAAGGCAATTTTTTTTAGAAAATGGCGACCTGTTTTCAAATTTTGGAATGGACGGTATTCGCCCTTTTTTCTCCAGGCGAATTGGTGTATCTTATGATACTGTAACAAAATTAAACGTACCCACAAACATTAACGGTGGATTACGGCTAAGTGGAAAATTAAATGACAAACTAAGGCTAGGCTTGATGCACATGCAAACTGCTGAAAATAGCATAATTAATGAACCTCCCACCGACTATTCTGTACTCACATTACAACAAAAAGTATTCTCAAGATCGAATTTTGGAGTGATGCTAGTCAATAAACAATCTGCAGGATCTGGTCAATTTAATCGCGTACTAGGCATAGATTATAATTTAGTATCTAAAGAGAATAATTGGAATGGAAAATTATTTTATCAAAAATCAATAGATGATTTTAAAACTAAGAATGATCAAGCATTTGGTACTAGCCTAATCTATAATATTAGAAGTTTTGATATAAAGAATGAATTTTCAGTAGTGGAAGATGATTTTAATCCTGAAGTAGGATTTGTAAAAAGAAGAGGCTACCAAAGAATTTCAAACACGACCAATTGGAAATTTTATTTGACCAATAAAAAAATAGTAAAACATGGTCCTGGCATCGATTACGACTTTATACAAAAACCTGGGAAAGGATTAACCGACTACGACTTAAATTTATTATACTCTGTATATTTTAGAAACTCTATGTTCCTATTTATAAAGTTCAGGAAAGATTATACTTTATTATTATCTGATTTTGATCCTACAAGAACAAATGGATTAAAGCTTAAAGCAAATCAGTCGTTTCACTATAATTCCGTTTCAATTACACTTAACACTGATTATCGCAAAAAATTAGCAGCCAAACTTTCTAGTAAATTTGGAGAATACCTTAATGGTCAACGATTTAATATTGAAGGTGAATTAAGTTATAGGGTTCAACCCATTGGATTGGGTGGATTTGTATTCTCCTACAATAAATTAAACTTCCCAACCCCCTATAAAAGTGCAGAACTTATTCTATTGGGGCCAAAATTTGATATTACTTTTTCAAAGAAATTATTTTTTTCAAGTTTATTACAATATAATAATCAAATTAATAATGTTAACGTAAATACGCGAATACAATGGCGCTTTGCACCAGCATCCGACTTATTTATTGTATACACAGACAACTACTACTCCGACACCTACTTATCTAAAGGAGGTGCGATTGTTTTAAAAGCTACCTATTGGTTCAACTTATAAATGTAGAATAAGTTCAATATTGTACCTTTACATTATGGATGTAAAAATGGAGCCTTCTTGGAAACAAGCCTTGTCATATTTATTTGACAAGCCTTATTTTTTGCAAATTACTACGCATCTTAAAACTGAGCGCGCTACGAAAACAATTATTTATCCCAAAGGTTCCTTGATTTTTAATGCGTTTAACCAAACCCCTTATGATAAAGTAAAAGTGGTTATATTAGGTCAGGATCCATATCACAACCCCGGTCAAGCGATGGGATTAAGCTTTTCAGTTCCCGAAGGCGTTAAAACGCCTCCTTCCTTAATGAACATATACAAAGAACTAAATAAGGATATTGGCTTAGCTATTCCAACGACTGGTGATTTAACTAAGTGGGCAAATCAAGGCGTATTGCTTTTAAATGCTGTCATGACGGTTCGGGAAAATGAACCTGCCAGCCATGGAAAAATTGGATGGATGGAATTTACAAATGATGTTATTATGCATTTATCCAACGAAAAAAAAGGGATCGTATTTTTGTTGTGGGGAAACTTTGCCCATCAAAAACAGATATATATTGATGCAACAAAACATAAAATTTTGAAAGCAGCCCACCCTTCTCCTTTAAGTGCCCACAATGGATTTTTTGGATGTAAGCATTTTAGTTTAACTAATGAATATTTGGCAAACAACAATATAGACCCCATTGACTGGAAACCTTAATTAAATGATTCTTTATAAATGAAATTGATAAAAAATATACTTGCAAGAATTTTAGCCATTTGGGCTTTGTTCGTTTTTGCTACAACCATGTTTGTATTTTTTCCATTTTATATGGTCTGTTTTATTATTCCAGAACCACAAAAAACAAAATATCACCGATTTTTATCACAAATATGGATGGGCACTTTTTTACTATTATCAGGATGTACATTTAAAGTAACTGGGAAAGAAGTATTTGATGGATTAGAAAATGCGGTCATCGTATGCAATCATAATAGTTTAATTGACATCCCAGTGAGCACACCATTTTTAGCTAGGGCAAATAAAACAATTGCAAAAAAGAGCTTCATTTACGTTCCTTTATTTGGTTGGATTTATCAATTTGCTTCTGTGATTGTTGATCGAAAGAATAATGAAAGCCGTCGCAAAAGCTACGAGAAAATGAAACGCGTTTTAAATAACGGACTCGATATGCTTATTTATCCTGAAGGCACACGCAACAAAACAAATAACCCCTTAAAATCATTTTATGATGGCGCCTTTAGATTGTCGGTGGATACGGGAAAACCCATTGTGCCAGTCGTGATTTTAAATACCAAAAGAATTTTACCAGCAAAGCCAATTTTATTTCTAAGGCCAGGCAAAATAATTTTAAACATTCTTCCTGCAATTTCACCGGTTGGTCATACCACAGAATCCCTAAGAAAATTGGTGTTTAATATCATGGCCGAACATTATGAAAAAAATAATAAGTCATAAAAGTAAATAGTTATTACCTATTGACTAAAATAACGAACCCTTTTACTAATAAGAAGATGAGGAGAATGTCCTGCTTCTGTTTATTTTCAAATCCCTAAGTATCCCTGATTTTGGATTCACTGTAATGCTAAATGATTTATACAAACCAATCGGAGTTACATTAATGGCTAATTGCCAACAATGCATCTCCCTTGTGATAAACATACTTATTTGCTGCACGCTTCGCTTTGCAACATCTATATAACCTGTACCCCCTAGTTTCCATTTGGGAGTAATACTAAAATCGCCATTAAAATTTAAACTTGAATAGGTATTGATCTGAAAACCAGAATAATCTGGTTTCATGTACCTCGAAAACTGAAAGGAATAGGACAAGGTTAATGACCATGGAATATTAAAATCAGTGAACTCTGCAGGATTCGATTTGGCGTATTGTAATTGCCTTTGTTGCTCATCAGGGGTCATGAAGGGATCAATAGGTATATCTTTTTGTTTTGATTCTTTGCCATCAGTCGATTTACTTTTAAAAGATGTTGAAAACGAAAGTCCACCACTCGTAATATTGCCAAATTTTAATTTCGTCGGATCAAAGTCAAGTTTATTCACCCTAAATCCTTGGTTATCGGTTTTGTAAGGGTCCATGGTTAAATTTGACGTAATATTTAATTTGTCAAATAAGGTGGTTCTCATGTAGATATTAAAATTACCTAAAGCAAAACTGTCCGCTAAAAAATTATAACTAGAGTTAAAACCAAAACCTTCAATTAATTTAACTTTCTTGAAAGCCCCTTCTGTCGTATCTTTTTTATCCTTCGTTTTCATCTCCAATAAATTATCTACCCCAAAACCCATCCCGCCAAAAGTGCCTTCCGAATAACCACCTCCCATTCCACCATCATACTTTGAAAAACGATAATTGCGCCCCGTTGAGTCAATTTGTGTAGTGTAATGATAAGAGGCTGCTAAATCAGGTGTATAGCTCATTGATAAACTTGGTCTTACCTCGTGTCTGATAGCTTGTACTGTACTATTTTTTTTGAATTTATAGGTACCGAAAATTCTTGAAGCAGTTCCTAAACTAAAACTCATATTAGGTGCTCTGTAAAATCCACGACTAATAGAAGTATCAACTTGTTTCGTTTTATTATTCCAGGTTTTTATATTTTGTTGCCCAAACCATTTTTCCTCAAATGAAATACCTGGTGTAACGGTAATCGGCCCTAAGGATGGCAGCGATAAACTGATGGGAATACTATGTTGCGCACCCCATTGCATGGTATCTAGTAATCTCCTAAAATTTAAAGCAGAGTCATAAAATGACAATTGATTTTGAAAACTACCATTATAACCAATGCCTAACTTTTCATACCACTTTCCAGCACCAATTTGATCCTTTGATTGAAACGGATAAATAGTAATTGCATTAAAATTAATATTAGGCAAACTCATATTGACCAACCCTAAATTATTATTTTGGTTGTGGTTTAAGTTGACCGATAAATTGTATTTATTATCCCAGTTTTTAGTATAGCTAATAGAAGAACTAATTTGATTTTGATAATTCTGAAAAGGATTATTCAATAACATCCTATTATACTTTGTACTTCCAAAGTTAACATTCGCAGAAAAGGAAGTACCTGGTCTAGCGCGCTGATCCATAGAATGGGTCCAATTAATCATAAATGTACGACCACCGGTATACTCCTGATTTACGGATGTATTCCTGTTCAGCATTCTCGTGTTTTGCAAACTCAAATTAAAATTACCCATGTATTTATATCGCATGATATACTTACTGTTTAAATTTAAATTCCACCCACCATAGGAATAAATATTAGTTCGAACGGTTGCATCAAAATTATCACTAAGCACTTTGTAATAACCCAAGCCTTCAAATCCCAAACCAAAATCCTCACTCGTTGAAAATGCAGGGGCCATTAAACCAGAATGGCGCCCTTGCGCTAAAGGAAATATACCAAATGGAATACCAATTGGAAATGGCACCCCTTCAAATTCTGGGAAAGTGGGCCCTGATACACCAATTTTATTGGTGATAATTTTCATCTTATTGGTTCTAAAGGCAAAATGAGGTTCATCTAAATTACAAGTGGTGAATCGTGCCTTATAAGCAAAGGCAACATCCTTACTTACTTTTTTCATGGTATTGGCATTCACAAAAATTTCTCCCTGTTGAAAATTCGTATTTTTGGTTAAGCCCTTACCAGATTTCATATTGAAATAAATAGAATCATTGACCGACACAATATCCCCTTCCAAAAATTTAGGATTACTTAAAGGGCTACCCGTAGTATCTTTTGCCCCATAGGCCCTTATATTTTGTGTTTGTTGGTCATACACAATATTTGCTGCCTCTAATTGCGAGGTTCTATATTCTGTTTTGGCATCTCCATATAAAAAGAATTCTTTGGTGGACATAATCATCACCCCAGAGTCGGTGGCATTATAATTCACAGGCGCATCCATACTATCCTTAGAAACCCTTAAAATTTGTACTGATTTAGTACTATCCTTTTGGTTGCCAATCGTATCTATCTTCAACCTATTTGTATCCAATGATTTAATGATTCCTGCTTTTTTTGAAAGATTTGAATCCACTTGGTTTATAAGTGACTTTTTGCTAATTGGCCGATTGTTAGATTTTGCGGGTTTTTGATCTTGACTAAACCCAGGTAAGCAACAACCAAAAACTAATGTTAATATCAGGAAAATGCCAATATTTACAATAGAAGGGCTGTATTTTTCGTTATTTTTGTGTACTAACTTTATCACTGCTGC
>Ga0209596_1003601_pt1 | contig 12142 bp, 23 predicted proteins | sample M_130807_MF_Meta_FD_187314 | JGI IMG/M metagenome (GOLD analysis project Ga0209596, IMG submission 187314) | Freshwater microbial communities from Lake Montjoie, Canada to study carbon cycling - M_130807_MF_MetaG (SPAdes) (version 2) | ecosystem: Environmental > Aquatic > Freshwater > Lake... | reverse complement strand
TTAACAGTAGAGGAATGTATTAAAGTATTGATTGATAATGGTTATCCAAACATTTACGGTAATTATGTTGGCGTAGAAGAAATAAAGGCACATTTTGCATTAGAAAAAACTTAATAAAATCAAAGGGTTAAAATTGCGCTTGACATTTGGCGGGGATCATGTATAATGGTACACATGATGATAAATAATTACTTGAAGTGGATTGCAACGGTGGTAACACTTGCTGGAGCATTGTGTACCAGTTTTAGAATTGACCCGTTAAATATATATTTACTTAACGCTGGAGCTTTTCTATTCCTTATATGGAGTATACGTATTAAAGATTCTGCGATGATAGCAGTTAATATCGGACTTTTACTAATTTACGTTATAGGATTCTTCAAATGATGTATATCTTATCTAGAGTTGTTAATAAAAGAAAAGTTACCTTATATGAATTATCCAATGGTTGGTATCAGATAAAATCGGGAAATTTTACTCAGACTTTTAAATTGTCTGGTTTTGATTTTGTTTATAATGTGTTCAAAGGGTTCAATTAATAAATAGTATTATGATATCTTTCAAAGAATTTATTAAAGAAGATGTAGAATCAAGTTTATCAATATTTGATATTGATGATACTTTGTTCCGTACCAAGAGTTCAGTGCTTGTAATGAAAGATGGTAAAAAAATTGGTTCACTTACACCTGCTGAATATAATGTATATGATAAAAAGAAGGGTGAAGAATTTGATTTTTCCGAATTTAGGTCATCTGCAATATTTAATAAAACCGCTAAACCAGTTGATACAGTATTTAAGACTGCAAAGCGGATGCTTGATAAGTTTAAGAAAACACCTCAAAAAGAGATTATCATAATTACTGCTCGGGTTGATTTAGATGATAAAAATTTATTCTTAAAGACCTTTGACAAGTATGGTTTTGATATCAAGCGGGTGCATGTGCATCGTGCGGGTAATTTATCAATGCCCGGACCTGAGGCAAAAGCTGAGATTACACGGAACAAATTGAAAAAAGGTAAGTATAGTATTGCTAGGATGTTTGATGACCATGCAGGTAATCTAGATGCATTTTTAGGATTGAAAAAAGAATTTAGCAATATTAATTTTGAAGCATTTTTTGTTCATGAGAATGGCAATATTACTCGGTATAGTTGACATTCGTTTTTAGTTGTTGTATAATATGTTTTTAATTGAGAAAGTTTATATTATGATTCCTATTGCGTTTGCTCGAAGTCAAACAGCACAAGAGATTGAAGAGACCATTCAATATGCTGGACTTACCGATGCACCTCTCTTAACAAGATTGAGAGAAAAAATAACAGATAAAAAAGTATTTTACAAGATTCCATTTAAGTATGGTATTGTAAAAGTTTATGGTCCGAGATATATATTAATAAACAAAGAAAAATTTACATCCGTTTATGCCGCTAAAAGTCAATTAGGACGTTTTATCAATTAAAATGTGGGATTATATAAGTTACCGATTACCCGATTGGTGTTATCAATTTACATTTACTGAATGGACAGTTATAGGTATATTAATATGGCTACTATTAAAAAATTTAATGCAATAGCAAAAGATTTACGAACACCGAAATATAAGATGCGGGTGATACCTCTTGCAAAGATGTATAATCGTAAAAAAGAAAAATCAAAGATGATTAAGGAATTACAATATGGATGATGAAAACTATGATGGGTTTGTGGTGGCACCAGATGATGACGGTAATATAGATATATGTTTTTTTGATATGAAAGAAGAACCCTATAAAGGTGGTGTTGCTATAGAAACCACTTCAATGGGTGAAAAGTTTCATGTAATATTGTTTAGGCATAATGAAGATAATGACCTACATTTTGAAGAAAGTTTTGAAGCAATATTTTCAGATCCAGTTTATTATGCAAAAAGTTTATTGCCTAAATTTTATGGTATGTTTTTGAAGAAAACAGATAAATCGGTAGAATGGTTTGAGAATTATTTACAGTGTATGTTATTAGAAATTATGAAGAAACAAAAAAATGTAAAAGAGATGGCAGAAAGTATTGCTAACAATTAGGAGATTATTATGGAACAATTATTTGCGGATAAAAAAAGTAAGACATGGCTGAAGCAGTTACTAAGTAAAGAAGGTGCTATTGTTACATTTACTAAAAAAGATGGTACTGAGCGTGTAATGAAGGCAACATTAAACGAGAATGTTATTCCACAAGAATTCATTCCAAAATCTGAAAGTAACCGAAAAGCGAATGATGAAGTTATTGCAGTATTTGATTTAGAGAATCAAGGTTGGCGTAGTTTTAGATATGACTCTATTAAACAAGTTGAGGTTGTTTTAGAAGGTGTTAAATGAATATGATTATGAAAATATTATTAGGAATTATTATAGTTGTTATAGCAGCAAGTATTATAGTTTTTTCACCACTTTTATCTATTTGGTGTTTGAATACTTTGTTTCCTACTTTAGCAATTCCGTATACTTTTGAAACATGGTGTGCGGCATTTTTATTAACTTCATTTTTATCATTTAATATATTAAGAGCAAAATAAAATGGAAAAAAATTTAGAACCTAAAAATCGGTTTGATTTGGAACAAGAAATTTTAGCCTGTTGGAAAATTAATGAAGAGATTAAATTGCTAACAGAAAATATTTGCGAAACAGATATAACTAAAGATGTAATAATTAATGTTTTGATTGGTATTGAGCAATTATATGAATGGAGATTTAATAAACTATGGGATACTTTTGAAGAATTGATTGAAGAAAAAAAGATAATATCATGAAAGTAAAAATTGGACGATACTTAAACTGGCGAGGACCATATCAGATTGCTGATTTACTTCAAAAAGTTGGTGTGTCTGAAGATACCTGTTATAAGATTGGTGAATGGTTATCTAATACTTTTGTAAATGATTTGTGTGAATGGATTCATAGTAAAAGCAAACGTAAAATATCAATTCATATTGATGAGTGGGATACTTGGAGTATGGATCACACTTTAGCAATGATTATCTTACCAATGTTGAAACAGTTAAAAGCAACTAAACATGGTATTCCTAGTAATTTGGTAATGTATGATAGTGATAGTGACCAATCATGTTTTGAGTTTTATAAAGAAGGAGATGATGCAGCATTCAAATCTGCAGAGCAAGAATGGGATAAAATCATGGATAAAATGATTTGGTCTTTTGAACAATTATTAGATGATGATAATGATAAACAATTTTGGATTGAAGAACCAATAATGGATCTTGATAATATGAAAAGTGAAAATGGTGTGACAAAGATGAAATGGAAACAACTTGGTAAATATGATATGGAAGCATCAAAGAAACATGAAGCAATGATAAGAGAAGGTTTGGAGTTATTTGGTAAATATTACAGAGCATTATGGGACTAGGAGACTAACATGAATGAAACTATTAAGAATTTTGCAATCAAGTATGGTATTGTTGTTGATCGTGCATTAAACGATCCAGAAGGATATGATGGTTATAGAACATACGATAGAATGAATTTGTTTATTGGTGCAACAAGAGAATATTATTTGAATCGTGCTTGGAATATGGAAAATAATTTGAGTAGTGCTTGGAAAAAAGAACAACAAGAGAAAGAAGAAAAAAAAGAAATTGAATTGGAGTTAGAAAAAGATGAATTACATAATTTAATGTTAATGGCACATGATAGAGATATTACATTAAATCAAATGTGTGAGATGATACTTGGAGAGTTTATGCTGAATGATAATTTAAATAAAATTAGTAATAAAGAAAATGAATAATCAAATTGTAGCAAATAGAATTAAAACACCGGATGGTACTATTCTACAATCATACCATAGACACGATTATAAAACATATACCGATAAGAATGGTAAAGAATATATGGTTGATGGTGGTCTAGATTATCTTCGTAGAAATGTTCACGATGATGCACCATATATAGAATTATCATTAATGATGGATAATCCTTTTGTAGAGATTAGAGAAGCATTTCATTGGGGCACATATGGCAAAGATGGTAAACAACCATTAACTCGGGTACCATTAGCAGATATGACAACAGAGCATATTTTTGCTATACAAGATAATTGTAAATTAGAACCATGGGTAAAAGAATTATTTGATAAAGAATTGAGGTATAGAGATGAAAGTCGTGATTAATAAATGTTTTGGTGGATTTGGTTTATCACATGAAGGTGTTATGCGATATGCTGAATTAAGTGGTATGAATTTAATTGTTGTTGAGCAAGAAGATATACCTGAAGAATTGAAGGATGTTATTCCAAAGAAGTATTATTTGAATGAAATTGCAGATGATAATTATTGGACATATTATGATTTGCCAAGAAACTGTCCACACCTAGTTCAGACAGTTGAAGATTTAGGTATTCATTCATATGGTGCTCATGCAGAATTAAAAGTTGTTGATGTGCCTGATGATGTTGATTGGGAAATTGGTGAGTATGATGGAGAAGAATGGGTAGCTGAAAAGCATAGACGATGGGAATAAATTATGGAATTTTTTATGGATGATAAAAGAGATTATAGTAATGTAATTCAATCTTGGTTAGAAGAATTCAGAGCAACAATGGATCCTAATCCAAGTGGTGGCATTTCAGTTCAAGGTGATGATTCAGGAGATACATTTCCTGGTGTAAAGATTATATTTGATGGTTATGCTGAATTAGATGATGGACAACCTGATCTTAAAACAGAATCATATGCAGTATTTGTTCATAAAGAATCATTAAGAAATAAACATTTTCCTGAACATGAAGTATTTCCAACATCATTCGGTTCATGGATTATTCATAGACCAGATGAAGAGGTTTGTATCTATGCTTGGTATAGTGCTGATAATACTAGATGGGATGTAATACCATTTGAAGATAATAATGGTACTAATATGAAACCTCATGTAATATCAGATTTAATTTTTAAGATACATAAAGCATACACAGAATAGTTATGGAAGTTTGGGTGAGAGGTTTAAACCAGCAGTCTTGAAAACTGCCGATCTGAAAGGGTCCGTGAGTTCGAATCTCACAGCTTCCGCCAAAAGTTTTTAAGCCGGCATAGCTCAATTGGTGGAGCAGCGCATTTGTAATGCGAAGGTTAAGGGTTCAATTCCTTTTGTCGGCACCAAGTTATTCCCCGATAGCTCAGTCGGTAGAGCGACGGACTGTTAATCCGCAGGTCCCTGGTTCAAGTCCAGGTCGGGGAGCCAAGTTTTATCGGTGATTAGTTCAGTTGGTAGAATACGTGCTTTGGGAGCATGAGGTCGCAAGTTCAAACCTTGCATCACCGACCATTTTCTGCTTATAGTTAAATGGATATAACAACGCCCTTCTAAGGCGTATTTCCTGGTTCGATTCCGGGTAGGCAGGCCAGATATATAAAGTTATGAATAAAGAGATAATTAAAAAAGAACCATACAAACAAGGACTCCTTGATGGTCTTTGTGGGTTCTATTCCATCATCAATTCTTTCTATTATCTAAATTCAAAGTATAATCAAAATCGTGCTGAAAAATTGATGAGAGAGATGTTGGAAATTAATCCAAATCTTTTTCACAAATATTACGCTGAGGGGACTTACTTAGAGAACATTACAAAAATATTACATAAAATAACTCAAAAAGAAAAAAAAATTGAATTTGAGGTGATATTTGAAGATGATATATTTGATGATCAATATGAATACTTTGCTTGTCTAAATGAACATCTAAATGAGAAAAAAGTTGCAATTGTTTCGTTTGGACCTCCGTGGCACCATTGGTCTGTAGTGACGAAAATTAATTGCCAAGAAGAGAAAATCTATCTTTTTGACTCTGGTGACGCTGATAATTACATGAAATTTGATGAGTTTTCACTAAAAAGACATAAAGACACAACCCAACTATATACTCACGAAACCATAATAATAAAACATAAATAGTTCCATGAGAACAATAACCAAAGTAATTTGTGTTATTTGTTATTATACATTCTTTGCGGTTTTTACTGCAAGTGCCGGTGAGTTGATTCAACAATTCAATAGTCCTGCCTTTTCGGGTATAGGATATTCTTCGCACGTTCTAACTATTGAACAGATTGAACAACAACGCAAACAGAAATTAAAAGATGATGCCAAAGCCGCCTCCGATGCGGCTACTCGTGCTGCGGCTAGCACTAACTTGGCTAAATTTTTGGTTAATGTTGAATCACGAATTTATGCACAATTATCAAAACAATTAGCAGATTCTATGTTTACCGATAATGGTGCAACATCTGGTACAATGGATTTTCAGGGTACCAATATATCATGGGTTAAATCAAGCACAGATGTAACATTAACAATAACTGAAACAAATGGCAATAGAACAGATATAACTGTACCTATTGGCACATTTGGTTTTTAAAAGGAAAAAAATGTTTAGAAAAATTATAACAAGTTTACTGTTATGTTTTTCGTCATGTTTATATGCACAAACAACTGGTTCTATGATATTCAAATTAAGAATGTTCTTCTAATATGAAATATTTTGTTATTTTGTTAGTTATTATGTTGTCGGGGTGTGCATCTAAACAAATGGAATATATGCAAGAAGAACCGGTCAAGTTGACCGTTAAAGAATCTTTATTGGATAAAATGCCAGATTTAGATGGACCCCCGCTTGCAATTGCTGTATATGGTTTTTTAGATAGAACAGGACAAAACAAATCTAGTGATAAGATGGCTCTGTTTAGTAAAGCAGTAACACAAGGCGCAGAAGTATTTTTAATTAAAGCATTACAAGATTCAAAGAATTGGTTCAAAGTTGTTGAAAGAGTTGGATTAGAGAATCTTGTTAAAGAACGGCAATTGATTAGGAATCAAAGAGAAGTATATGAAGGTAAAGAAGCAAAGCCATTAAAACCATTGACAGTTGCAGGTGTAATGATTGAAGGTGGTATTATTGGATATGATAGTAATATTCGTTCTGGTGGTAATGGTGCAAGATTTTTAGGAATTGGTGCAAGTCAGCAATACAGAGTTGATGAAGTTGTTATTTCTATACGGTTAATTAGTGTAACCAGTGGAGAAGTAATGTTGACTAATTCTGTATCTAAGACGATTTATAGCACTGCACATAATGTAGGTGTGATGAAGTTTATTGATGCGGGTACTCATGCTTTAGAATTAGAGAATGGAAACGCATTAAATGAACCAACGACATATGCTGTTCGTGTGGCAATAGAACATGCTGTGTTTCAAATGATTATAGATGGTGAACAAAAAGGTATATGGAAGTTCAAACAAAAGGAAGAACAGAAATGAAAAAAATAACAGGCTATATCATTATGGCTTTGTTGTTATTTGCTAATAATGTATTTGCTAATGAATTGTATGTTGAACAAGTAGGCGACAGTTCTACGGTTACCATTACACAAGATGGTGTTGGAAATGCTATTGGAGATTCACTAGTTTCCGCCTACATAGGTGGTGGTTCTAATACAGTTACAATAGAACAAATTGGTGATAACAATACATTAGCAATGATTGTAAATGGTGCCGCAACGAATACGACTGTTACCACACATGGCAATAACAATTTACAATCTATCACATGTGGAACATCTTCAACAGCTACATGTTCTGGATCAACAATAAAGCAAATTATTACTGGTGATGATAACACAGTAACAACAAATTTGGGTTCTGGAGGATCACATATAAGTGAAATTACAGTTGTTGGTGATACTAATACTATTACGCATACATCAACAAATACTGGCACAGCAAATGCTTATATTACTGCAACCGGAAACACAAATACAATTGGAGTTACACAAAGTGGAACAACGGCAAAAAGTGTCACAGTTAATTCAACTGGTAATAGCAACAGTATTAGTATTCACCAGTCTAACTAGTTTCGGTGGTGTCGGTAAAGTAACTGAACAAACCGGTCCCACTGAAATTATTAGAAATAAAAAATCAATATCCAGTGCGGTAAATACTGGTATTGAAATGAATGATACTATATCAACTGCTAAGTCTAAAGCACAATTGACATTTGAAGATGCCACAACAGTAAGAATTACAGAACAATCAAAATTAATCATTGATGATTTTGTCTACGACCCTGCAAAGGGAACAGGCAAATTAGCAATGAAAGTAGCATTAGGTACTGCTAGATATGCTAGTGGTCAAATAGCAAAAAGTAATCCTCAAAGTGTAAACATACAAACACCAACTGCAACAATAGCAGTAAGAGGTACAGATTTTTCAATGACAGTAGATGAATTAGGTAGAAGTATGGTTATGTTGCTGCCGTCATGTGATGCAAATGCATGTGTTACTGGTGCAATATCAGTTACAAATGATTCAGGTACAGTTCACATGGATGTTGCATATCAAGCAACATTAGTAACATCATTAAGCACACCACCAACAAGACCAGTTATAGTTCATATGGATCAAATGAATATTAATAATATGTTAATTATTGATCCACCAAGAGAGATTCAGAGAGAACAAAATGAACAAAAAGGTCCAGAAAATAGAAACGCACTTGATGTAAATTTTTTGAATAAAGATTTATTAAAGACATCTGTATTAGATCAAGATGTATTAAGATATAATGCTTTAGATATTAATTTTTTAGATTTTGATTTATTACCAAATGTATTAGACCAAGTTAATGCGGCATTGTTTGCCAGTCAAGATGTATTGACTGCAGAGTTATCAATGTTACCTGGATATGATCCCGCATCTGGATTGCTTTATGGTATTGATGAATATGATAGATTGGTATTGACAAAGGGTGGTACACATTTTGCACAAGTAATCGTAGGAAAAGAAGCAAATTTAATATTAAATATTACACAAAGTGGTGCTCCAGTGTATCAAAGAATTAATAGTGGGGGAACAACAACGATTACTATTATACAGAGATGAATAAATATTACGCAATTATATTGTTAATGTTTACTAGTTTTTCTTGTTTTGCTATGTGTTTGAAACCAACAGCAAAAGAAGGTGCTATAGCAGATACAGCAACAACAGCAATAGCATTGAATATGCCTAATGTTTCTGAAATGAATCCACTGGGGTTTATAGGAACAACATTAACAAAGATTTTTTTATTAGATTATAGAGAAAGTTTACCAAAAGAATCACAAGTGAAAATGGATAATTTTATGGGTCCTGTTTGGATGGGAGCAACAATAAATAATGTGTTAGTGATAGCGGGCGCAACAACGCCGGTTTCAATATTAGCAGGAATAATTAGTGGTATAACATTTTACAATATGCCTCCATGTGAGGACAAATAACTATGAAAAAATTATTATCTCCGTGGACTGCAATACTAACATTAATATTATTAGTATGCATTAGAATCGTTAATCCCTCATTTGTTGAATCGGTAAGACTTCGTTATTTTGATACGTTAATAACTAATAAGGAGACTACTGTATCCAAACAGATACATGTAGTAAACATAGACGATGAGTTTATTCAAAAAGAAGGTCAATTCCCATTCCCAAGAAACAAATATTCAGAAATCATTTCTGATCTGTATTCTCGCAACGCTGGCTTGGTTGTCTTTAACATCTTTATGCCTGAGCGTGATCGCTTTGGTCAGGACGCTCAATTAGCACAAACATTAAAAAAATATCCAGTAATTCTTCCTCATACAGGAAGTGATGATCAAATTAAAGTAAATTATGATCCATTCAGACCTGGTGTATCAGTTATTGGTTCTGGTGCAGTAGGTATTGAATATAATAGTATTCAACCTAACACGAGGATAATAAATGAAAGTGCTGCTGGCATTGGTGTTGTTAATACACTTCCCGAAATTGATGGCGTCACCCGAAGAATACCAATGGTCGTCAGATTTGAAGAAAAATTGTATCCAAGTATCAGTCTTGAAACATTGCGAGTTGCCTCAGGAGATCCAAGTTTTCAAGTTAAAGTTACAGAGACAGGAATTGAAGCAGTTAGAATTCCTAAATTTGGAAAAATCACAACAGATGAGTTCGGTAGAATTTGGGTTGATTGGAAATCAAGACCTAAAGAACATTCCCTTACTAAATTACCTAAGTCCTTCGATAGTGGAATCGTCATTGTTGGTCTCACGGCGAAAGGGTTTAATAACCCGGTCGCTACTTCTATCGGCGCAGTCTACCCTCATTATCTTCAAGCGGCAGTTTTAGATACTTTAACTAGCCAAACTAATATTCAAAGACCTGATTGGGCAGATGGCGCTGAAATATTATTAATGATTTTTGGTAGTTTATTAATTATTCTTTTATCAAGGTGGACATATGTGGGGATCGGATTTGCAGCATTGGTTATTGCTGGCAGTGTTGGTGGTAGTTTTGTTTATTATGATACGTTTTTGTCCCTACTGGACTCAACTGCTTTGGTTGTATGTTTTGTTTTGGTTAGTCTACATTGTTATGCCGTAAAGTTTGTATCTGAATTTTTACAAAAGATGCAAATCAAGAAACAGTTTGGTACATATCTATCACCTGCACTTGTTGAAAAATTACAAAAGAATCCTGAGTTATTAACATTAGGTGGTGAATCAAGACAATTATCAATTATGTTTACCGATGTAAGGGGATTTACAAGTATCAGTGAACATTATGGTAAAGATGTTCAAGGTCTTACTAAAATTATGAATCGTTACATGACTGCAATGACAGCAAAGATTTTAGAAAACAATGGAACACTAGATAAGTATATCGGTGATGCACAGATGGCATTTTGGAATGCACCACTAGATGAACCCAATCATGCAAAAATGGCAGTTAAAACCGCACTAGAGATGATGGAGAGTTTAGATGGATTTAATGAAGAAGTTACTAAAGAAGGTATACCAGCGTTTGGTATGGGGTTGGGTATTAATAGTGATATTGTTGTTGTCGGCAATATGGGTTCCTCTCAGCGTTTTGATTATACTTGTCTTGGTGATGGAGTTAATCTTGCAAGCCGCCTTGAAGGCCAGTCAAAAAATTATGGGGTACGTATTATATTGGGTCCAGAAACTGCCAGATTAGTTCAGGATGAATATGATGTATTTGAATTAGATTGTATTGCAGTTAAAGGTAAAAAAGAAGGTGTTAAGATATATACCTTGTCAAAGCAAGCAGAAGGACAAAATTCTTTTCTGTATTGGTACTATGAAGGTAACTGGGATGAAGCATTAGTAACTGCAAGAACACAGATGATCATGAATAAAGAAATGTGTGAATATTATAAATTGATGATAGATAGATTAGAAGAAGGTAAACCAGCCGATTGGGCAGGAACTTATAAAGCAACATCAAAATAAAGGAATAGTCATGGTTATATTAACGTATCTTGCAATTGGATTTATTACTGTATTTGGTTGGAACACAGGACAAAAAGTCTGGGACAAATATGTTGAACCAGATACCTATCATGAAGTGCAAATAGGAAAGGTTGATAATGGAAGACGGGATCAAGAACAAAAACAGTGATACTAAATCTTGGGTAGACCATTTTGAAAGATGGTTTGATATTGCATTAAGATTTGGTTGGGTATTATTCATCTATGTGGTAGTTACTGGAAACTACATCAGGTGAAACCTGTAATAGCGTTATTCGTGCATCAACCTAAGTGTTCGATACAGTCGGGTAACGGTATTATTAAATCATTAGAAAGTGAATATAATTTTAAGATATTTACTAGACATGAATTAGATGATAATTTTTTTGATGATGTAGATATGGTTGCGTTTCCTGGTGGCATAGGAGATGCAGATAGTTTTGATTATCTATTCAAACAGAATCGTAATGTTATCAGAAAATTTGTAGAAAAAGGTGGTGCATATCTAGGCATCTGTATGGGTGCATATTGGGCAGGTAAAGATTACTTTGACATTTTAGATAGTGTTGAAGCAGTTCAATACATTAGACAACCCAATACAGATACTAGACGCCCACATGCAAAAGCAATAGATGTAACATGGGAAAACAAATCAGAAAAAATGTTTTTCTATGATGGATGTGCTTTAGTTGGTGATGAAACTAAATTTGAAGTTGTTGCAACATATGCCAATAATGATCCAATGGCAATTATTCAAGACCGTATAGGATTAATTGGTTGCCATCTAGAAAGTGAATACAATTGGTATCAGAGTTA
>Ga0209596_1003598_pt1 | contig 12154 bp, 11 predicted proteins | sample M_130807_MF_Meta_FD_187314 | JGI IMG/M metagenome (GOLD analysis project Ga0209596, IMG submission 187314) | Freshwater microbial communities from Lake Montjoie, Canada to study carbon cycling - M_130807_MF_MetaG (SPAdes) (version 2) | ecosystem: Environmental > Aquatic > Freshwater > Lake... | reverse complement strand
ACAGCCCAGAAAACATTCCCGAAAAAAATGCCGGTTCATAATGCCGACAACAATGACTGACACGCGTACGACCGCTATCCACGTCCGCGGTCTCAAGAAGCAATACGGATCTAGAAATGCGGTTAACGGCATCGACCTTGAGATCGGAGTCGGAGAGGTATTTGGGATTCTCGGACCCAATGGTGCCGGCAAGACAACGACTGTTGAGATCTTGGAGGGTTATAGAAGACCTGACTCCGGCGCCGTAAAGGTTCTAGGACTTGATCCATGGAGCGAAGGCGACGCCCTTAAGGCTCGCATCGGAGTGATGCTTCAATCAGGAGGGTTGTCTCCCGGGCTAAAACCATTAGAGACGCTGCGTCTTTATGCAGCGTTCTACGAGTCTCCTGACGAGCCAAGGCGTCTCCTTGATTTGGTGGGCCTCAATGACTCAGCCAAGACTCCTATACGCAGGCTCTCAGGCGGCCAGTACCAAAGACTCTCTCTCGCATTGGCCCTAATTGGGCGGCCCGAAGTGCTTTTCTTAGACGAGCCCACAGCCGGCATGGACCCACGAGCTCGTGCAACTACTTGGGAGATAATCCAAGCACTCTCAGAACAAGGCGTGACGATTGTCCTCACAACCCATAATCTTGCGGAGGCGGAGACACTCTGCGGTCGTATTGCAATTATTGATAAAGGAAGTGTCGTTGCCGAGGGCAGCCCGGGCGAATTAACGGGGGCGGTAATGCGTTCCGAGCTCGTATTTACAAGCACCCCAGGTTTAGATACCGACACTCTCTGGAAATCACTCGGAGTTAGCGCCGAGATGTGCAGAGAGACCGCAAGCGGCACCTATGTAGTTGAGGCCCCGACCAGCACTGAATTGGTGCGTGCGGTTGTGAATTTCCTCCATGAAGCCAATGCACCCTTGTTCTCACTCGCTACTGGGCAAGCAACTCTTGAGGATGTCTTTCTTCAATTGACGGAGGAGACACCGTGAAAGCACGTGGAGTTCTCGCACAAGCACGCGCTGAGACCTCGCTAGGGCTTCGCCGAGGAGAGAGCCTCGTAGTGACAATTGGAATACCAGTCGGGGTGCTTCTTTTCTTCGGGAGAGTACAGAGAGTAACTGTCGACGGAGATCCGTTAGATTTTCTTGTCCCTGGCGTACTAGCGCTTGCGGTGATGTCGAGTGCAATGGTCAGCCTAGGTATTGCTACGGGCTTCGATCGTCGATACGGAGTGCTCAAGCGACTCGGCTCCACACCGTTGACACGATCTGGGCTACTTGCAGCCAAAACCCTCTACGTATTGGCGATTGAGACCATTCAATTATCTGTACTAATTGGCGTCGCACTGCTTTTGGGCTGGCGAGCTGGCGGCGGGATACCTCTTGCTTTCTTGTTCCTTCTGATAGGAACTATTGCGTTCGCCGGTCTTGGGCTCTTGCTTGCAGGAACGCTCCGGGCAGAGGCCAATCTCGCTGTAGCAAATGGCCTCTACTTGGCCCTCCTGTTCTTAGGTGGTATGGCTTACCCTCTAACGAAGCTTCCTGGCGCAATCAGAAGTATCGCCGAGTTACTTCCAGCAGCAGCACTGGCTGAGAGCGTGCGCGGGGCGCTGGAATCACCTGTGGACATCCCCGTTAAGAGCGTTCTAGTTCTGGTGGTCTGGGCCATATTGCTGCCAGTCCTGGCGACTAAATTTTTCCGCTGGGAAGAGTAGGCAAGCACTAGAAGAAGCACCAAAAGACGTACCAGAAGAATGATTGGGAACCGAGTCTAAGTTCCTTTGACCAAGTCTCTGACGGCAATATTTAATTCACTGGTATTTGGTCTCCCATACCAACGGCGGACAATCACACCGGATTTATCTATCAGTAAAGTCTGTGGCGCAGCGCGCACTCCGTAGTCGCCTGCAACTGTGCCGTCGGCATCGAACCCTATTTGCCAATTCGCCTCCTCTGATTCTGCAAACTGGCGGGCCTCTCTGCGAGTGTCCTTGAAAGTAATGCCGACCATAGAGAGTTCTGAGCGAGAATATTGCTTACGGAGGCTCCGCAGTTCCGGAAACTCTTCGCGACATGGGATGCACCACGACGCCCAGAAATTCAAGAGTGTAGGTGCAGTGTTGGAGCTAGCGACCGCGACGCGTTCGCCGGGTATCAGGTTGGGAACGTAAAACGCAGGAGCCTTCGAACCGACAACTGCAACCCCGGGGACGCTTGGCCGGAGATCCACTGTGGTACTAGACGGAGGGAGTCTCGAGGCTGTGGTCGGGGTGACAATCTGAGTCTCGGGGCTCCCGCTTCCTGCGACAACGGCTGCGACAATTCCCCAAAGGATCAAAGCGAGTAATGCAATTCCAAGGAGCACCCGTGGAGAAATGCGACCGGCATCAGAGCCGCAGGAACGCTCCCTATCCCAGCGCATTGCGGACGAGAACATCAACCGCGACCATCGCGAAGAGAATCGCTAGATACGTATTAGAGAACATGAAGAACTTAATTGCGCTCTCAGGAGTCATCCCTCGCATGAGGCGAAATGCGAGACCAACAAACAAGGAACTGAGTATCAAAGCAGATGCTGTATATATCCACCCGACTGTCCCGGTAAGTTGCAGCGAGACAGATGCGATTGCCACGAGAACCGAATAGATAAAGATCTGCTGGCCAGCAACCTTGAGGCCTTTAACCACAGGCAGCATAGGAATACCCGCCTTGGCATAGTCGTCTCGATAGCGAACGGCCAACGCCCAGAAGTGCGGTGGGGTCCATAGAAAGATGATCAAAAAGAGCAACCAAGGTGCAATCGCCAATGAACCGGTGACAGCCGCCCAACCGACTAGTGCAGGGACAGCACCTGCTGCACCTCCAATAACGATGTTCTGTGGACTTCGAGGCTTGAGCCATATTGTGTAAACAAAGATATAGAAAAGCATTGCGCTAAGGGCCAACGCTGCAGAGAGAACATTGGCAGTGAGCGAGAGCCAGATGAAGGCGATCACCTCCAATGTGAGTCCAAAAATAAGTGCGGCCTTTGGCGAGACCTCGCCCATGGGGAGCGGGCGTCCGTGTGTGCGCTTCATGATCTGATCTCGATCGCGCTCGATATAGCAGTTAACAGTATTTGCTCCACCTGCGGCTAATGCCCCTCCTATTAAAACAGAGAGCATGAGCCCGAGCGGGGGGAGTCCACCCTCAGCGAGAATCATGGAGGGGAGGGTCGTAACAAGGAGTAGTTCAATCACGCGTGGCTTGGTGAGCATGAAATAAATGCGAAGTTTGTTAAGCGCCCCGGTTTGTTTTTGTTGACCTAAAGGCTCTCCGGCCTGCTCTCGCGAGGTCTCGCCTAATTCCTGAGTACCTTCGGGCACTGCTGGGGTTGGTTCGTAAAGTGCTGACATCACCCTCAAAACTAGCCCGAGTGTTACCAAAACTTACAAAGAGCCTCTAAATCCATCCGAGGCTGTTAGGCAGACCCTCCGACGGTACAGTTCCGTCCATGCCTAGAGCAGCACGAAGCGCAGAGACAGACCCGAAACTTGCGATCAGAATGATGGCCGACCGCATCCTGGTCGTTCCCTCTCGAGAGGCTGGAGAGCGTAAGTCACGCTCTGGGATATTGATCCCCGCAACCGCAAATGTTGACCGTCGACTCGTCTGGGGCGAGGTCAGTCAAGTGGGGCCAACGGTTAGAAACGTTGAGGAATCTGACTCTGTTCTGTTCGCTCCAGATGCTGGTTTTGAGGTTGAGATACGCGGAGACGACTATCTAATTCTCCGTGAGCGCGATGTTCATGCTGTTGCATCTGGGCGTGAAGGCGGACAGACCGGGCTCTATCTGTAAGACGCTTTATTTGTTTCGGCCGGTGGTCGTTCTTGTAGCCCCGAGAACAATTTTTGTCTCAGAAGGGTGGCGTAGCGGAGCAGGTGTCGCCTCAACTCGAGCATCTAAATAAGCGGCCATCTGCTCATAGAGAACTTCACCGACCATAAGCCGAAGTTCGGGTGCCATTGATTTGTAGACAGGCTCTGCACCCGAGAATGCTGCAGCTTCCTCTGTACACCACCACGCAAACTCCTCTCCGCCTTCACCCCATCCATGACGAGCGAACTCGGTGATGCGATGGTGGACAACACCATCATCTGCATCCTCATCAAACTCTTCGATAGCCCGCAGGGGTACCTGCCAACAAACCTCAGGCTTAACAGTTGAATGGTGCACATCGTTACGCATTGCATGAACGTGGAGCGCGCATCCAGCGCCAAGTTCAAACTCGGGGCGGTTCAGAAAGACGCAGGCCCCATCAACTAGTCGTGTCTGCCAATCATCCTTACCATTCTTCTTTGATATGCCCTTCTTAAGGCCGACACTTGCGTACTGCCAGATTTCAGGGTCTAGCTCAATAGCAATCTTCTCAATTTTCCGCCGGTCTTTCTTGTCAGAGAAGTGCGCTCCGTAAGAGCAGCATCCCTGAGACATCTCAGGGGACTTCTCGTTAAGGACACCTTGGCACCCGGAGCCGAAGATGCATTGATGCGATGAGACAAGGTAGGTGACGTCAAAATGCCAGACATGCCTCTTGCGCTTAGGGTCGTTGAATACAACCCACTCTCGTGTTGGACCGGTCATTACGTAACCTTCCTAATTCCAGGCGTCCCCGCCATATCAAACCAGAGTTCACCTACGGCTAGTAGGCCTCTCCAAAACTGCTCTAGAACTATTCGTTCATTCGGTGCATGGATGTTGTCATCTGGAAGCCCAACTCCTAGAAACACAACAGGCGCCTCGAGGACTCGCCCAAGAGCCTCCTCCGGGCCACTCCCTCCCTCTCGAACCAAATATGGAGCCTTGCCCCAGACCTTCTCGATCGAACGAGAGGCAGCCTGCACCGCTGGATGGTGAATAGGGGTAAGCGCTGGTGAGACTCGCCCCTCCTCCCAAACCTCAACCTCGACACCCTCTGGCATTAGCGGGCGTAGCCATGCGTGAAACAGCTCAGCAATATGATCTGGATCCTGATTCGGTACAAGGCGAAAAGTTATTTTGATGTTCGCAGTTGAGGGCACGATGGTTTTTACTCCGACTCCGCTGTAGCCAGATGTGATCCCAACGACATCGGCAGTAGGCCGACTCCCAGTGCGTTCTAGTGTGCTGCGCCCTGTTTCTCCTATCAAGGGCGCCCAGCCTGCCGCTCTTCGGAAATCAGCCTCGTCGAATGGAAGCGCCTCCATAGCGAGCCTCTCTTCAGGAGTGAGTTCGAGCACGGAGTCGTAGAACCCAGGGATCGCCACTCTCCCATTTGAATCATGAAGGGAAGCGACTATCTCGGCTGCTAGATGGGAAGAATTTAGGACCGCTCCACCGAATACCCCCGAGTGTAAATCGGTACTCGAGGATCGAATATGTACGTCGAAGCCTGCAAGACCGCGCATACCGATACACATTGAGGGCTCGGTGATGGAGAGCATCCCCGTATCAGAGACAATTACGGCATCGCAGTAGAGGAGCTCCTTATTAGAGGTAAGAAGGTCCTCAAAGTTTGGGCTTCCAAATTCCTCCTCACCCTCAATCACAAATTTGATATTGATTGGGAGGACACCGTCACGAGATAAAAGCGCACGTACAGCCTCTAGGTGGTACAGCACCTGCCCTTTATCATCTACCGATCCTCGAGCAAAGAGTTGACCGTTGCGCTCTGTTGCTTCAAAGGGAGGGGAGTCCCACTCAGACTCCGGGTCTACAGGCTGGACATCGTGGTGACCATACACAACGACGGTTGGCGCCTCGGGGCCAGCATGCAGCCAATCTCCGTACACGCTGGGATGGAGTGGTGTCTCTATGAGGTGAACATTCTCCAGTCCAGCCTCGCGCATCTGCCCGGCGCACCACTCTGCAGAGCGTCGAACATCGCCTGAGTGGCCAGGTTCACAGGAGATCGAAGGTATCGCTATCCAATCGCTGAGACGTTCAATAATTAACTCACGGTTCGATGAGATGTATTCCGAGAGTTGCAGTTCTGACATATGGTGCGAGCGTAGTGCGCCATCAATCATTACGATTGTTATTAGCCCGTCATTAGCCGGTTATTAGCCCTTCATCAGCCCGTTATGAGTGACATATTTGGGGGAGTTAAATGGATACAGAGTTGATTGTGGAGAAGCTAAGAGTGATCGAGGAAGATCTACGTGATCTCGCATACGACAAATTGAGAGACGCTGCTACTGGAGATGCCGATGCGGCGAGAGACGAGAAGCGCGTCCTTCAGGCACGAAGGGCAATAGAGAAAGCAATACGCGCTCTCGACGATATGGTGGAGAATCTTGAGTAGTTGAGCACCTCGCCCATCTATATCGCAGAGCAGTTGCTTATTTAGAGGAGCGGCGCTGCCAATTCGGCGAGGCTCACCATTGGGCGAGCACCCATGTGCCCGATTACCTCCAGGGCAGCGAGTGCACCGAGGTGTCCACAGACCGATAGCTCATATCCATGTGTAAATCCGTAAAGGAACCCGGCTGCGAATAGGTCGCCAGCTCCTGTCGTGTCCTCTACACGCGTGGCTTTGGCAGCATCAATAATGTGCACAGCATCGCTGCTCACAATAACGGCGCCTTTCTCTCCTCGAGTAAGGGCTGCAACTTCGCAGTGGCCACTCACTCGCTGCAGGGCAACGTCAAAATCCTCTGTCTCGTAAAGAGAACAAATCTCAACTTCATTCGCAAAGAGAAGATCAATATGTCCGTCAACAAGATCAAGAAACTCGGCCCGGTGACGGTCTACAACAAAGGCATCAGAGAGAGAAAGAGCGACGCGACGCCCTGCTTCGTGGGCAAGATTCGCTGCATAGATAAACGCTGCTTTTGCATCTGGCTCATCCCAGAGATACCCCTCAAGATATGTAACTGCAGAGCGTTGAACCAGCGAAGCATCTACATCGTCAGGCGTTAAAAAACTTGACGAACCCAGAAAGGTGCCCATTGTTCGCTGAGCATCTGGAGTAACCAAAATGAGGCAGCGACCTGAAGGGGGGCCAGTCTTGGTAGCGGGGGTTGAGTAATGAACGCCAGCAGCGCGAATATCGTGAGCGAATACTGTGCCTAACTGATCGTCTTTGACTCGACCTATGAATGCGCTTCGCCCCCCGAATGAAGCGATGCCGACGGTGGTATTCGCGGCAGATCCTCCAGAGACCTCTACTCCCGGCCCCATGGCGTCGTAGAGAGCCTCTGCGTGGAGTGCATCAATCAGCGTCATAGAACCTTTGACTAAAGAGTGATCATCTAGAAAAGAATCTGGCTCCTGAGCGAGGACATCTACTAACGCGTTCCCAATGGCGAGAACATCGAAATCAATTGTTGCATCTCGCATGATCATAGGTGTCGCTTCTGGTGTCATTATTTACGATCTCCACTGAGTAAACGGCTGCTTATTTGTACGGGTACGCCCTGGCCATTTTCTGCAGTAGCCAAGGTGGCTCCATTCTCCACCTTGGGGGCAACATGGGCGTGCGTTGCCAAGAGTCCATCGTCATCTACCGGTCGCAGTCGGCGACCGATAGTTGTTACCCGTCCGTAGAGGGTGGTTCTCTGCTCCAACGGCCGTCCAATTCCCTCGACGATGCTGCGCAGTTCGAATTCATCAACTTCTTGCCCGTGAGATGCGCCTGCAGCACGAGAGATGCTCTCATCCATCAACGTCCCACCAAGATCGTTGGCCCCTGCTTGCAGAATCTGAGAAGCACCTACTGTGCCGCACTTAACCCAAGAGACCTGAATATTGTCAATCGAACCGCGGTATGCGATGCGCCCGACGGCATGCATTAGTAATACCTCACGGAAGGTTGGGCCGAGCCTCGACTTACCTTGAAGGTGGATCGGGCTAGCCATATGCACAAACGGGAGAGGAACGAACTCTGTGAACCCGCCGGTCTCAGCCTGCAGTGCGCGAGTCCTAAGCATGTGATTCGCGACGTGTCGCGGGTTCTCAACTGTTCCAAAGAGAATCGTTACATTGGACCTAAGCCCGACAGAATGAGCAGTGCGATGTGCCTCTAGCCATTCTTCAGTATTGACTTTGTCGGAGCAGATAATCGCCCGTACTTCGTCATCGAGAACCTCAGCTGCTGTCCCTGGAAGTGTCGCTAACCCCGCTTCCTTCGCCAGAATTAAGTAGTCTTTTAACGGCATTCCAAGGCGTTTTGCACCCTCGGTGACCTCTAATGCCGTAAAGCCATGGATGTGGATATCAGGTGCTACTTCTTTAACTGCACGCGCTAGGTCTAAGTAGTAGTCACCATCAAAATCTGGGTGGATCCCACCTTGTAAACAAACCTCTGTTGCGCCACACTCCACACCTTCAATTACACGGCGCTGGATCTCCTCAACGCCGAGCATGTATGGCTTGCCTCGGAGATTTAGCGAGAGCGGCCCCTTAGAGAAGGCGCAGAAGCGGCACTTGAAGGTGCAAATATTGGTGTAGTTGATATTTCGGTTGCGCACGAAAGTGACAACGTCTCCGATGATTTCTCGGCGGAGAGCGTCCGCTAGACGGTAAACGGCCTGAGCGTTTTGACCACGCGCTTCAAGGAGCGTCACAATCTCATCAAAGCCAACTTGCTCGCCGGCCTCAACCCCGGCAATTACTTCAGCGACCGCTCCAGATGCGCGTATCTCAGTTGAGATAAGAAGCACCGGGGGAGTCTCGTTACTCCCTGCGGACCACTCATCATCACGAGCAAGCCCCTCAGAGTCGCTTGCTCTGCGCACTGCAGTACGTACATCAGGGTGTATCCACGCATCGTCTAATGCATATTCTGGGTAAACAGTGAGGCGTGGAGCCAGGCTCTTACCGGCAGTTTCAGTGGCGTCGCGTAAAGCATCCAATGCGGGCCATGGACGCTCTGGATTTACATGGTCTGGAGTAACTGGAGATACACCACCCCAATCATCAATACCTGCTCCAATCAGAGCACTGAGTTGCTCGGGATCAGAGAGATTTGGGGGAGCCTGTATATGCATCTCCGACCCGAGAACAATTCGAGCCGTGGCTACCGTGCGCAAGTATTCGTCGTAATCGCATGGATCGCTGCGATGCATTGAGGTACCGGGCTTGGGTAAAAAGTTCTGAACAATCACCTCTTGAACGTGTCCATGGCGCCCATGCGAATCGCGAATCGCAATCAAAGCCTCAAGGCGCTCTTCTCTAGTCTCTCCAATGCCTACGAGTATGCCTGTAGTAAATGGAACCATCGCGCGACCTGCAGCCTCAAGAGTTGCGAGGCGACGCTCTGGAGTTTTATCGGGGGCACCAAAGTGTGGCCCACCAGCCTCGCCGAGGCGTGCAGCAAGTGTCTCAATCATCATTCCTTGTGAAGGGCTCACCGCTCTTAGGCGTAGAAGTTCCCCCTCGGAAATGGCGCCAGGATTAGCGTGGGGGAGCATCCCTGTTTCGTTAAGCACCGCACCGGCAGCAGCGACCAAGTAGTCGAGAGTGCTCGTGTAACCATTTGCATTGAGCCAATCGCGCGCGACTGGGTATCGCTCCTCGGGCTCCTCGCCGAGTGTAAATAAAGCCTCGAAGCAACCAGATTGGCGCCCCTTGCTAGCGATGCTGATGACCTCATCAACTCCGAGATATGGATTCTCAAGATGCGCCGGAGGCTTCGCAAAGGTGCAGTATCCACAACGATCACGACAGAGCATTGTAAGAGGAATGAATACCTTCGGAGAGAAGGTCATTCGGTTCCCATGCCCATAATCGCGAAGCCGAGATGCCTCGCTGAGAAGGTCACTCAGGGGCGCATTGATGAGGTCTACATGCTCACGGTTCAGCGCCATATCAGCAGCCTAGGCGCTTAATAGGTAAATTCAGCATGCGAAATTCCAGACTCATGTATGAGATGAATTTACTCCTGCACTAATGCCTTAGGGAGCGTTAGCTAATGAGCTCTTTGATTCGGCGTTCGAGAGTGAGGATGACTTCGTCGTAAGAAGCTATGAAGGATGCCACGCCCTCTGTCTCAAGAGTCTTTGTAACATCGAAGTAAGAGACCCCAGCCGCCGCAAGGCGCTCAAAAACTACATAGGCTCCATCTATATCCTCAATTATCGAATCTGCTCTTTGATTCCCTATACCCGACCGGAGCGCCTCGATCGATGCCGGAGCGAGGGTATTGACAGTCTCTGCTCCAATTAACTCATCGACGTAGAGGGTGGGCGCGTAATCTGGATTCTTAGTTGAGGTGCTGGCCCAGAGAGGCCTCTGGGGTTTTGCCCCCTTCTCCTCGAACTCTCTCCACTCACTCGTTGCTGAGTGCTGAAGAAAACGGTCGTATGCGACCTTCGCGTTTGCAACCGCAGGCAATCCCCTGAGAGGGTCAGCTGGCGATAGGCGCTTGTCGATCTCTGTATCTACCCTGCTCACGAAGAATGACCCTACTGATGCAACCCTCGATGGGTCGCCCCCTGATGCGATGAGTCTCTCTATCCCATGCTGATGTGCATCTAGCACTGCATCGTAACGATCGAGATCGAAAATGAGAGTCACATTCACGTTGATCCCAGCAGCGATTACCTCGGTGATGGCAGGCAGCCCAGCCATGGTTGCTGGAATCTTGATCATGACGTTCGGCGCACCTATACGTGAAAACAAATCTTTAGCTTGGGTGATAGTGGCCTGAGTATCGTCTGCAATGCGTGGGGACACCTCAACCGAGACAAAGCCATCCGCTCCGCCGGTTGATTCGTATAGCGGACGGAGTATCCCAGCGGCCTCCGTTATGTCTTGAACGACGAGACCCCAGAAGGCCTCATCCGCAGTTGCACCTGCGTGATGAAGACTCAACAACTGTTCGTCGTAGCCTTCACCGGCAGCCATTGCCTTCTCGAAGATGGTTGGGTTAGATGTAACTCCGCGTATGCCATCCTGTGTCATCAAGGCATCGAGTCCGCCGCTTCTAAGCATGCTTCGAGAGAGATTGTCATACCAAGGACTCTGCCCAAATTCGTTGAGGCGAGATATTCCGTTTCCCATTTTAAATCCCCTTATTGGTTACCAAAGCCTGAGCGCGTTCTACAACTGCCTCTACCGTGAAACCAAAGTGACGCATCGCTACGTCGCCGGGCGCAGAGGTACCAAAAGTATCGATACCGATTGAGTCATGCGCATATCGAGCCCACCCGAAGGTGCTGGCTGCCTCAACCGAGAGGCAAGGAACACCTGGGGTCAGCACGGCTGCGCGCTCCTCACTTGAGGAGGCAGCAAATAAATCCCACGACGGCATCGACACAACGCGAGCGCGTACTCCGAGATCATTGAGCTTCACCTGCGCATCTACACAGAGAGTGACCTCGGACCCCGTACCTATCAGTATTACGTCAGGCTTCGAATCAGATGCACCCAAGGACTCCTTAACCAATACATAAGCCCCCTTCGCTACTCCATCTGCGGAGAGGGCCTCTGTCCCTGGCAACACTGGGAGGTTCTGCCTCGAGAGGATTATCGCCGTTGGGCCCTCTCCTTTGATGTGGACCCTCCAAGCTGCGGCTACCTCGTTCGCATCGGCTGGGCGAATAAGGCGCAGCCCCGGCATAGCTCGAAGCGAAGCGAGTTGCTCAATGGGTTGATGAGTCGGGCCGTCCTCCCCAACTGCGATGGAGTCGTGTGACCAAACAAAAGCAACCTTTGATCGCTGCATAGCGGCGGTTCGAACTGCGGGGCGCATGTAATCACTAAAGACGAAGAAGGTCCCACCGAAAGGTAAGAGGCCACCCTCGGCCATGCCATTCATTACAGACCCCATGCCGTGTTCACGCACGCCGAAATAGATTTGACGCCCACTGGGATTCTCAGAGGTAAATACATCTGCGTTCTTCAACGCTGTACCGGTATTTCCAGTGAGATCAGCGCCTCCTCCCATCAACCCAGGTACAACATCAATCAGCGCATCTAGCACCGCCGCGCATGCAACGCGAGTAGCAAGGGTCGATCCTTCACTCCATGTCGGGAGCGACTCTTCCCAACCCGGTAAACCGCTCTGATCTACACATGCATCAAACTCATCTGAGAGTTTCTTGTCCGACGCACGAAGTTCAGACAAGCGTTGCATCCAAGCAAGACGCTTCGCTTCTCCGCGCGTTCCTGAGACGCGATATTGACTAAGCACATCGCCA
>Ga0209596_1003596_pt1 | contig 12155 bp, 6 predicted proteins | sample M_130807_MF_Meta_FD_187314 | JGI IMG/M metagenome (GOLD analysis project Ga0209596, IMG submission 187314) | Freshwater microbial communities from Lake Montjoie, Canada to study carbon cycling - M_130807_MF_MetaG (SPAdes) (version 2) | ecosystem: Environmental > Aquatic > Freshwater > Lake... | reverse complement strand
GGGAAAGTGTTGCACTTATTACTTGAACTTACAATTTAATAAATATACATTTATTGATTAAAAAAAATGAACATGAAAAAAATTTCCTTCAATAGTTGTTTAAACAAGTTGCAACTTTATCCATTGGGTAGAATTAAAAGTGTTTTTATTGTATGTTTATTATTGCTAAATCTAATCGCAAAAGCACAGGTTACCGTAACTGGTGGAACAGCTGCAATTGCTGGATCGCCATATACAACATTGACCGCTGCTATCAATGCAATTAATAGTGGTGGAGCACTCACTGCTCCTGTTGTGGTGAATGTGCCAGCAGGTTATACAGAAACCTTAACTGGGCGAATTACACTTACCATGACTGGGACCATTTCAAACACAATTGTCATTCAAAAAAATGGATCTGGCGCAAATCCAATACTTACATCCTATGTCGGAACCGTTTCAACACCTTCTAATGCGGCAGACGGCATTTTTGCTTTAGCAGGTTGTGACTATGTAACTATTGATGGAATTGATTTACAAGAGAGTGCGGCGAATACAACAACCACTACGGTGATGGAATTTGGATATGGATTATTTAAAGCTTCTGCAACCGATGGGTGCCAAAATAATACCATCAAAAATTGTACAATTACATTAAATAGAATTCAAAATGGTTCTTGGACAGCCCCAGGCCATAATGGTTCAGTAGGTATTACCATGAATAATGGGTTGAATACGGCGGCTGGTGCATTGACGCCAACCGCAGCAAGTGGAGCAAACTCATTTAATAAATTCTATGCAAATACAATTCAAAATTGTAATGCTGGAATCGTGCTCGCTGGTTTTGCTGCTGCATCTCCATTCAATTTTGTAGACGCAAGTAATGATATTGGTGGAAGTAGTTTAGCTACAGGAAATATTATTCAAAATTTTGGCGGTGGGGCTGCAACAAATCCAGCAACCGGTATTTTTGCTACTAGTCAGTATACCTTAAATTGTTCTTTTAATACGATTAATAACAATACAGGAACTGGTTTTAATCACGCAACTACATTAAGAGGAATTTTTTTAAATAGTTCATCTACTAGTGCGAATGGAAATTGCAATAATAATACCGTTACTGTAAAAGGAGGAGGAACTACTTCCTTGGTTGTAGGTATAGATGTTGAGTTTGGTTCTACTGCATTAAGTAATACCATTAATGTAAATAATAACACGGTTCAAAATTGTACGTATGCAACAGCGACTACTGGTGTATTACAAGCTATTTTAACTTCAACAAGTGCTGCTACTGTTAATGTCAGTGGAAATACAATTACCAATAACAGCATGACTGGTACAGGTCAGTTTGATGGTATCACTATTCAAAGTACGCCAACAACTGTAGTTGCTAATTCAAATATCATTACCAATAATACTAAATCTGGAACAGGAACAATGAATTGCTTGTTTACCACAAGCTCAGCTGGTAATGTAACCATGAGTTCGAATACCATTACCGGTAATGTCATTAATGGTGGTGCTGCAACTTCTACATTAAATTGCTTGAAAAATGCTTTATCGATTTATAATGTAACCGGTAATACAATTGGTAGTAATGGTATCACAAATATGATAGGAACAGGAACAGGAGAGGTAAATGGAATAGTTGAGATTTCATCAGCTATCAATGAAACTACAACCAATAATAATATAGGACCGCTCACTATCGGCGGCACTAGTACATCCACAGCACATTTAATTCGAGGAATTGTTACATCCTCTGGCGCTACATCTTCAAAAACACAAACAGGGAATACTATTTCAGGTTTGGCGTATACAGGTACAGCAGGTTCAGCCACAGTGAGTGGTATTCAATCCACTGCAGGTAATATTATCACTTTATCCAAAAATAAAATTTATGATTTAAGCTCCACTGGCATAGGCGCCATTTGTAATGGTATAAATATTTTAAGTGGTACTACGTACAATATTTCCAATAATATCATAGGTGATTTACGTGCACCAGCTGCTACTGGACTAAATGCAATCAATGGTATCAATGCGAGTGCTACATCTACTTATAATTTATTTTACAATACAATTTATTTAAATGCAAGTAGTACTTCTATCACTTCTTTTGGAACATCTTGTGTTACATTTAGTAGCACAGCAACGGCTTTTAATAATAGAAATAATATTTTTGTCAATGCTTCAAGCCCTGCATTAGATGGAAGTAATATTGCAACAAATGGTATTGCTGCTTGTATTCGTAGATCAGCTGGTACGCTCGCTACAGTACCTACTAATTATGGCGTTACAAGTAATAATAATGCTTATTGGTGTAATCCAATTGCGGGTACAAATAATCATATGACATATGTAGAAGGAACTTCCACCATTGCCAATGCAATGAATACAGTTTCTTCTTTGAAATCTTTTATGTTGAATAGAGATCAAAGTTCGGTACAAGAAAACCCAACCTTCATTAGCACAATTGGAACGAATGCACAATTCTTACATGTTAATGCAAGTATAGCTAGTCAACTAGAAAGCGGTGCTGTGAATATCAATACTTTTACAACAGACATTGATGGGCATATCCGATTTGGGAATACTGGTTATCCTGGTGGTAGTGCAGGTTTCCCTACTGGAGGAAGTGCTCCAGATATTGGTGCCGATGAATTTGCAGGCATCTTTTTAGATTTAAGTTCGCCACTCATGTCTTACACCGTTTTGACGAATACTTGTTCCTTTGCGAATAGAACTATTTCAGTCACTATAACCGATAATACAGGAATACCACTTTCAGGTACACTTATTCCTAACATCTATTTTAGAAAAAATGGCGGTACTTGGTTTTCTGCATCAGGAACAAATACTAGTGGAACAAGTACGAATAGTGTTTGGAGTTTTACCATTAATTCGACCACCTTAGGAGGTGTTAATTTATCAGATAATATTGAATATTATTTTGTGGCACAAGATATTGCTGCTACAAATAATGTTGGTGCTAATCCAAGTTTAGGCTTTGTTGGAAGCAATGTGAATACAGTGACTACAGCTCCAACTTTTCCGAATAGTTATATCATCACAGCGATTCCAACCTTTGCAACTGTAACACCTACTGGTGTTTCTTGTAACGGGAATATTAATGGACAATTGGTGGTGACTTCCTCAGCAAGTTCACCAGTTTTTAGTATCAATCCAGCTGTTACCCAACTGCCCGCAGGTACATTTACTGGAATGGCACCAACAATTTATACTGTAACTGTAACTGATGCAGGTGGATGTACCAATACTACTGCCGTGACTATTACACAACCTGCAGTATTAGCAGCCAATGCAAGTGCAGTCGCTATTTGTAATGGTGGTGTAGCTTCAGTTACGGCAAATCCAACGGGTGGAACTGCTGGTTATACCTATCAATGGCAAAGTGGATATACAGTTGCGACGCCAATTGTTATTTCACCTTCCAAAGACAATACTATTTATCAAGGTAACCAATCCAATAGCAATGCATTGGGTACACAATTTTTAGCCGGACAATCCAATTCAAATTTTCATCGTGGCTTAATTGCTTTTAATATTGGTGCTAATATTCCTGCTGGTTCAATTATTACTAGTGCGAGCTTATCCTTACATTGCTCAGGAACAGCCGGTGCGGCTGGTGCACAAAATGTATCCTTATATAAATTATTACAAGATTGGGGTGAAGGCACCTCAGTAGCTGTTGGTACAACAGGAATAGGAAATCTTGTTCCAGCAACTACCAATGACGCAACTTGGTTGACTAGTTTTTTCCCATCAACCAATTGGACAACCGCTGGCGGAACATTTACACCTACAGCAAGTGCAACATCGTCTGTAAATGCAATTGGTGATTATTCATGGACTTCTGTTAGCTTAAAAAATGATGTTCAAAACTGGTTGAATACACCTTCCACTAATTTTGGTTGGATTGTTCGGGGTGTTGAGACTGCTATTCATCAGGCTAAAAGATACAGTTCAAGAGAAGAACCAGTTGTAGCGAATAAACCAAAATTAACTGTGGGGTATTCTGTTCCCGCAACAATAGGAACTACCGCCACATTAAATAATGTTGGTGTTGGTACTTATACGGTGGTTGTTACAGATGCCAACGGATGTACAGTATCTTCAACGGTTACAGTAATTACTGCTACTCCTCCTACAACAAATACTTCTGCTACATCTATTTTATGTAATGGAGGTGTATCCACTTTAAGTTCAACAACAACTGGCGGACTTGCTCCTTATACTTATCAATGGGTGAAAGGAACAAATACGGTAGCTACTTCAGCTACTGCAACAAGTATGACAGCAGGCACTTATACCTTAACTGTTACAGATGCGAATGGTTGTACTGCTACCTCTTCTTTAACGGTGAATGCCCCAATATTAATTAATGTAACTACTTCAGCTAGTACTATCGCTTGTAATGGTGGTACAACCAATTTAAGTTCAACCGTCACAGGTGGTACTGGTTCTTATTCTTATCAATGGGTGAACGGAATTAATGCGGTTTCGTCTTCTGCCTCTGCCAATAACATGACTGCTGGAACATATACACTTACAGTGACCGATGCAAATGGATGTACTGCCGTTTCCACATTAACAGTTAATGAGCCTACGCTTCTTTCTATTTCTACATCGGCAAGTTCTATTGCTTGTGCTGGTGGTACTACCACATTAGATGCCACAGTCAGCGGTGGTACTGGATCTTATACTTATCAATGGGCAAGTGGAAATATAACAAACTCGATATCCTTATCTCCTACAAAAGACAACACGATTTATCAATCCAATACGTCCAATAGTAATGGTGCAGGCAATATCTTGATAGCTGGAAATAACGGGAATGGATTTATCAATAGAGCCTTATTATCTTTCAATACTTCGGCAATCCCGACAAATGCTATCATCCTTAATTCGAGTTTAAATATTAATTGTACAGGTGGCAGTGGAGCCGCAGGCGCACAAAATCAGTCCATTTATAAATTGTTACAAGATTGGGGTGAAGGCACGTCCAATGCGGGTTCTGGAGCAGGAGCAGGTGCTGCGGCTACACCTGGTGATGCTACTTGGTTAAAGAGCTTTTTCCCGACTACCAATTGGAGCGTGGCGGGTGATTCGTATAATGCTGTTGCAAGTGCTACAACTTCAGTTAATGCTGCTGGATTATATACTTGGACAAACACAAATTTGAATGCAGACGTTCAATCATGGGTAAACAATCCTAGCACTAATTATGGTTGGATACTCAGAGGCCCTGAATCTGGTCCTTTCCAAGCAAAAAAATATAGTTCACGTGAAGATGTTGATTCTTTAAATTGGCCACTATTGATGATTGATTATACAGTATCAAATATTGTTGGAACTACAGCCTCTGTTTCTAATATAACTGCTGGCACTTATACCCTTACTGTTACTGACGCCAATGGATGTAGTAATACTTCTGTAATTACTGTTTCGGAACCAGCTCCTTTAGTTGTAAACGCAAATGCATTGCCTTCTAATGCAGTTTGTAATGGCGACTCTATCACCTTAACAGGATCTGGAGCAACCACTTATATTTGGACTAATGGCGTAATGGACGGAATAGCATTTACACCTAGTGCTACTGCAACTTATACAGTAACTGGTACGGATGCAAATGGATGTAGCAATACAAGTTCTATTGAAATCACTGTCAATAATTGTAATGCAATTCTCAATCTTAAGTATTTTATTGAAGGTTATTATACAGCTACCAATACAATGACAACAAAATTATACAATAGTGGTGAAGAATTAAATCCATTGTCTACCAATGTAGATACTGTAACTGTTGAATTGCACGATGCTAGTTCACCCTACGCATTGGCAGAATCTTATATCGGGTTAATACAAACGAATGGCACTATGCAATGTACTTTTTCTGGAAGCGTAATCGGCAATAGCTACTATATTGTAGTGAGACATAATAATACTATTGATACTTGGAGTGCGAATCCATTGTTGATGTCGTCTAATAATACTTATGATTTCTCGAGTTCTAGTTCACAAGCTTATGGCTCAAATCAAATAGATTTATTAAGTGAAGGAATATGGAGTGTATTTAGTGGTGATCTCAATGCAGATGGTGCCATTGACGCAAGTGATTTCTTGTTGTTGGATGCTGACATTCAAGCTTTCTCTTCCGGTTATCTGGTTTCCGATTTAAATGGAGATGGTGCTGTCGATGCTTCTGATTTTTTAATATTAGATTCTAGTATTCAGAATTTCATTAGTGTAGTAACTCCGTAAATAATTCAATTGTCTTCAAGTTCTCATTTATCTCAAACTCTTCATCATGAAATTCATTTCTCTTTTTGGCATACTTTTATTGTGTAGCATGCAATGCTTTTGCCATGCAAAAAGAGGAAACGGAGCATGGGTAAAAGTGAGTGGGCATATTACCCAAACGAGTGACTACTGCGGTGGAGCGAGGCCATCTGACGAATTGCTGGAAAATTTGAATAAGCCAAGTCCTCTTGAAAATAAAATCATTTTTATCAAAATAGGGACTGTAAATAATCCAAGTGTAAAGTACTTTCAAAAAGTAATAACAGATAGCAATGGTGATTTTGTGGTTACATTAAAAGCTGGAATGACCTATTGTTTTATTGAAGAATGGAAACAAAAGAAATTGCTTATACCAGAGGATACAAAATATCTAACATGGGATGCAAAATGCCTTGAGGCTCGCTACCATACGGCAGATTTTGTATTGAAAGTCAAAAGAATAAAAAATCCTATCATTACTATTAATTACCATAACCCTTGTTTCTATAGTCCCTATTGTGGTACCTATACTGGTCCATTGCCACCATAGAGAAGATTGCAAGTCTACAAGTTGGAACATTGATTGAATGTAAGTTATATTTGCTGTATGCCCGATATTATAGAATTATTACCTGATCATATTGCTAATCAAATAGCAGCTGGAGAAGTAATACAACGTCCTGCAAGTGCCGTTAAGGAGTTATTAGAAAATGCAATTGATGCAGGTGCTACCTATATTCATCTTATTATCAAAGATGCAGGTAAAGAATTAATACAAGTCAATGACAATGGAAAAGGAATGAGCCCTACCGATGCAAGACTTAGTTTTGAAAGGCATGCAACATCCAAAATCCGCTCCATAGAAGATTTGTTTCAAATTTATACCATGGGATTTCGTGGAGAAGCCTTAGCATCCATTGCGGCAGTTGCACAAGTAGAACTCAAAACAAAAACTGAGGAAGATGAATTGGGTACTTATATTTTTATTGAAAACAGTACCGTCAAAATACAAGAACCTTGTCAGGCTGCAACAGGAACCAGCTTGAGTATCAAAAATTTATTTTATAATGTGCCTGCTCGACGCAATTTTTTAAAATCGAATACTGCCGAAACGCGTCATATTTTAGAAGAATTTAGTCGGGTTGCTTTAGCGTTTCCAGAGATAAGTTTTAAGTTCACAAACAATAATACAGATGTTTTCAATGTAGAAGGTGGCAAATTGAAACAAAGAATATTAAGTCTTTTAGGCAATCATTTGCAGCCCAAATTAGTGCCAGTAAATGAGTCTACCGATTTTGTGAGCATTCATGGGTTCATAGCATCACCAGAAGCTGCTACCAAAACAAGAGGGAATCAATTCTTCTTTGTCAATAATCGTTTTATAAAAAATGCTTATCTTAATTATGCTGTATCACAAGCGTATAAAGAATTAATTGGCAAAGACGAGTTTCCATTATTTGTTTTGTTTATTCAAATTGAACCCAAGCGCGTAGATATTAATGTGCATCCAACTAAGCAAGAGATTAAATTTGAAGAAGATAGAATTATTTATTCTGTTGTGAATTCAGCAGTCAAACACGCTTTGAGTAAATATAGCATTGCGCCATCACTCGATTTTAGTTTGGATAGTACCATTGAATCTTTGCAAGCAGTGACTCAACCTTTCGCAAAAAATATCCAAGAAAAAACCAAAGCCAATTATCTCTTTCAATCCTTTGGCGAAAAAGGCAAAGCGCATTTTTTAGAAAAAAAAGGAGATGCCCAACAATGGAAGGAATTGTATAAAGTACAACATGCCTTTCAATTACAAGGGGATCAAGAAACACAGGCTGAACCCGTGGCTACCTCTCAATTGGAAAACGCAAATTTAAATTTGCAAAAAGATACTTTTAAGCAAGAATTTGTACAACTTCACCAAGGTTATATTATTGCAACCACAAAAACTGGATGTTTATTGATAAATCAACATTTGGCGCATCAACGAATATTATATGAACGATATGAGCAGGTTATATCAAATCAAATAACGATTCAACGATGTTTAATTCCAATCACATTCGAATTAGCTCCAGCAGATGCAGTATTATTAGAATCCATTTTAGATGAATTAAAATTATTGGGTTATGATGTAGAAGTTTTTGGCAACCATACCTTTATTATTCAAGGTACACCGGCAGATGTAAAACTGGGCAGTGAGAAAGAATCGATGGAGAAAATTATAGAAGCGTATAAGCATGAACAATCGGAGGTGAAATTAGATAAACGTGAAAAATTATTTCGAATGATGGCAATGCAACGTGCCATATCGAGTACCAAAAAATTAGCAACAGAAGAGATGGAAGAATTGTTTCAGCAATTATTGTTGTGCGAGCAACCCCAACTTTCACCGAATGGAAAAAAGATATTCGCGAAGCTTTCCGTTAATAATTTTATGCAACTCATTCAACATGCGTAATCACTTAGTTTGGTTTTGTCTTATTCTATCTATTTGTTTGATTGCTTGTAAAAAGAATAAATTAGAAGCAGATGTGACAGACAAATCATTGTCGATCGATATGCGTTTGAATAAAATAAAATTCTTAGGAGATAAAACATTTATTGTTGGTGGAGAACGATTTACACAAGCGCATATTTATTCTATAGAAAATGAAGGAAATGCATTAGATATAGTATTGCCATCTACTGCTTCGCAAAAGGAAATTTATGGATTAGATATACGAAACGATGGCCACATCATCGCAGTTGGATATGATGGTTCTGTATTTACCAGTAAAGACAGTGGAACTACTTGGTCTTTCTCGCAACACGGGATGTGGAAAGAGTTTCAGGCTGTGGCTATAGGCTCTACTGATTCTGCATTGGTTGTAGGTGGGCATGGATTTCGAGAAGGAATTATTGCCCATATTTCCACGGAAGGCAATGGCAGTAATGCCTTATCTGCATTGCGGAATTTTGAAATGTCCGATATAGAATTTGTTTCTCCCAATCGAGTGTATATAAGTGGGTATGGGGCTATTTTACGATCTAATGATGCAGGAAGTACTTGGAATTTTACCAATGCAGAAAATGAATTTTTCAAAGCCATGGCTTGGCAAAATGAAGAAACGGGAATCGCTATTGGTTACGAAGGCAGTATTTATAAAACTAGTGATGGTGGTAATGGATGGCGAGTGATTCGGAATGGGAATAATTTTTTAAAAAAGAAATATCACTTTTTAGATATTGCAAAAAATAGTAGTGATACTTATGTTGTTGTTGGAGAAGAAGGAACTGTGTGGTTAAGTACAAACGGCGGTGAAGATTGGAAAGAACTGGCTTCCTTTACGAAAAAAGATTTACGAGGTGTCTCCTTTAGAAATGAAAATACATTTGTAGTTGTTGGAGAAGAGGGAGCTATTTTTTCAATTAAAATTTAATATTTAGAGAATCTGTTCATCATGAACAAGTTATTATGGCGAAAAATACTGTAAGTTGGGTTAAACGGAAATGTATTTTTTTGCAAAAGAAGAAACGCTAAAGTTTTTATTTCTTCTCATATAGATTAAACAAAGTCGTTTTCTCATTGACTTTCATAGGTGTATATAAGGAGTCAACTGGACTGTTTTTACCTGCAATTAAATATTGACTTTCGGAATTTCCTTGCATACTAATCATACGAGTTCTCATTAAATAACACATCAGTTCAGAATAATTATGTGCATCGCTACTTGCATTGATAGTGCTACGTTCTGGTAGGGCTTTGCCTATTGCATATACATCTTGTAAGAGTTCTTTGTCGCGATATGTTTTACCAATTTGGGCAAATGAAAAAATGAAAGCACTTGTCAATAATACGATACCAACTATTTTGAAAACCTTATACGTTTGTGTATGTGAATGCCACTGCTGAATATAATGCAACAGAATTGGCGCAGTTAAAATAGCAAAACCCATGGCAAAATAAGGAAGTGCGGGTACAAAATAAAAACCATTTTGAACCATAGTTAACATTAAAGGTAAGGAGCCAGCAAGGCCAACACATAAAAAGAAAATGGCTTTGCGTAAATGTTTTGTCTTTATTAAATCCAGTTTTTTCGAATAAGAAAGTAGAAATGCCAATCCTGTGAAAATTAATACAGGGATTAATTCCGTAAAGAGGCGGATTAAAATAAAATAGCGATGAACTACACTTGGGTTTTCAAGAATTCGCTTGAAAGCTCTTTTGAAGATATAAATGGAAAGACCATGTTTTGCATCAGGCATTAAAAATAAAACAACCGCTATAAAAAGATAAGTGAATAGCATAGCTGTTGTTATTTTGACGGTTCTGGAAACAGTTATCTTTTTAAGAACTATGCAATAAAAAAATGGGATACAGGTTATAAAAAAAGCAGGAAAGCCTTTAACTAGAAATCCTAAAAAAACAAAACAAGCGGATAATACCCATGCGCCAACGCGAAGTGATTTTCGTCGAACGGTTTTGTACATAAGAATAGAAGCGCCTAAAATGAAAATGCTCAAGGTATTCTCTAACATATTATTGGAGTAAGACCAAAAGCAAACTGGAATTGTGATCCAGAGCAAGACAGGCAACCAACTCATCTTTTGTAAATCGTGATAATGCTTAAAAACTTCTTTCCATAAAACGCGTATCAACAGGGCATTCAAACAAAGCGTAACCAAAACATAAGCTCTTTCTACATACATACTACTACCAAAAAAACGAAAAAAGAAAGATTGTATGCCAAATCCTAAAGGTGGTTGTTCATGAAAAGTATGAAATCCAACTATATTATATTCATCGAAAATAGGAAGCCAAAAACTACCTAAACCCTGACTTAAATTATGTGCGACTGAAGTGTATAAAACAGCATCCATAAACATGCCATCTTGTAAAAGTGTTGGGAGTGTAAGTCCAACCAAAACTGAACAGGTAATTAACCAATAAGGGAGATGTTTGACATGTTCTCTTGTCGATGACATACGCAAATATAGTTGTAAACTTTATTCTTCTTAATTCTTGCTACTTTTTTTTTGATGATTCTCATCATACTGCCATTTTTTGTAGATAAAATAAATTTTCAGAATGCAAAAAAAATATGCTTGGTTACAAAAAAAACTTACTTTTACAAGTTAAGATGGTACAACAAATTACAGAAGGAATTAGCATTACCGTAGAAACCTTTTACAATAAGGAGCAGTCGAATCCGCTTCTCAACGAATTCACTTTTGCGTATCGTATTTCTATTGATAATTTTTCCAATTTTCCCATCAAATTAATTAGACGACACTGGCAAATATTTGACAGCAATGGTACACATCGAGATGTAGAAGGAGAAGGTGTTGTAGGGCAGCAACCAATTTTGGAGCCTGGTGAATCCTTTCAATATATTTCTGGAGCTAGCATAAGGACTGATATTGGTAAAATGATAGGGAAATATCAAATGGAAAATATGCTAAACAAAAAACTATTTAGTGTTCAAATACCAGAGTTTGATTTGATTGCACCCCATAAATTAAATTAAGCGAAAGAACACAAATGGAAACAATATTTTTAACATCAGTTTTGGCACATCCTTCTTCACATTTTAATAGCTTTGTCGCCATTTTGTAACATATCATGTAATGAGGCATACCAAATGTTGACATCAAAATCAAATGGTAATAGCCGAATTCCTCGTGGCAAAAAAAATAAATAGGAATAAATGAAATGAGGCTTTACAAAATTTGTAATCCATATAAAATGATAATAGCCGAATTCCATGTGACAAATGAAAAAAAATAAATAGGAACAAATGAAATGAGGCTTTACAAAATTTGTAATCCATATAAAATGATAATAGCCGAATTCCATGTGACAAATGAAAAAAAATAAATAGGAACAAATGAAAAGA
>Ga0209596_1003594_pt1 | contig 12166 bp, 16 predicted proteins | sample M_130807_MF_Meta_FD_187314 | JGI IMG/M metagenome (GOLD analysis project Ga0209596, IMG submission 187314) | Freshwater microbial communities from Lake Montjoie, Canada to study carbon cycling - M_130807_MF_MetaG (SPAdes) (version 2) | ecosystem: Environmental > Aquatic > Freshwater > Lake... | reverse complement strand
GAAAACAACGACCCAGTTCCGCAATAGCTCCACGTTGCGTTGGACGGTCTTGAAATACTAAACCTTCGGACATTACACACACCGCTTCCGTCACGCCAGACGAAATACCCACTGATGTTTTGTTCGTCTGCTGACACTACAGTCGGAACGTTTTGATTGATGCTAAATATGTCCTGTATGCCTCCGAGCGTTTCTAGTTTTGTGCATTCAGTATCCACGTATCCGTAATATGACGTACACAAGTCTGGAACTCGTCCAATGACGTAAGACCCTTGTACTGCTGATGTAGTTGCGTTACTCACGTTGAAATACACAGACGACGGCGGCGGACTTCCGCTGCACACCGTCGCGCACGGTGACCCCTCCTCGTAGCACTCCCGCACGATCCCATACAGCGTGTGCTGACGCTTCTGGACGTTCCACCGGATTCGCGCCGTTACGCTAAAAAGCGTCTCGATGTTCTGGCACTGCAAAGCAAACGACACCGATCCTTCGCCGGTGCGCGGATCGACCGCACCGGCACCACCCGACACAAGCGGCACCGTCGCCAGCACAACCGTACCGCTGGCTGGCGTGATAACGGTGCCATCGGGATACACAATCGCCCCCGCAGTAACGGTCAGCTCAATCACGTTTTCGGTGAGAGCCGTAGACGTGCTTGACGAATTGAGCCCGAGCCCACGAACGCTACGCCAAAACGAAAACCGATAAGCGCATGGAAACCGAGTCCCGCCGCCGTAACTGCCGCCGTCGGAGAACCCACCGCTTATTTGCTGCATCCATGGGCCGCTGCCGTCCATGCCGTCGGGCGGATCAGTAGTGTCGTTGTCGCCGCTTGCGGTTAGAAAGCCGTCGGTTAGATTCCCCGCCTCGACGCCTGAAACGTAGTTCGTGAACACCTTGGAAAACGCTGCGCCGCTGTGCGGCTCGGTGCATGTGCGGGTGCAGGTCTGGCATGACACGCATCCGCACTGCTGACACGGCGATGACCCTCCTAGCAGCATCACGTACACTCCGCCCATTCGAGGTGCCATGTCCCGTCGATGCTCTCGCACCCGACCCAGAATCCGCCGGTCGGCCCCGTCACGGTCTGTGCCCGGTTGATCGCCGTGAACTTCAGCGGCCCGCTCGGCCCGGTAACTTGGTACGACCCGTCGCCCTTCCACTGCGTCACCGATGCCGTCGCGTTCTTCGACCACGTCCCCGTCACCTTCCCAAGCCGGATCGACGCCCCGGCCGCCCCGAATCGCACGAGCGCCCACTTCCCCGCCCCGGTTCCGCTTTCCTTCCAGAGGATCTGAGCGTCGCCGCTGGCCGCCGAGGTGAGTTGCGTCAGATCGCCGTCCTTGGCGGTGGCGAACGTGTCGGACTCCGAGACGACGTTAATCTTGGCCTGGACGACGCCGGCCACCGCGACCCGCCCGATGCTCCCGGCCGCGATCGGCTCGACCGCCACAACGAACGACGATCCGCCAGTCGGCAGGCCGCCGGACAGCACCGGCTGATCCTGAAACTGCTGCGTGGCGTTGCCGGTCGCGCCCGAAGGCGTGAAGACCACGCCGGCGACGGAGAGGACGCCCCAGCGGTTGACGGTGCCGGTGGTGGAGTTCTTGGCGAGGATCGGGGTGTAGGGCTTGGGGCCGTCGGACGGGCCGGCAGCCGTGCCGTCGGATCGCTGTCCGAGGACGATGTCTGCGGCGTCTTGAGCGCGGTTCCACGCGCGAGCACTGATCTGCCCGCGGAGCGGACCTGGCACAATCCGTCCGGGCCGACCGTTTTCGCTCATGCCACACCAATCCCTAGCAGTGAGAAGTCGCCGTCCTTGTAGACCTTGTCCACGTAGACGGCGAACGGCCGGCGGGCCATCTGTGCTTTCGCGGAGTCCTCTATCTTGGCGAACTGAATCCAGAGGTAGTCGTGGCCGCCCTTCTCGATGCCGGTGATGGTGTCAACGGTCAACGCCGGCAGCGTCTTCCCCGCTCCGGCATTTGGTGACGCCACGAACTTGAACGAGAGCGACCACGGGCCGTACCCTCGCTGGTCGTCCCACTCGTGGCTGCCGGAAGCACCGACGAATAGCACCTCTCCGGCGGCAAATCCGCGGAAGGATGCGTCGTTGACCGTTCCGGTAAGAATCGCCAGATTGCGGATGTAGGCCGAAGTGACGTAGTTGGAGGGAACGTCGTAGGACTCCTGCCACTGCAGAGCCGGATCTACGACATCGACACCGTTCACGCCGTTGTCATCGACGCCAATCGCCCCGCCCATAGACGTTGGAGTGGCCCCGCCCGCAGCGTAGGCACCCTTGTCGGCCCCGGTCACCGACTCGGTGACGTGCTTCGTCCCGCCCGAAGTGTCGAAAGAGCGTGCCCGCTTGAGCGGTGCCGGCTGCGTTGCGTCGTCCGCCCCGATCTTCTCGTAGTTAATCGTCACCTTCCAGCAGTCGTCACCCTGGTACTCGACGCCGTAGGACTCGGCACGCAATTTGACAGTCGGCTGACCGGGGTACTGCCAGTACGGGTAGCTCGTCGAGATTGCGACGTTGGCAGCGGCATGCAGCACGTCTTCGTTCGTGGTTCCGAAGACGTTGAAGACGCGGGTTCGGGTGCTCGCGTCCTTCCGTCCGAGACGGAAGATCGTTGACGACCTCGAGCTGCTGTCTTCGATCCATGTCAGAGCCATTCAGCACCTCATGCGACGATGCCACCGACGCGGTTCGCTTGGTCGATGCCAGCCTGAATCTTCAGCAGCGCGTCGAGTTGCTGTTTCTGCACGTTGCCGCCGCCCATCTGCCCGACCGCGGTCGCCGAGAAGGTGCCGGCGATGCTCGTGCTTGTCTTTGCTGCGGAGCCGCCGGCGATCGGTGCCGGTGCGGATGTCGCGGCAACCTTCTGATCGAGAGCCGTCTTGGCCTGATCGACGGCCGCCATGCGGTCGGCGGCACGCTGGCGGTCAGCGTCCACACGACCCGTCATCCGATCGTTTGATTTTTGGCGAGTGGCACCCTGTCGGCTGATCGCAGCGCCTTCGTACATCTGATTCGCAATGGCAGCGTCCGCCATCCTCTTCTGGATGCCTGGATTTGCCTTTCCGCGCTCGTCCGCGCGAGCCTTCGTGTCCGCTTCAATCGCGGCGACCTTCTGCTGCGTGTCCGTTGCACCTGTCAGATAGTCTTGGATTCGCACCCATGCTGTTTTGATGCCAGCGAGGATCGCGTCAAACGTCGCCAAGACCGAGTTTTTCAGGTTGTCAAAGACTCCCATCACCACCGCCGACAACGTGCGAAACACGGCCGCCAAGTCCGTCTGCAACGAATCTGTGTTGTTGACAGCATTCGTCTTCAAATAGTCAAAGACGTTGAGAACGCCGGTGATAAACGGATCGATTACCCCCATGATCGCCGCCTGCCCGCGGAGCCACGCCGCCTGCACGCCCGACCACAGGATGTCGATCGCCCCGGCGATGTCGCCGGCCGCGATCGAGTTGTAAACGCCGGTGATCGTCGTTGACGTTGTTTCGGCGAGTTCACCGAGAAGCTTCTTCGCGTCGTTAATCGGGCCGTCAAACGATCCCCTGAGATCGCCAGCCATCTTTCCGAGGTCGACGCCGGCCACGTGGGCCGCGACTGCGATGCCCCCGAGGACGGCGGCAATCGCCAGCACCGGGCCGCTGGTGGCGATCGTAATGAGCGACCCGGCGAGCGCGCCAATAATCTTCACAAGCGACAATATCGGCCCGCCGATGTTCCCGGCCAGGCGAGAGATTATTGACAGCCCCTCCCCGAATACGATTAGCAGCGTCCCGACGCCGACCAAAGCCCCGCCGACGGCGAGCACCTGGCGGACGAGGTCCTCGTTCTCGCGGACGAACCGGGCCGCCGCTTCAGCCATGCCGGCGATCGCGTTAGACACTCCGACAACAGCCGGAGCAACGGCACTGCCGACTGCCTCGCCGAGCGAGACGAGCGAGGCTTGAGCCCGAAGCACTTCGGCGTTCTGGCTGGCGAACGCCATGCCGGCCGCCATGATCGGTCCGGCAATCGCCGAACCCGCCACAGCCATCGTCTTGCCGACACTTGCCATCCCGCTACCGAGGTTGCCGATCTGCGTGTTGACGATCCGCAGGGCGTTCAGCAGCTTCGACGGGTTTGCCCCGATCTCAACGTAGACCTGCCCGCCGCGGACTGCTGATGCTGACATCGATCACCCTCCTGCGGGGCCGAACAACTCTTCAAGATCAGCCTGCGTCGCCTGCCGTGCCGGCACGGGCTTGGACTTTGTGAACGGATTCAGCTTTGCGGCGTCGATCGCCGGCTTGCCATGCCCTCGATTCGCGTTGGCAAACAGAGCCATCTGATGCGCCGTGTGCCACCAATCGGATTCCAGGCGGGCGTCCCTCGCCGCCATCAACTCTCGGAGGGTTCGGTTGTCGGGCTCGAGGCCGGTGATTCCACAGCACTCCCAGATGACGGCCCATGTGTCAGCAGCGCCGCCTCCGCTTGCTTCGTGACCGTCTCTGCCAGCTCCGTCATCCGGGCCGACAGCGCCGTCACCACGCCGCGGAGGCGCGGGGGGAAAAAAGACACAAGCTCCTCCTCGACTGCCAGCCCTCCCTGCTCGAGGGAGTCGCCGCGGAGAGCGTCAAGGAAGTCCTCTTTCGAGAGCCCCTTCTGGATGATCTGCGGCAGCAGCAGAGCGGCCAGCGTCTCGCCGAGGGCCGAGAAGTTGGACCGCAAGACCTGAAACGTCCTGGCGATCTCACCGGCGTCAATCAAGTCGAACGGCACCGCTTCCGTCGGAGCCGGCTCGTCGGCCGTCTTCGGCGGGAGCACCACGCGGACCAAGTCTTTGACGCGGGCCGCCGAAGACACGGTGAGCGACACGTGCCACGGGCGGCCTTGATCGTCCCGAAACTCTCTCATGTGCGAAGCCCCGTTTGAGTCTTTGCCATCTGAATCGACCACACCCGAACATCGTCCAGCGGCTGAGCGTCAGACACGTTGACGACCACGGCCGTAAACGAGTAGCCGTTGGTGACGACGGCGATCTCCGTGCCCGCAATTGCCGCGGCGATGGCGGTCGTGGCCGCGGCGTCGTCGATTGTGTCGATGGTGATCGACACTGCGTATCCGGTCTGGTACGAGATCGTCGCCCGGCTGCCGAACGGCGTGATCTCGCGCGTCGTGCCAGCAACGCTGACCTGCACGTCGCGGACGCCTGGCACGGTCACGCCGCCCCACGTCACCACGGTGTCACGGCCGAGATAGATCGCCACGGCTGCCTCCGATCAGGAGGTCTTTTTCGCGGTCAACGTAAACGTGACCGGCCCGTCGAGCGGCCGATTTTCGGAGACGTTGAGCACGACGTAGCCGGTGCCAGCGCCGGCAAGGCTCGTGATGACCGCCGTCGCGTCAAGACACTCAATCTCTGCGGTGCGGGTCACGAATCCGCCGGTGGCGGCCTTGTACGAAATGCCGCTCGCGTTGACGAGGCCGCGATGGGTCACGTCGATCGCGGTTACCTCTTGGTTCCACGTGACGTTGGTAACGCCGGTCGCGCCGTTGTGGCCCGTTGGTGCGCCGCCGTCCCGACCGAGAGCTACTGCCATGTCGATCGCTCCTTATTGGACGCCGCGGGTGCAGGAAACGGAAAACGTCACCTTGTCGTCGAGCGGCTCGGACTGGCTGACGCTGGTCACGAGGAACTTGACCGAAGAGAGGTTGTGACCGTTGGCCCCGGTGGCAGTGACGGTGACCACGCTGCCGACAGACACGGCCGGCGCGTCGATGCAGGTCAGGTCAAGCGTCTGCTCGGCCCACCCGCGGAGAATCGTCCGCTCGGTGTCGCCGGCCTTCGTCTTGTCGATCTCGGTAAACGTGGTCGTGATCGACCCGTCACTGACGTTCGACACGCCGGTGTACGTGACGTTCTTGCCGAGGACGATCGTTTCGCCGGCCATGCGAGAGCCTCCGCTGGGGGTGTGGCTCTATCGTCGGCCAGGCGGCCGGGGGCGGAGAGGGGGTGTGGCGGGTCAGGGACCGGAGATCGCGTCTCGGAACGCTTCCGGGATCTTCGCCATGCCGTTTTTCAGGCCCTGCGCCATGAAACGGCGAGCCTTTACCCGACGCGCGCCGAGCTTAATCGGCCCCTCGCCAACCGGCCGGTTGGAGGTGATGCCGAACACGGCACCGCCAGAGAACTTCCGCGGCACCTTCGCCGGCGCGGCGGTCTTCACAAACCACAGATTGATCGACCCGCCGATCTCGTGGAGCTTGTTCAACTTCGGCAGTTTCGCCGGCCCAATGACGACGCTGTCTGTCGAGCTGTCGTAGTCGTACTGGATATCGGACCGCAGAAAGCCTTTTGGAAACGTCGGCGTTTTCCAACTCGTTACCTTGTCAGACTTGGCGGTCTGCGTCCGCTTGGCGACCAGCCTTACACCGTTGACTGTGCCGATGTCGACGAGCTTTTCCAGCGACGGCCGCCGATTGGACATAGACCTTTGCGTGGCTCTCCGCACTTCCGCACCGGCGATCTTTAGAGCCTTCTGCCGGCCGGCGGACATCCGGTCGAGAACGTGCCCCCACTTGAACTTCGTCCGCCCAGTCACCTTTCCGGTGCCGATCCCCTCGAGCTTGATGCGGACGATCTCGCCCATGTCAGTGACTCCTCGGCACCCTAAACGTCACGACGATCCCCGCCCGCCACACGTTCCGCTCCTCCAAACCCTCGCCGGGATTCTTCTCGCAAACGATCGTCTGAGGCGAGGTAACGCCGGTCGGCCACGTGATCCCCGGCCACGTGTGATCCTCGAGCTTGCCCAGCAGCTCCTCGAGCAGCTCGAGCATCACGTCGCAATCCGCCTCTTCCGGCGTGTGCCGTGCAAGGTAGATTTCCACCGCGTAATCCCGCATGTGTGACGACCGGGCGATCCGCTCCGACTCGATCGACCCGTCGGTGACGCAGATCACCGGGTCGGCAAGGTCTTCGATGTCGTAGGACGGAAAGTTCTTCGTCTCGACGAGCACCGTCGCGGCCGTCGCCGTAAACGTGACCGCGTCGAGCGAGGCGACCAGCGCCGTGATGATGTCTGCCTGGACGCTCATTGACTCGCCTCCATTGCCGCCGCGTTTGCCACGATCCGCTCGTCCCAATGCAATTGTGCCGCAGCGGCCTTGGCGTGCGTCAGGGCGTCCGCCTTCCGGCCGAGGTGCCAGAGGGCTATCGACGCCAGCTCTGCCGCCCTGGCCCTCGCCAGCGGGTCGGTGGCGTGCGTGGCCGCCGGCGACGTGATCGCCTGCTCTGCCAGCGTCGCCGACTGCTCCCAATTCTCTTGGTGGTGAGCGGCCAGCGCCATCCGCTCCCAGGCGTCCGGCTCGCCGGGAGCCTCCTTGGCGGCCCGCTCGAGGTGCCGCGGGTCGCCGGTGATCGACGCCAGCCGGCGGAAAGCGTAGGCACGCTCGGTCGGCGATCCGCCGGGCATCTTCAGGTAGCCGGCAAACTCCGCGGCCGCGGTCGGCATCCCGGCGTAATCCATCTCCCGAGCGAGATACCACCGGGCGCGAGCGTCGGCCGGCGATTCGCGGACCGCCACCCGAAGGAGCGTCAGATCCGCGGTGTGGACCTTTCCCCGATCGCGGTGGTGCTCGACCACCAGGCCGTCGCAAAACTTCCGCCGCACCTCGCCCGCCCAGCAGACGAGCCCTTCATGCGTGGCCTGCCGCCATACGAATCCCGACCGGGAGTGGACCCGATCGCAGTGGAACCGTAGGAGCGGACGGCCGGCGTCGTCGAGGCTCCACCAGTAGTCGTAGACAAGGTTGTTGGCCTCGCCGTCCCACGCCGCTTCGATCGCCGCTCGCCAGCCCGGCTGGGGCCGCTCGTCGAGGTCGACCCGGAAGGCAACGTCGACATCGGCCGGCAGATTGCAGAGCGCCTGTGTCCAGGCGACATCCCACCGCCACGGGACGATCGCCGACCGGGCCACCGTCACGCCGGCCGCCTGGAGCAGATCGACCGTGTCATCGGTCGATCCGGTGTCGGTGACGACGCGGACATCGGCTTCCGCGGTCGCGGCGGCCCACGCCGCAGCGTGGCGGGATTCGTCCTTCGCCAGCGCGTAGATGCCGATTTTCACAGCGTGTATTCCTTCGGGTTGCCGACCGTGTACCACGCCAGCGGCTCCTCGACCCGCATGATCCCGGTCACCCGGCCGGCTCGCTGCCAGTAGTCCCAGTCCTCGCCGAATCCGGCCGCCTGCTGATCTCCGAGCCGTTCGGCGATCCGCGTGTGAATTACGGCCGTGGAGTTGATGACGGGATTTGTGGCTCGGCAGATCGCCGTTACGTCGCGGGTGTTGTCGGTGATTTTCACGCCGTGCGTGCCGTGGTGGTAGCCGGTGACGACGCCGTCGGGACCGCGGTTGTAGGCGTTTGAGCAGAGCACGCCGTACCGACCGTTTGCTCCGACCGCCGCGAATTGGACCGCGGCCTTGGTTGGCAGCCATTCGTCGTCATCGTCAAGAAACGACATCCACCCGACGAATCCGACTTTCAACACGCGGCGGATCGCCTCGTTGCGGACCGTGCCGACGGCAAACCCCGCCCCGGTTTCCTCCCGGCTTGAAACGGCTCGCCGGATCACCGTCAGCCGCGGGCTGCCGACGATCTCCTCGAGCCACTGATAGCGAGGGTCTTCGGAAGCGTCGTCGACGACAAGCACTTCCGCCGGTGGCACGGTCTGCGTCAGCGCCGACCGGATCGCCCGCAGGCAGAGCCGGTAGCGATTCCGAGTCGGGATCACGACGACGTAGTCGTTCACGGGCCGGCCTCCAGGATCGTCTCGTTGTGATCGCACAGCCACGGTCGCGCGACATTTGACCACCTTGCCCACGCCGTGGCCCATGTGTTCACCTCCCACGTGACGTGCCCGTCTGATCGCATGGCGATTGCCCGATCAACCACAGCGTCGTGCCAGGCAAACGCCAGCGACCGAGGAACCGTGAAAACGCCGCCGGCACACCACCACTCGACCGACCGCCAGTCCGGCTGGCGGAACGGCGCGCCCCAGATCGATGCCATGCCAAGCCGATCCCGCGGCGCGTAGGCAGCCGCCCGCTCGAGGAATTGCGACACCATGTCAGCCGTGATTCCAGGCACGTGCAGAAGGCCGTAGTCCATCCACACCATGATGCCCGCGTCGGTCTTCTCCGAGGCATCAACCACCCATGACGTTTTCTCGTGCTGGACCGCGTGAAACTCCCGCGTGTCTTTGTCGGGGTTGCCAAACGGCAGTGTCGCACCTTCGGAGAGCGACCAGTGCCAGCAGTCATCGACACGACCGCCAAACGTCTGCACCTCGTGCCCACCCTCGCGGGCCGCGGCGACCAGCTCGCCGCCAAGCCGCTCGTATTCGGCGTGTTGCCGGTTCGGCAGATCCAAACGGATATACCCGGTCACGAGACAGGCGCGAGCAGCTCGCATACGTCCTCCTCTGCGAGTGTCGTCGTCCAGGCTTCCGCGTCGTTGACGCCCCAGGCCACCACGATCTGCCCGTCGAGCGCCGCCAGCCCGGCGGCAAACTCGATCGACTTCGTGCCCTTGAACGAGAACAGCGGCGACCACCGCCGGAGCGTAAACGTCTCGTCGAACCAGACGAACCGATGCTCGTACACTCGTCGGCCATCGCCGAGGTGAGCCACTTCGTGAACGATTGCCAGCCAGCCACCGCGGACCGGCACAATCTGCCCGCCACCGCGAAAGCCTTTGGCAAGGTGCGGAGCCGCCCCGCGGCCGGCCACCTCGTAGACGCCCGGCATATCGGCGTCGGCTGCCACGGTGACCGTCTGGCCGTTGTGGTTTGCCGCGTAGATCCAGCCGTCCTGGCCCTCGATCGGCATCCAATTCTTCTCATGCGACTGAAGCCCTTCCCACTCAAGCACGCGGAGGCCGTGCAGGCGGGCCTCGCCAACGTCGAGGTCGGCGACGCCGATCCGACACTGGCCCGTCCACGGTGCCGCGTCGCGGACCGTTGCGGAGACGCCGACGCCGCGGGGCGTGCGACGCAGCCGGCAGTCTTCCAGGCCGTGGACCGGGTAGCCGTTCGGCTCGTAGGCCGGCGGTACGATCACCCGCCGGTCGTAAGCGTTTCCGTCGCGGTCGATCCGGCAGAGGATGTTCTCGGTGCGGATCGCTCCGCCGTCTTCCGGCGGGATCACGTACCGCCCGGCGGCGTCGATCCGGTAGTTGCTCGACCGCACGATCGCCAGGAGGCCGGTGCCGTCGGCGATGATCGTCGGGTTAAAGGTCGTCCAGCCGGCGTGCGCCGGCTCGACTTCGATCCGCCGGGGCGTATGGTGGGCTAGCTCGGCCAGGAGCGGCGTGTACCACGTGCGGTTGGCCCGAGCCTGCCGCTCGAGGTCGTCCGGCAGCGGCATGTTGAGTAGCCGGTCGCTTGCTCGTCGTCCCGTCTCGATCTCGCCAGCGTAAAAGGCGTGGATCGCCAAGGCGTGTAGATGTTCGTGCATGGGTTCTCCTCGGCTGGCAGCATACCGAGGGTCGCGTCAGGCCCGACGGGGGCGCGTCACACGTTCTGCGACTTCTTTGCCGCCATCCGCTTCGCCAGAAACGCCGCGGCATCGGAGTCAAAGTCTGGGTTGTAGAGCTGAAAATCCTTGAGGTGCCCGATGACGAGATGGCAGTCTGTGCCGTCACAGACGGGGCGGACGTTCTGCTCGCACAATTCGAGCTCTGGTCGCAAATGGAACGGCATGAGGTGGTGCCCGGTGAGCGGTCCCCGCGACCCGCAGCAGACGCACGTCTTTCCTTTCAGAAACGCTTTCAGCCACGCGGGCCACTTGCTCGACCGCGGCACGCCAGCGGCGACAAGGCCGGGATCGGGTCGGCGGAAGAGATTCAGCAGGCTCATTTCCAAACTCCCGCGACGTTGACGCTCGCCTGACCGAGCTTCCACGTTCCGCCCACGTTGAGGTAGGCGTCCGACGGTCGCCACGTTCCGCCGACATTGACACTCAGACTCCGCGGCAGTCCCGCCGCACGATACGGCAGCGGCGACAGCCCGATCCCGCGACGTGAGGCGAGGAGGCGGATTTCGGCGGGGGTGAGGGCGCGGTTGTAGATTCGGATGTCATCGAGCAGGCCCGGCCAATACTTGCCAGTGCCGTATGTCGGACCCGTTTGTTCCGCACCAATGCCGACGTAATTTGTTGTCGCGTAAACCGGAGACACGGTGGACCCAAATGCTCGCGTGGTTGTTGTTGCCACGCCATCAACATAGATCACGACCGATGCGTCTTGAGCTATTGCCACGGCGAACGAATGACTCACCGAGTCCGCAACGGTCGCCGACGAGTACCAATGACCAACGTCGGCCGCTGAGTTGCCAGTGTTTTTCCCGATGACGATGCCTAGTTGATTAGTGCCTGTCGCACCGATGTTGATTCCGATGGCAATTCCTGACGCCACGGTCGCTGACTGTGCATACGATGCAAAAAGGCATTTGTACACGCCGGCCCCGAGACTCGCGGATCGAAACCAACCAGTGACAGTTCCAGACGTTATTCGGAAATGCGGCCTGTCTGCGAGGGCAGCAAGGGAAGTTGTCCCGTTCCCTGACAAAGCTGGCCCCCCATTGATTGCCGACCACGAAAAGCCGTTCATTACTGATGCGTGAATGCCGTAACCGCTCCGGTCGATCAACGACAAGCCGCTGGCCCCCAGCGACGGGCACCACGCGCCGACGAGACCCTGAAGCAGCGATGAGAACTCTTGGCGTGGCATCAGTTGATTGTCTGATAGACGGGCTGGAGTCGGATCTGGTGATTGCCCGCCGTGGAGTTCAGTGCTACGGCGGTCGAATGCGTCACGAACAACACGACCTTCGGCGGCAGCACGCCACCGAACGCAGCAGCGAGCGACACTGGGCCGAAGTGATAGGCCACGTTGCTCGTTGCACTCGTTGCCATCGCAGCGAGGTAGCGGCAGACGCTCGCCTTGATGTCGGTGCTGGTGATGGTCTCAGCTGATTCCGTCCCGTCGAAAACGTCCGGCCAGTTGGTTCCGTCCCAAGAGCCGACGGCCCACACCTCGATGCTTTTCGCCGCCGTCGGTGACGTTCCAGTGGTGATCTTGCCGGACACCAGATAGTCG